>JAABUN010003767.1_pt1 | contig 22496 bp, 14 predicted proteins | sample 5559311 | NCBI WGS metagenome assembly JAABUN01 (sample SAMN10711877, study PRJNA513370) | rock metagenome | isolation source: Antarctica rocks | place: Antarctica: Victoria Land, Siegfried Peak sud
CATTACGCAAAATAGAATTAATAAATATAGAAGAGCTTAGGAGCTCAGGGATGACACCAAAAAATTCCATTATTCAAAATCCTATAGCGAAGAACCTGCTTTTGAAGCGTTTTCGGACAGGCACTAAGTACGTCCAGGAAGCATTAACTGCGGTTATTACTTAGTATTATTCTCCTGAACTTAGCTTAAATAATTAGAAGGTTTACTACAAAAAATGTATTATTACAAACACGAAAAAAGGGTACTTGTGCTCATTTTTTATAATGCCTCTATCTCTACCTTTGAAGAAGAATAGGCACGAGTTATCCAATATCTTGAATTACTATCCAATATTTTGAATTAAACCATTCATTACTTTTTATCAGCATTCGTGCATTTAATCGTTAAGGGTTGAAACTAAAAGGCTGCGTTCATCGTGGCCTTTTTCTTTTTCCTCCTTAGCAAACATTGTAGAGCCTTACTATTAAGCAAGTTATTTAAAACTTTAAAAAAAGAGGGCAGATTAAAGTGAAATACAAGTAAAGGTATTAAATACAGTACTGTTATTGTAACGATTTTAAAAATGCATCTGCAGTAGCAAGATGTTTTTTCAAAGTTTTTTCATCCATTTTATTAAGCAGTGTTGTTATCATGCGCATGCGCTGGTTCTTTTCAAAAAAGTTTTTATGAATATATATAAACCGCCAGTATAAGCCATCCCATATATCACTCCATTCGCTGGATTTATAATCGCTCATCTTTAGAATATAATTCGATCCGCTGAAGTAAGGTTTTGTGCTCATAGTGCCGCCGTCGGCAAATTGGCTCATGGCGTAAACGTTTGTAACCATTACCCAGTCATAAGCATCAATAAAAAATTCCATAAACCAACGATATACTTCATCGGGATGAAACTCGCATAAGAGCATAAAATTTCCTATTATCATCAAACGTTCAATATGATGAGCATAAGCATGTTGCAGCAATCGTTTTATTACAGCATCAATAGGAACAATACCGGTAGTACCGGTATAAAATGAAGAAGGAATTTTTCGGGTATGCTGCCAAAAATTACTTTTGCGCTGGTACACACCTTTGTACTGGTAAACGCCGCGCATAAACTCTCGCCAGCCAATTACCTGCCTTATAAAACCTTCTACCGAAGGCATTGGCATTTTTGCTTCTTCTGCATACTGCAATACCTTATCAACAACATGATCCGGAGTTATAAGACCAGTGTTTAAAGAGGATGATAAAACAGAATGAAATATAAAAGGCTCTTTCTCCTGCATCGCATCCTGAAAAGGGCCAAAGAGATTGAACCTCTTTTTTAAAAAATCGTCTAAACGATTTTCTGCGTCTTTATAAGTTACAGGAAAATTAAAATCATCTGCAGAACCGAGGTTATCAGCAAAATGTTGTTGTACATAAGCTTGTGCTTCTGTTATACATTCATCTTTTGCTACTGTGGCAATCGGTAAAGGCGATATTCCTTTAGGAAGTTTTTTCCTGTTTTCAGTATCAAAGCTCCATCTGTCGCCCACCGGTTTGTCATCTTTTATTAAGATAGAAAGCCTTATGCGTTCATGCTTATAAAAGTCGTGAAGAAAATAATGGTCTCTTTGTCCAAAGTAATTTTCAATGTCTCTTTGGGAGTTTAAGAAGCAGGGAGTATCAAACTTGTTTAACTGAATATGATTCTTTTTTGCATATCGTTTCAGCCTTCGTTCCAAAAGGTAATCTGCAGTATCACAGTAGTTAACTTCTTTAACCTGATTAATATGCAAGTGTTCGAACAGGTTGCTTAAAGCAGATAATAGATTGAAAGCATCTGCATATTCTACCGTACACTCTCTATCCTGCAAGTACTGCTGGTAAAACTTCATTGAAGCACGATGCAGCATCAGCTTCTTTTTATGAAAGTTATATTGGCGAAAGTACAGATGGTCTTCAACCATATATACCACGCACCCGCGCTCAATTGCAGGATGAGCTTTAAATAACTGGTGGGGAAAGATTAAGGTTACTTGCTTGTTCACCTGCCTGAGTATTGATGCATATTAAACAACATCACACCAGGGTAAAGGTTTAAATTTAAAAACATTTTGAATGTGGTCAAATCTTCAGATCCAGCTTAATCTGCAACTCATTGAATTGTTTCTGATCAATTTTGCCGGGTGCATCCAGCATTACATCTCTTCCGCTGTTGTTTTTTGGAAAGGCAATAAAATCGCGGATACTTTCGCTTCCGCCTAAGATTGCACATAGCCGGTCGAAGCCGAATGCAATGCCTCCGTGCGGGGGTGCGCCATATTCAAAAGCGCCAAGCAAAAAGCCGAATTTATTTTGCTGCTCCTGCTCATCCATGCCTAAAGCCGCAAACATTTTTTCCTGCAGATCGCGTTGGTAAATTCTTATAGAGCCTCCGCCAATTTCGTTGCCGTTAAGCACCATATCATAAGCATTGGCCTTAATGTTTGCATAAGGATGATTTAGGTAATCGGCAGCGTTTTCAATAACAGGGTTGTTGTTTATCATGATAGCAATCTGGTCAGGCTTCGGCGAAGTGAATGGATGATGCCGCGCTACCCAGCGGTTATCTTCTTCTGCATATTCGAACAAGGGAAAATCAAGCACCCATAATAATTTAAATTCATCATCTTTTCTAAGGCCTAAGCGTTGCCCTAACTCTAAACGTAACTGGCTTATAGCTTTGCGGGTTCCTTCTTCTCTTCCCGCTAAAATTAAAATAAGATCGCGGGGTTTAGCATTGCAATAAGCAGCCAATTCCTGTAGCTGCTTTTCATCAAAAAACTTATCGAACGAGCTTTTGCAGGCTCCGTCTGCATTTACTTTTATAAAGGCCAGGCCGCCCATACCTACCTGCGGACGTTTTACCCACTCAATCAATTCATCCGTTTGTTTACGCGTATAATCAGCCGCATCAGGAACAGCAATTGCAACTAATGTTTCAGCATCATCAAAAACTTTGAATCCAGATGCTCCCTTTGCTAAAGGGTAGTTTTGAAGCTGTTGTTGACGGGATGTAAAAACAGTTGAAGGCACTTTAAGATTTGTGACCTTTATTCCAAACCTGATGTCGGGCTTATCGTTACCGTAATTCCACATGGCATCTTCCCATGTCATTCGTTCAACCTGTTCTGTATAATCAATTCCTTTCACTTGTTTAAAGATTGATTTTATCATTCCTTCAAACATGTTTAAAATATCTTCCTGCTCTACAAAGGCCATTTCGCAATCTATCTGTGTAAACTCGGGCTGGCGGTCGGCACGCAGGTCTTCATCTCTAAAGCATTTTACCATCTGGTAATACCTGTCGTAACCGCTAACCATTAGTAATTGCTTAAAGGTTTGCGGCGATTGTGGTAATGCATAAAACTGGCCCGGGTTCATCCGCGAGGGTACTACAAAATCTCTTGCTCCTTCGGGTGTTGATTTAATTAAGAAAGGTGTTTCAATATCCATGAAACCATTTTGATGCAGGTAATCACGGGCAGCACGATTAACTGCGTAGCGCAACTCCAAATTCTTTTTTACTGCATTGCGCCTAAGATCGAGAAAGCGGTATTTCATTCGCAGATCATCGCCTCCATCCGTATCGTCCTGTATGGTAAATGGCGGGATAGCAGATTTATTAAGAATGGTAAAATCGTTTACCAGTATTTCAATTTCGCCTGTTGGCAGGTTTGCATTTTTATTACTGCGCTCATGTACTGCGCCTTTTGCCTGCAGTACGAACTCGCGGCCCAAAGGCTGCTCATCAAGCCTGTTGTTTAAACTTTCGTTGAATAATAACTGCGTTATTCCATAACGGTCGCGAAGGTCAACAAAAGTAATGCTGCCAAACTTTCTCACGGTTTGCACCCACCCTGCAAGGGTAACTTGTTTTCCTGCATCTGGTAAACGTAATTGTCCGCAGGTATGTGATCTGTACATGAGTTCTTATAATTATTGCTTTAAATAGAATTGTTACTGAAGGATGCCATAAATCCTTTTGTGCGGAAACGGGTCACACAATCCTTCTTTTAAAAAGCGGCAAATATAGTATAATTAAAAAGTAAGGGTTTAAGCAAATGATGGCTTCAACTAAATATATCTTTGGTGTTGTTTGAATTTGCAGGATTAAAGAAACGTTATTGGGTCAGCATTTATAGTGATCTGGTTATGAGTTTTCACTCCAATGTATATTTAGTTATATTTATTATTAATAAAACCATTTTATGCTTTTTAAAAATAAAGTAGCTATAGTAACGGGAGCAGGGCAAGGGATTGGTTTTGAGATCTGCAATAGTCTTGCAAGGGAAGGAGCTCATGTTATTTTAAACGATATAGATCAAACTTTAGCAGATGATGCAGCTAATTGTATAAACGGAGAGACGAACGGTAATTGCCTGCCACTTGCAGGAGATTCGAGTGATGTATCGTTTATTGAAAAAATGGTTAATACAGCGGTTTCTAAATTTGGGCGGGTGGACATTGTAATTGCAAATGCAGGAATTACATTGTATGGTGATTTCTTTACGTACCTGCCCGAGTCTTTTTACAGGGTAATGCAGGTAAATTTAGGTGGAACTTTCTTTTTAGCCCAGGCGGCCGCTAATCAAATGAAACAGCAGACATCCGGGGGCTCCTTGTTATTTACTTCTTCTGTAACCGGGCACCAGGCGCATAAAAATCTGGCAGCTTATGGAATGAGCAAAGCAGCGTTGGAAATGCTGGCCAAAAATTTAGTTATAGAGCTTTCAGAATATAAAATTAATGTAAACACAATAGCACCAGGTGCTACTTTAACCAAAAGAACTTTGAAGGAAGATGAAAATTATGAAAGTACATGGGCGAAGATTACCCCAATGGGACGTCCTGCATCTGTTACAGATATAGCCGGTGCCGCTTTATTCCTCGTTTCAGAAAGCGCCAGGCACATTACCGGACAAAGCCTGATTGTTGATGGTGGCTGGACATGCATAAGCCCCTCACCCTATTAGGTTTTTCATGAGCAGCTTTTCTATAAACGGAAGATCATTATCAGCGCTCAAATTCTTCCGCATTACTAAGGCTGGAACGAAGCCGCGGCGAGCTTATAAAAAGTATTTATAAATATCCCTATATCGTTGTAGATTTAACAGGTATGCCAGTTACCTGCAGGTTTTAGCAACAGATGAAAAGATGAATGAACATGACATATAGGAGAATTTAAAGGATTAAAATTGCTACGTGAAACTGATATAACACAGTAAGAATGCAGAGAGATGGTTTAATGAAATTGTACCGAAAATAACCGAAAATAACAAATACCTTTTTTTAAAAATCGTTAGTAAAAAGCAAACTATGGAGAAGGTTATACAAGGTATTTCAGAACATAGAGTTGAACAACCGGTTGCTTCAGGAGTTGTTGTAAATCCCGCAATGCCAATTCGCAGAATTGCATCTGTTGATGTTTACCGCGGTTTTGTAATGTTATTAATGATGGCAGAAGTGCTGTCTTTTCAAAGTGTTTCAAAAGCATTACCCGGCAGTGCTTTCTGGCAATTTCTTTCATTCAATCAAAGTCATGTTGAATGGACGTGGCTTTCGCTGCATGACATGATCCAGCCTTCGTTTACATTTTTAGTGGGGGTGGTGTTGCCTTATTCTATTGCGAGCAGAAAAAACAACGGGGCTTCATTTGGAAATATTATTGCACATGCTTTCAAACGTTCTCTTATCCTCATATTCCTTGGAATATTTTTACGTTCTATGCATTCCAAGCAAACCAATTTTACCTTTGAAGATACGCTTACGCAAATCGGTTTGGGCTATACTTTATTGGTGATGCTTTCCTTTTATTCGAAACGTGTATGGTTAATTGCATTAATAATTATCCTGGTTGGTTATTGGCTGGCATTTGCCCTAAATCCATTACCCAATGCCGGCTTTGATTATGCTGCTGCCGGGGTAACTGCAGACTGGGAGCATAATTTACAGGCACTTGCAGCGCATTGGAATAAGAATACTAATCTGGCGTGGGCTTTCGACAGGTGGTTCTTAAACCTGTTTCCCCGTGATAAACCCTTTCTTGCAAACCGCGGCGGATATGCAACGCTAAGCTTTATTCCAACGTTAGGAACTATGATCCTCGGCTTATTTGCAGGCAATGCCTTAAAAGCTGCTACCAAACCAACGGATAAAATAAAGTTCTTTGTAACAACCGGGGTAGCTTTAATCATTATAGGAGTGTTGCTGCATGTTACCGGAATAAACCCTATCGTAAAACGCATCTGGACTCCGGCCTGGACAATCTTTAGCGGCGGAATATGCTTTTTGTTTCTTGCATTTTTTTATACAATTATTGATGTAGCTGATAAAAAAAGGTGGTCTTTCTTTCTTATGGTGATAGGCGCCAATTCCATTGCAGCTTATGTAATTGCAGACGGTGGGATGAGGGCCGTTATTTCCGATTCGCTTCATATTCATTTAGGGCAAACTTATGATCGTGTATTTGGTAATGCTTATTCCACTTTAATGAATGGAGCGCTGGTATTGCTCTTTGAATGGCTGATCTTGTATTGGATGTATAAGAAAAAGATTTTTATTAAAATTTAAAAAAATTGCTGTTACCGGTTCTATATAATTGCGTTCCTGAATACAATAGTCTAAAAGCATTTTAAATCTCATAATGATTATTATAACTCAATGAAATTTTACAAACAGTTTTTATACCTGGGATTACTTATAGTTTCCGTTTTTTTGCAGCAGTGCAGCCATACAAAAAGCGCTTCCACCAATGCTGCTGAAAATTCTTACTATAGCCTTGATGATTTTAAAACCATTCTAAAGTACGATACCCATGTTCATCTAAACGTTTATGACACTACATTTATCCATCAGGCAAAAGCTGATAACTTCAGGCTACTAACTATAAATGTAAACCCTGCTTATTATCCGCCTATCGAAGAACAACGAAGTATTGCCATGCAACTTGTACAAGCTTATCCTGACCGGTTAGCTTATGCCACTACTTTCTCTTTGGATAACTGGGATAGTGATGACTGGCAGCAAAAGCAGCTTGCTTATCTGAAAGAATCTTTTAATAAAGGCGCTATTGCAGTAAAGGTTTGGAAGAACGTAGGAATGGAGTTGAAAGATAAGAATGGGAAATTTGTAATGATTGACAACCCAAAATTCGATCCCATTTTTGATTACCTCGCAAAAAACCACATTCCTTTAATCGGCCACCTGGGTGAACCGCAAAATGCATGGCTGCCTTTGGAAAAAATGACTATAAAAGGTAATCAAAGCTATTTTAGTAAACATCCTGAATACCACATGTATTTGCATCCTGAATATCCCTCTTATGATGCGCAGATACAGGCAAGGGATAACATACTGGCAAAGCATCCGGATTTAAAATTTATAGGTGCACACCTGGCAAGCCTGGAATGGAGCACGGAAGAACTGGCTAAGCGGTTAGATAAATTTCCTAACATGGCGGTTGATATGGCTGCACGTATTTCCCATCTTCAATTGCAGGCTGTGACGGATTATGAGAAAGTGCGCAACTTTCTCATAAAATACCAGGACAGGATTATTTATGCAACAGACCTTGAAGCAGGAGGAACAATAAATGCTCCGGAACTTGAAAAGCGAATACATGAGAACTGGATGCGTGACTGGGATTTTCTTGTGGGTAAAACAATGTTGCAGTCAACAAATTTTGAAGGAGCGTTCAAAGGATTGAAATTGCCGAAGGCAGTTGTTGATAAGATATATCGCCGAAATGCTGAAAAATGGTTTCCGGGTATTGATAAGAATAAGTGATGAAGTTTTAGAAGAACAGGTGAAGTTTTAAAAAGAATACTAATTGCCTGAAGTAATAATATAAACAGAAATAAATTTGAATGATAACGGCGGAAATATTATAAAATTGACAGGCTTTGCAAAGTGGCTGGCCTTGCCGGTCTTATTATAGAGGCAACACACTATTAAAGGCCAAAAAATAATGCTTAGTACATACCCTTTTCCATTTCGTTAACTATTAAAGCATCTTATGAAAAAACTTATAATAGCATTCATTTTAATCTTTCTTGTAACACAGCTACAGGCACAAGACCATAATGAAGCGAATTACGATGAATCAAAAGTACCTGCATATACTTTACCCGATGTTCTAAAAACCTCTGCAAATACTCCGGTAAAAAATAAGATGACATGGGAAAAAGTAAGAAGAGCGGAAATCCTTAAACTTTTTGAGGATAACATTTACGGCCAAATGCCAAAAAAATATAGTAGCATTAAGTACTCGGTTACAAAAGAAAATGCTGCTGCAATTAATGGTAAAGCAAAATTGAAAGAAGTGCTTATAGAGGTATTCAATAATAACAAGTCGGTAAAAATTAATCTTGTTCTTTTTGTTCCTAATAATGCAAAGAAACCTGTGCCGGCCTTCTTATTAATTAATAACCGTGGTAAAGAAAATACCGATCCTGCACAGGCTGCTAAAAGCGAATTCTGGCCTGCGGAAATGTTGATTGACAGTGGTTATGCAATAGCAGCAATTCATGTTGCTGACCTGGCACCAGACGATAAAGTAACTTATGTAAATGGGGTACTGCAATTGTATCCTGAGCAGCTTACTGCAGATAATGGCATGAAGGCGATTGGCGCCTGGGCCTGGGGCGCCAGCCGGGTAATGGATTACTTTGAAAAGGATAAGGACATAGATGCAAAAAAGGTAGCAATTGTTGGTCATTCACGTGGTGGAAAAGCTTCGTTGTGGGCTGCTGCTGAAGACCAGAGATTTGCCCTTTGTGTTACCAACTGTTCGGGTAATACAGGCGCTGCTTTGGCCCGCCGCCAATTTGGTGAAAGGATTAACCGGATCAATGCTTCTTTCCCTCACTGGTTTAATAACAACTATAAAAAATTCAATAATAATGAAAATTTGTTACCCGTAGATCAGCACATGCTTATTGCCTTGGTTGCTCCGAGACCTCTTTATGCTACCAATGCTTCCAAAGATCTTTGGGCCGATCCTAAAGGAACTTATTTATCATTGAAAAATGCTGAAAAAGTGTATGCGTTATATGGGATTAAATCTAATCTCCCTTCAAATCCTCCCGGTATAAACCAACCGATTATTCAATCGCAGTTAGGTTATCACAACAGGGAAGGTGAGCATAACCTTACGGCATACGACTGGAATAACTTTATAAAGTTTGCCAACTATTTTTATCGGAAAAAATAAATAGAAAAGACAATAATTGAACGGCGTAAGAGACATTTAAGGAATGTAAAAAGCTCACCCTTTTTTTTAAAGCAGTTCTTTTTATAGTTCAATCATTTATAGTAATCTAACTGGTAATAATTGGTTAGTTAGGATATGGCATTAACCTGCCATTAAAAATATAGGAGGTACCAAACCCGCCTGTAGCTCCATTTAAATAACCAAACCAACAATATACGAACCCTGCAATGTCATAACCCTAGTGCCACCTGCTTTTTCACCTGTTCTTTTAATTGCTTTTTAATATTTTAAGGTTTGGTTAATTAACTAAAACACTTCCATCTCCTGACGCAGTAATGTGTAATTCAGGATTTTTGGTAACGTACATACTGTAATTTTGTTATTATAAAATTTATTTATAAGCGTATGAAAAGTATTGTTGCGGTTGTAGCACTTTTGCTTACTGTTTGTTGCGTAAAAGCTCAGCGGGTAGTTTATACCGAGCCCGATAGGAACGATGTACGGCAAACAGAATTTGAAATAGTAGGAAGAATTAATGGTAACATTCTTATTTATAAAGCCCTTCGCGATAACTATTCGATGAGTGTTTACGATACGGATATGAAGCAAAAGGACAGGGTGAAAATGCGCTTTTTGCCTGATCGTATAATCAATGCAGATTTTTTAGCTTATCCCGATTATTGTTATGCCTTTTACCAATACCAGCGAAGGAACATAGTTTATTGTATGGCTGCCAAAATTGATGGCAACGGTAAAATTATGGGCGAGCCTGTTACAATGGATACCACCGAAATCAGTTTTTTTGCCAGCAATAAGATCTATTCAGTTATAAACAGCGACGATAAAGAACGGATCGGAGTATTTAAAATTAACAGTAAAAACGATAGGAACTATTTGGTTACAACATTGCTGTTGGATAAGAACCTGCAAAAGATTGAAAAAAATTATTTAAGCATTGGTATGCCCGAAAGGCATGATTACCTTACTGAATTTACAGTGGATAACAACGGAGATTTTGTTTTTGCAAGGGCAGTGCAAAGCCAGCAAAACGATAACATTCAAAAACTGTATCTGCTTACCAAAGTTGCCGGTTCTGCCGGGGTTAAAGAAACGGAGATACCCCTTAAAAATCAGTACCTCGACGATATAAGGATAAAGGTTGATAATTATAATAAACGCTACATTGTTTCCTCGTTTTACAGTAAAGGCCGCCAGGGCAACATTGAAGGTCTTTTTTCCTGTATATGGAATAAGCCTGGCGAAGCAATACAAACAATTAGCGCTATTGCATTCGACGAAAACCTTAGAAACGAGGCAAAAGGTGATAATAGTTTAAGGACTGCCTTTAACGATTATTTTATCCGCAATTTAATTGTAAAGAAAGACGGGGGATTTTTGCTGGCAACAGAATCCTTCTTTACAACAGGAAGGGGAGGGGCTTTTAACCGGTACGATTACATGTATGGCTCGCCGTTTTTACGGCCAATGGATTATTATATGTTTAGCCCGTACGGCTATGGTTACCCCTGGTGGCGCTACAACAGCCTGGGGCAAAGCACCCGTTATAATGCGCAAAACGTAGTAGTTTTTTCGTTTGATAGTTCAGGAAAAATTGAATGGAAAAACATTATCAACAAAAACCAGTACGACGACGAAACGGATGCATTTATTGGTTATGCTATGGTAAACATGGGCAACCAGCTTCATTTTTTGTTTAACCAGCAGGAAAAGAGAATGCAACTCTTAACCGACCAGAGTATTTCGCCTGAGGGCCAGGTTTCGCGCAACCCAACTTTAAAAAATCTCGACAAAGGATACGATTTTATGCCGCGTTACGGAAAACAAATTGGCAGCAGGCAAATTGTTTTTCCTTGCATGTACCGAAATTACCTTTGTTTTGCACGATTAGATTTTTAGAAAAAATGTTGCCCTACCAGTGGTTGCCCTTTTTAAAGACAGATCTCCTGCTGCAATAATATGGCTGTTTATTTTAAGCTTTATTGTTCATAGCCATTTTCTTATTGAGCCGCCAAAGGTTTTAGCTGTTGACGATAATGGCCTCATTTCTGTATTTCTCAATAGGTTTGCTTCAGCAATAAATCCGCAGATCGCTATCTTTATTTACCATGCCATTGTTCTTTTACAGGCTTTAAGGCTTAATTATCTTTTTAGCGATAACCAAATGTTTAGCAGGGTAAATTTCCTTACTGCAATGGTGTATACTTTACTTACAGGTGTTTTTGCTGCCTGGGGCAATATTACACCTGCGCTAATTGCAAACAGCATGGTTATATGGTTTTTTGCTAAAGCCGTGCGCCTTTACAATAATCCGAATCCAAAATCCCTTATATTCAATATGGGGCTTATAATCGGGGTCGCTGTTTTACTTTATCATCCCTGCGCAATACTTATTTTGCCGGCCATTTTTGCCTTGCTTATTATACGACCATTTTTTATAGCCGAATGGATAGTATTGCTAATGGGCGCAATAGCGCCGTTTTATTTTTTGTTTTCTTATTTATATCTAACTAATCGCGTAAACCTTCTCCACCGGTTTATACCGCAATGGCGTATAGGTCTTCCGCATGTTCAGCCTTCGGTTTTATTTTTTATTACACTTGCACTAATCGTAATTATTCTTTTACCCGGTATTTTTTATTGGCGAAGAGAAAGCCGGCGTTTGCTTTTACAGGTAAGAGAAAACTGGATCGTATTCCAGGTAATGTTGCTGCTGATGCTTCCTTTACCTTTTGTAAGTAAAAATTCGGACATGGATATTTTACTGCTCTTTATTGTTCCGTTTAGTCCGTTTATGGCAAAAGGATTTTTGGCGCCTCAAAAAAATACCCTTCCAAATATTATGTTCTGGTGCCTTGTAGTTTTATCAGTACTTAATAACTGGCACGAACTGATTAAATATTAGAAGAGTTTTTAGATTTGGCTGTTTACCTTTGCCTCTAATATTTCCTGCGTTAAAGTTTAACTAACATGAAATTTGGAATTGTTGTTTTCCCCGGTTCTAACTGCGACAGAGATATGCAGGATGCGTTACAGAATCACCTGGACAAAGAAGTGGTCATGCTTTGGCATAAAGACAAAGACCTGAGCATGTTTTCTGCAGAAGATTGCATTGTATTGCCGGGCGGTTTTTCGTACGGGGATTATTTACGTTGCGGAGCGATTGCAAGATTTAGCCCCATGATGCAAAGCGTAGTTGAATTTGCCGGTAAAGACGGAAAGGTGTTAGGTGTTTGTAATGGTTTCCAGATTTTGTGCGAGAGTGGTTTATTGCCGGGAGTATTGCTTCAAAATGCACAGCAACAATTTGTTTGCAAAAACGTTTTTATAAAAGCTGAAGATGGGTTGCCTTTAAAAATACCGGTTGCCCACGGCGAAGGAAGATATTATGCCGACGAAACAATGCTGGATGAACTGGAAGCCAACAACCAGGTATTATTCCGATATTGTGATGAGCAAGGCAATGTCGAGCCTTTGTGCAATCCAAATGGCGCAACTAAGAATATTGCCGGCATTACAAACAAACAAGGAAATGTTTTTGGAATGATGCCTCATCCTGAAAGAGCAGTGTCACCGGCTTTGGGAAACACAGATGGAGCAAAAGTTTTTAAGCTATTGGGATTGAATTAACAGCGAAAAGCAAACCGGGCATTAAATTAGCCCGTTATATAAAGTTCATATTTAAAAGAAATAAAGATGCGGAAAATTATATTTTTATTGGTAAGTGTTTTTTTTACAGTTGGTGCATTTGCTCAAATTAAAGATCCTGTAAAATGGACAACAACCAGCCGAAAGAAAGGAAACTCTTATGAAGTGGTGCTAACAGCCTCTTTGCCTAAACCCTGGCATATCTATTCCCAAAAAACCGGAGACGGAGGTCCTGTTGCTACTAAATTTAAGTTCACAAAAAGTCCTTTACTAACTTTTAACGGCGAAGTAAAAGAAGTTGGAAAATTAAAAGAAGATTACGATAAAAATTTTGACACCAAAGTAAAATATTATGGTGATAAAGTTGACTTTGTTCAGAATGTAAAGGTGAAGAATAACTTAAAGACCAACGTTAATGTAACTGTAGAATATATGACTTGCGACGACACTCAATGTCTTCCCCCGACAAAGAAAACTTTTAGTGTTTCTTTGTAACAACCAACTGTTTTAGTAATGATGAAATTGTATAAACCGGTTTTTTTAATCGTTGGCTTTTTTATCTCACTTATAATAACTGCACAGGAAACACAACCTGTGCAGTTTACTTTTTCAGCAGTAAGAAATGCAGGCGGGCAGGCAGTGGTTTCTATTAAAGCAAAAATTGCTGACAGTGCTCAATTATACTCTGTTAAAAAGAAACTGCCCGACGATGCATTTGTAACCTCTGTTGTATTTGATACTTCATCTAAAGCATTATTAAAAGATAGCCTGGCAGAATTTGGAAAGCTTCAAACCTCAACTAATGCAGCAACAGATGGCGCAGCAGTAAGATATTTTACAGACAGTGCAGAATGGCGGCAAGCCGTACACATAGCAGATAAAGACAGTGCAGTAATAAAGGGTTCAATAGTATGGCTTGCACGGCAAGGCGAAAACTTCTTAAATGGCGAACAAAATTTTTCAGTGAAAGTTGCTGCTGTAAACACGGCAGAAGAAAGCAGTACAGAAGGTGAGTCTATATGGTCAATATTTTGGATTTGCCTTGGCACAGGACTGCTTGCAGTGTTTACACCATGTGTGTTTCCACTTGTGCCGGTTACCGTAAGTTTCTTTTTGAAAAGAAGTAAATCAAAAGCAGAAGGATTGCGAAATGCTGTTTGGTATTCGTTATCCATCATTCTCATTTATACCATTCCCACCTTAATTCTTACGCTCATTTTTGGCGATAAAGTGCTGTATAATATTTCAACAAGCGCCATAAGCAACCTTTTGTTTTTTGTTATTTTCATCATTTTTGCTATTTCATTTTTTGGCGCTTTCAACATTGCTTTGCCCAATAGCTGGGCTAATAAAGCAGATGAAAAAGCAGGCAAAGGCGGGATGACAGGCAAATTTTTTATGGCGCTTACTTTGGTTATTGTAAGCTTTAGCTGCACAGGTCCCATTGTAGGAACGCTGCTTGGTCAAACCTCTACAAAAGGAGTGAGCCTTGCGCCGGTGCTTGGAATGCTGGGCTTTGGATTAGGACTTGCATTGCCGTTTTCGTTGTTTGCATTCTTCCCTTCTATGCTGCAGGCATTGCCAAAAAGCGGTGGTTGGCTCAACACGGTTAAAGTAACATTCGGCTTTATAGAGTTAGCGCTGGCCATGAAGTTTCTCTCCAATGTTGACCTTGCCTACCACTGGCGGTTGCTCGACAGAGACCTATTCCTCATCATCTGGATCGTCATTTTTATGTTATTAGGAATGTATCTGTTAGGGAAATTAAAGTTCAGCCACGATAGCGATCTTCCTTACATAAGTGTTCCAAGGTTGTTCTTTGCCATAGCTTCTTTTTGTTTTGCTTTATATATGTTTCCCGGATTATGGGGAGCGCCGTTAAAAGGAATTGGCGGCTGGCTTCCGCATACCAATACACAGGATTTTAATCTGCACGAAATAAAATACCAGTTGGAGGATATGAAAAGGTCGGGCATACAATCTGGCACTGCAACGGGCACCGGTGCAGCACAACCTCCAAAAAAATACATTGATATATTGGAAGCTCCGCTTGGCTTAACTGCATACTTCGATCTGGATGAAGGCTTAGCTGCTGCCAAAGCTTTAAACAAACCCGTGATGCTTGACTTTACCGGCCACAGTTGCGCCAATTGCCGTAAAATGGAAGCAGAAGTTTGGGACGACCCTGAAGTGATGCGAAGAATAAGAGAAGATTTTGTGCTGATAAGTTTGTATGTAGATGAATCGAGAGAGCTACCTGAGAGTGAGCAATACACCAATAAAAAAGGAGACAAAATAATTAAAGTTGGAGAGAAGAACCTGGATTATGAGATTTCAAAGTTCGGATTTAATGCACAGCCTTTATATATGTTTTTAGATGCAAACGGAAACCCTTTAAGCGATATTAAGTATGGCTACAATTCAAATATTCAAAAGTTTATAAATCATCTGGAAACAGTTAAAAAAGAATATTTAAAAAGATCAGGTAAAGTATAAATTTAATTTGAATCCCCCTTTGTGTTCTTTGTGTGTATTTTCTTTGTGCCCGTTGTGGTTAAAAAATTAACCACAAAGAAAAAACAGAAGTTTAGCCACAACGAGCACAAAGTTTAAATTGTAAACATTCGAACACATTTCCCTCACTAATGTTTATTGTAATTCGTTAGTACATTATTGTTTTAATTTCGCCTGGTTATGTCAAAAAATTCTACAGCAACAACCCAAACTATAAAGCCACAAACAGCTAAAAAACAAAACGATAACATACTTATAAAAGGTGCCCGGGTACATAATTTAAAAAATGTAACAGTAGAGTTTCCGCGCAATAAGTTTATTGTAGTAACAGGTGTTTCTGGTTCAGGCAAATCTTCATTAACCATAGATACATTATTTGCTGAAGGGCAACGCCGTTATGCTGAAAGTTTAAGCGCTTATGCAAGGCAGTTCATGGCACGGATGAACAAGCCCGATGTTGATTACATAAAAGGATTATGTCCCGCCATCGCAATAGAGCAAAAGGTTATTACCCGCACTCCCCGAAGCACCGTCGGCAGTATGACGGAGATATATGACTATTTGCGGTTGTTATATGCAAGAGCCGGCCATACCATCTCACCAGTTAGTGGACGTGAAGTAAAAAAAGACGATGTAAAAGATGTAATTGATGCCATTAAACAACTGCCCGAAGGCAATAAAGTTTTAATGCTTGCCGTATTTAAACAACATGCAAACCGGCAGGCAAGAGAGGAATTGAATATTTTATTGCAAAAAGGTTTCAGCCGGATGTATGTGAACAATGAGGTCATAAGAATTGAAGACCTGTTAGAGTTGAATGATGAAGAACTTAATACTAAAATTGAAAATCGAAAATCGAAAATCGAAACTGCTGCTTCTTCACTCACCACTTACCACTCCCTATTCACTACTTTCATCTTAGTTGACCGCATTGTTATAAAAGAATTTGATGAAGATGACATTCACAGGATGAGCGACAGTATCGGCACTGCATTTTATGAAGGCGAAGGCGAAATGTACCTGCAGGTTGACGGCGATAAATTCCTACACTTCAGCAACAAGTTTGAGCTGGATGGAATTCAGTTTGAAGAACCGGTTCCTAATTTATTTTCTTTCAATAATCCTTTTGGCGCCTGCCCTGCATGCGAAGGTTTCGGGCAGGTGTTGGGCATAGATGCAGACCTTGTTATCCCCGATAAGCGATTAAGCGTTTACGAAGGTGCAGTTGCCCCCTGGAAAGGGGAGAAAATGGGCTTGTGGAAAGAGAACTTTGTTCGGGCTGCACGGAGCTTTGATTTTCCTGTTCATACGCCCATAGCCGATCTTACAAAAGAGCAATATGACTTATTGTGGAAGGGCAATAATTATTCAAACGGCATAAACGATTTTTTTAAAGAAGTAGAGCAAAACCTGTACAAGGTTCAATACCGCGTAATGTTAAGCCGTTACCGGGGGAGGACGGTTTGTCCGGAGTGTGAAGGCTACCGTTTAAGAAAAGAAGCTTTATATATAAAAGTGAGCGGATTAAACATTGGTGAGCTTTGCCAAAAACCGGTTAAAGACTTGTATAATTGGTTCGGGGGTTTGCAGTTGAATGATTTTGATAAGCAGGTTGCCAAACGAATTTTATTGGAAGTTGATCATCGTTTAAAAACATTACTTGATGTTGGGCTGGGATATTTAACCCTTAACAGGCTTGCCAATTCGTTAAGCGGCGGCGAAAGCCAGCGCATTCAATTAACAAGAAGCCTGGGCAGTAACCTCACCAGTTCTTTATACATTCTTGATGAACCTTCTATTGGTTTGCATAGCCGCGATACCGAGCGGTTAATCCGTGTGCTGAAAGAGTTGCGCGATTTAGGCAATACGGTTGTAGTAGTTGAACACGATGAAATGATGATGCGCGAAGCAGATCATATTATTGATATGGGACCGCTTGCAAGTCATTTAGGCGGAGAGGTGGTGGCCGAAGGAAATTACGATGAGATCATCAATAACCCTTTAAGTCTTACGGGCAAATATCTGAAAGGCGAATATGAGATAGAAGTTCCCAAACAACTTCGTAAGTGGACACGCAGCATAACGGTACAAAACGCAAGGCAAAATAATTTAAAAGACATTACGGTTCAGTTTCCCTTAAACGTTTTATGTGTGGTAAGCGGCGTAAGTGGCAGCGGAAAAACAACTTTGGTAAAGCAGGTGCTTTATCCCGGGCTACGGAAACTAAAAGGCGAATTTGCTGATAAGGTTGGTTTTCATAAAGCGATTACAGGTGATGTGGAATACATCTCCGAAATTGAAATGATTGACCAGAACCCAATAGGCAAATCGTCGCGAAGCAATCCTGTTACTTATATAAAAGCTTACGACGAAATAAGGGATCTGTATTCTCGGCAACCAATGTCGAAAATGCGTGGCTTTCAACCCAAGCATTTTTCCTTTAATGTTGACGGCGGCAGGTGCGATGCATGCAAAGGCGAAGGCGAACAGGTGGTTGAAATGCAGTTTTTAGCAGATGTCCATTTAGTATGCGAAGTGTGTAACGGCAAACGTTTTAAACAGGAAGTGCTTGAGGTAACCTACCACGCAAAAAACATTGATGATGTGTTGAACATGAGTGTAGATGAAGCCGTAGAATTTTTCTCTTTACCTGGCGGCAGCAAGGTTGGGAAGACTTCTAAAGACGATGGGGCAATAATAGCAAAAGCTATACGGCCATTACAGGATGTTGGTTTGGGTTATATTAAGTTAGGCCAAAGCAGCGATACATTAAGCGGCGGCGAAGCACAACGTGTAAAGCTTGCCAGCTTTTTAGGCAAAGGCAAAGGTGCCGGAAATATCCTCTTCATTTTTGACGAGCCAACAACGGGACTTCATTTTCATGATATAAAAAAACTGCTTGCTTCGTTTAATGCCCTGATAGAGCAGGGACATTCGATTTTAGTGATCGAGCATAATACCGATGTAATTAAAAGCGCCGATTGGGTAATTGACCTTGGCCCCGAAGCCGGAGATATAGGCGGAAGCCTTGTTTACAGTGGTGCACCAAATGGATTAAAGGATATAAACGAAAGCTATACAGGAAGGTTTTTGTAAAGGAGTATTAAACATTAATTTAAAAAAGCAGTCTGTAAACTTTCAACTTACGCAGTAAGTATGTATATTTATTGTCATATTCTTTTTGTTAATTCCTATCCAAACTCTTGAAAATCTCATTTAGCTCTATTTTCGTAGGTAGTATTGTAAAATAATTAAAAAATATTGTATGAGGAAAGTTTATTCTTCTGTCTGGCTTTCGGCGGCTTTAGTGATAGTAATGTGTTCTTTTGGTAAGGTTGGGTTTGCACAGCCTACCCATCTCGTTATTAGCCAGGTTTATGGTGGCGGTGGAAATAGCGGAGCTACTTATACAAATGACTTTATTGAAATATTTAATCCAACCGGATCAGCTATTAGCTTGTCAGGACTATCAGTACAATATAATGGTGCAACCGCTACAGGAGCTTATTCGGTTACCGCCTTAACAGGTACTATTGGAGCGGGGAAGTATTATTTGGTTCAGGAATTTTCAAGCGGAGCTATAGGTTCACCCTTACCATCGCCTGATGCTACAGGTACAATCAATTTGGCTGCAGGGGCAGGTAAAGTAGCATTAACTACTAGCACTACTCCTTTCAGTGGTACAACCTGTCTTGCATTAACTTCAAGTGTAATTGATTTTGTTGGATATGGTAGCACAGCAAATTGTTCTGAAGTAAATCCTACGTCTGCACCAAGTGCTACCAATGCAATCTTTAGACGTAATGAAGGCTGTATAGATACAGATAATAATTCTGCTGATTTTACTACAGGAGCAGTAAGCCCACGAAATAGCAGTACTGCTTCTCACATCTGTCCACCTCCACCCTTACTTCCGCTTAGAGGCGAGGTATTGATTAATCAATTCAATCCTGCTTATAATGGAACCGATAATGACTACGTTGAATTGGTAAATACAACCAATAAAACTTTTGATTTATCTACTTTGTCAATCTTCTATAAATCAGGTACCGGTATAGCAGCCAAAGCTATAGCGTATCCGTTAAGTGGTACAATATTGCCACATAGTTTCTGGTTAATAGCGGACACAGCTACAGTAATAGTAGGCCTTTCAAATATCACAAGTGACGATATTCTGTCTCCTTTAATAGGAAGTAGTAACGGGCAGGTAGGTTTAGTATTATCGAGTGATACTTCTAAAGTAATTGATGGAGTAGGGTTTGGAACAGTTTCGGCGGGTAATTATTATGAAACTTCTCCCGCCCAAAACCCCACAGGCAATGGTGGTTTAAAACGTTCTACAGACGGACTGGATAATAATAATAACAGCATTGATTTTATGAGAGCTGGAAAAGACAGTATTTATTTAAGAAACAGCACCAGCAGGTTGGCAAATAATAATGCGTCTATTGTTGGTGGAACTTATACAAGTATTAGTGTAACAGGTGCTTCCTCATTAGCCGATAATGTTTCGATCACCGATCTTCTGACTTTACAGGCGGGTACTTTAAACACAAATAATAAATCCTTCACCCTTAAATCAGATGTAACTAATACGGCACGTGTAGGTATAGTAACGGGTGGATCGGTTACAGGCAATGTAACTGTTGAGCGCTTTATAGGGATTCCTTCCGCTAAACGTGCATGGCGTTTATTAACTGCACCTTTAAAAAGTAGAACAGGAGGTGATGTTTCAATATATGATACCTGGCAGTTAGGAGGACTTACAGGTCCTGCCGCCGCAGGCAGAGGAACCATAGTAACAGGGTCTAATGCGGATCCGGCTAATGGTTTGGATGCCGTATCCGGTTCCAGCTTAAAAACTTTTGTAGCACCAAATCTTGTTGACGTAACAAATACAAAAACAACGCCTTTGTTTACCGCGGCTCCTTCTGCAGCAAACAGAGGTTACTTCATTTTCGTTCGAGGAGACAGAAGCAGTACAGCTCTTAATAATAACACACAGACTACGCTTAGTGCTACGGGTGCTTTGCAAACAGGAGATCAAGCTTTTGCAACCAATCCAACTCCAAATGGTTTTACCTTAATCGGCAATCCTTATGCATCCCCGGTAGATTTTGAACTTTTTAGAAGAAATAATACTGGTTCCAATATAAATCAAAGGTTTTACTTTTACGATCCTAATATAAATGGTGTTGGAGGATATGTTACAGTATCTTATTCAGGTTCAGGTACTACTTATAATATTGCACCTGAATTTAGCCCTACAGGCGCTCCTTACCGCAAAGATATTCAAAACGGGCAGGCAATATTCTTACAAACAAAGACTACCGGCGGCACACCATCAGTTACTTTTAAAGAAACACAGAAAGGCGCTGATACAAGCAATGCAGCAGTATTCAGAACCGGCAGTCAATACGAAAAGTTAGCTATCAATCTTAACCTGCAAAACACTAACGGAACATGGTTACTGGCAGATGGAGTTTTGGCAGTATATAATAACAACTATTCATCTAATATAGCCAGTGAAGATGCTCAAAAAATAATGAATATTGAAGAGAACTTAGGAATTGTACGCAACGGCAGAACATTGAGCATAGAAGGCAGGCCGTTAATTGATAACAATGATACTGTATTCTTATCACTGGCTAATGTAAAGAGTAATAGTACTTACCAGTTTGAGTTTTCTCCTAACAGCTTTAATGCCCCCGGGCTAACCGCTACTTTGGAAGATGCTTATTTAAAAACAAGCACTCCAATAAGCCTGAGTAATGTAACCACCGTTAATTTCGGCATTACCGGAGATACGGCTTCTGCAAGTGCTAACCGTTTCAGAGTCGTCTTTTTGGGATCGGCAACGTTACCCATTAATTTCACTACTGTAAAAGCTTACCAAAAAGACAACAATATTTCAGTGGAATGGAACATTGTCACCGAAGCAAACATTGCGAGGTACGAAGTGGAAAAATCCCAAAACGGGCAGTTGTTTACAAAAGCAGCAGATATAAGTGCAAGAGGCAATAACGGCGCTGCCAGCTACAACTGGTTAGATGTTAACAGCGTTACCGGAAACAATTATTACCGTATAAAAGCTATTGAGAATTCAGGCAATGTTAAGTACAGTGAGATTGTGAATGTTAAGATTGGTAAAGCAAGAGGGATTGTAATTTATCCCAACCCTGTTACAAACAAAACGATAACATTACAGTTGAACGACCAGCAAAAAGGAACCTATACAGTACGATTATTCAATACTACCGGGCAAACCGTATATTTAAACAGTATCGTATATATGGGAGGAGCAGCTACGCAAACCTTAAAGTTAAGTAGTAATATTGCAAAAGGCAATTATACAATAGAAGTAACTGGTGCAGAAACTACAGTATCGCAAAGAGTGGTAATTGATTAATTTTTGAAAAATACCTGAATAAATGAAAAATGTTTTAAAGAATACAGCAACATATCTTCCAATACTTCTTCTTGTTGCTGTCCTTTTTCTTCCTTCACTATTGCATGCTCAGGCGCCTCCCGATCCCGGCGGAGATCCTGATGTACCGATAGATGGGGGCTTAAGCATACTTTTAGCCGCCGGAATAGGATATGGTGTGAAGAAAATACATGACCAAAGAAAAAATAAATCAGTCGGAGGCAAAAAACATATTTTGGCTGATAAGTAGCTCTTTCTTTCTTCAACATAAAAAGAAAAGGATTTCCAATAGGAGGTCCTTTTTTTTATGCAGAATGTACAGATTGGATATAATGGTCAAAATTGCTTGGTAAAATTTCCTGAAAGCAAATATCAATAAAAGCTATACAGGAGTTGTGGCAGTCTGGAGGTAATTGGATAGGGAAAAAGAAATGGACATCAGCGGTTTAAATGCAAGAGTTGTAATTTGCTTTTTACCACGAATAATAAAGGTATCATACAATCAAATGAATTTATATAGTTTAAAAATTGGGTTAGGGAGGGAGTGTAATTTAAACTGTGTCAGATTTCAATTCCATTTTAATCCATTAAATTTAATCGTCAGACTATACGGAGAAAAGCTCTGCTGAGGAGCAACTTTTCAAGGGATAATCTGACCCGATAGAA
>JAABUN010003768.1_pt1 | contig 22495 bp, 17 predicted proteins | sample 5559311 | NCBI WGS metagenome assembly JAABUN01 (sample SAMN10711877, study PRJNA513370) | rock metagenome | isolation source: Antarctica rocks | place: Antarctica: Victoria Land, Siegfried Peak sud
AGGTCCATCAAGGAGTTCTCCAGCGGCGTGCCGGTGATCGCGAGCTTGAACGGGGCGTCCAGCAGGCGCGCGCACTGGTAGGTCTTGGCCCGGTGGTTCTTGACGAACTGGGCCTCGTCCAGCACCAAGCCGCTCCAGCGCATGCCCCGGTAGGCCTCCTCGTCGATGCGCAGCAACGCGTACGAGGTCACGACGAGCTGCGCACCCTGCGCGACGTGCGACAGCGGCCGGCCGCTGCGCCGCTGTGTCTCGGTGACCGTCACCACGTCCAGGTCCGGGCAGAACTTCTCCGCTTCGCTGGCCCACGTCCCGACGACGCTCGTCGGCGCGACGATGAGCATCGGGTCGGTCAGCTCGCCTGCCTCGTGCGCACGGGCGGCCATCGCCAGGGTCTGGACGGTCTTGCCGAGCCCCATGTCGTCAGCCAGGACGCCCCCGAGCCGGCAGTCCCACAAAAAGGACAGCCAGTGGTAGCCCTCGAGCTGGTAGGGGCGGAGCGACGCCTTCAGCCCCAACGGCTCTGCTGGAGTAGGAAGCTCGTCGATGTTCAGCAGTGCGCCTACCCGACGGGACCAGCGCTCGCTCTGCTCCTCCACGACCCCGAGCTGGACGAGCTCCTCCCAGAGCCCGGCCTGGAAGGTGGTCAGCCGCAGCGACTCGGCGTCGCGGTCCTGCAGGGTGCGCGCCTCCTCGATCAGACGGCGCAGTGCGTGCAGCTCGGGACGGTCGAGCCGGAACCACGTCCCGCTCTCGAGGATGAGGTGTTCCTCGTCGCGTGCCAGGGCCCTGAACAGGTCTGCGAACGGGACGTCCTGGCCGCCGACGGTCACGGTGACTCCGAGGTCGAACCAGTCCGAACCGTCGGTGGAGTCGGTGGCGGACAGGCGGATCAGTGGTGCTTCCTCGCTCTCCTGGTAGTCAGCCGGGGAGCCGCGCACCTCGACGAGCACGTCCTCACGCTCCTGCAGCGCGGGCAGCACCTCGTTCGCGAACGTGACGGTGTCGAGCCCGTGCAGCCGTACCTGGGGCGCCAGGGTCCGTCGCCCGCCCACATCCACCCGCAGTGCGGGCACCACGTCCAGCACGTCCAGGCTGTTCAACAGGGCTTGCTCGGCGTCGCGGTCGCGGGAAGCCCCGCCGTTGGGGCCGACCAGCGGCACCCGGGTCACGGTGTCCGCACTGGTGTACGCGAAGTGCCAGCTGACCTGCACCTGGTGGCCCGGTTCGAAGGTCGTGACCAGGCCGAGCCGGGGCGGACGGATCTCGGGGAACTCCACGCTCCCGTCGGACGAGGCGACCGTGGCCTTACGCAGCAGGGCCGGGTAGTACGTGCTCAGGAAGCGGGGCACGTCGACCGCCGGGACGTGCAGCGGTCGCCCGTCAGCCAGCCAGCGGGTGGCCGCCGCATCCAGCGGGCGCTCGAACGCCGTGAGGAGCAGCCCCGTGCCCTCGTCGACGAAAAGGCCGTGCGCAGGGTCGCCAACAAGGATGGCGCCGTCCTCGCGGGTCAGCCGCCGCCCGTCGGCCAGCTCGATCTGTGCGATCGCCGCAGCGTCTCCCGCGGCGTCGCCGCGGACCACGTCGACAGCGAGCCTGGCGGGCTGCGGGGCCAGGTGCACCCGCGTGGCGTGCTTGTCTGCGCTGACCAGCTGGATGCCGCTCTGCAGAGCCTGCCGCAGAAGGGGCCACGCCTGGGGCCCGAGCTCGTCCAGGTGCACGGGCTGGTCGGCGTAGGAGTAGGAGGACTTGAGCCGGGCGCGGTAGAGCGCGAGGAACTGCATCATCGCCTCGGAGTGCGCCGGCTTGATGGTGATGCGGCCGTAGGGGTACTCCAGGTCGCGCCAGGACACTCCGGTCTTGATCCAGCCGCCGTTCTTGCCCGGGGTCACGGGGCGCAGCCGCAGACGCGCCGAGGGTGCAGCCGGCCCGTACCGGGTGCGCCTGGGTGTCACGATCTCGACCTGCAGGCCCAACGGGGCGTGCTCGCGCTCGACGTCGTGCTCCACCAGCGAGGCGAGCGTGCTCTCCCAAGGAAGGGTCTCCGGCTCGGGGCGCTGCAGCAACCGCGCCCGGGCGCTCAGCAACGTGGCGACCACGTGCTTGCAGTCGGCCTGCATCGGGCAGCTGCAGCGCCCCGTCCAGACAGGCAGGCTGTCGGGCGTGGACGGTGCGGCCCTGACCATGGTCTGGTACTGCTTGCGGCCGCTGCCTCGCACGGTGGCGAGCAGCATGCGTCCGTGGTCGCCGGTGCTGATTCTTTCGACGGCGCTGTCCTCGGCGTAGGCCGCGCCGCGGCGGTAGGTCTCGCGGCCGTACGTGCGTTCCAGGATGTCAGTTGTGAGGTCGACCAGCCAGAGCGCTGAGGCGGCGAAGACCTCTGGTTGAGATGAGCTCACCCGGTCATCGTAAGGGCGCGGGGGGACAGGGCCTTCCGGCAGCGTGTGCAGGAGGTGCTCTCGACCAGATGATCCGGAGTGAAGGTTCGTGCTCACGAGCTTGATCATCCTCCCTGGAAGAGCGTGTCGGCAAGTCACTTGTCTTCGAGCCTGACAGCGTCTAGAATCGAACGTATGTACGGATCACTGTGGGACCTCGCTACGGACCGTGACCTGATCGACCAGGTGACGGCCGCTGAGCGTGAGGTGGCGCGGTTGCACGCGGTCCAGGCGCAGATGATCGCCGAGCTGTCGCGGCGCCGGATGGCCCTGTGGCATGCCGACATGGAACAGGCCGAGACGCTGGGGGCCGGCGCGGGTCCCCAGCGTGGGCAGGCCGCCGCGGTGGACGACGCCAGCGATGAGGTCGGCCTGGCGCTGTGCCTGTCCCCGGGGACGGCGTCGCGGCGGGTGGGCGCCGCGGTGGCCCTGGTGGAGCGACTGCCGACCACGTTGGCCGCCTTGGCGGGCGGGGCCCTGGACTGGTCCAGGGCCTCGCACCTGGCCTTGGAGACCCAGTGCCTGCCCCGGTGGGTGGCCCGCGTGGTCGAGGACCAGGTGCTGGGGCCCCTGCGCGGTGACGACCGGGTGGTCCTGACCCGGGCCCAGCTCGGGCGCGCGGTGCGCCGCGCGATCGCCGCGGCCGACCCCGCGGCCGCGGCCGTGCACCACGACCAGCAGGTCGAGCAGCGCGCCGTGTGGGTGGAGCCCCTGCCGGACGCGATGGCGCGCCTGTGCGTGCAGGGACCCGCACCCCAGGTCCTGACCCTGTACGAGGCGATCACCGCGATGGCCCGCACCGAGTGCGAACCCAGCGACCTCCCGACCGAGGACACCCCCACCCAGCCCCCAGAACCCGACGACCGGCCGCTGCGGGAGATCTTCGACGCCGCCGAAGCCCGCAGCGCCGCCCGCTACGGCCACCCCGACCGGCCCGTGGACACCCGCCGCGTCGGTGCCCGCAGGTTCGACGCCCTGGTAGCGATGGCCGCCGCCGTGCTGGCCGACCCCAACCGCCACCTGGCCACCACCCAGGGCCAGCGCCCCCACATCCAGGTCACCATCGCCGCGACCACCCTGATCGGGGCCGACGACTGCCCCGCCGACCTGGCCGGGTACGGCCCCCTCCCCGCCCAGATCGGGCGCGAGCTCGCCGCGATCGGGATCTGGCGCCCCCTGGTCACCGACCCCGCCACCGGCGCCCTGCTGGACTACGGACGCACCCAATACCGGCCCCCCGCCGCGCTACGGGACTTCGTCCTGGCCAGAGACACCACCTGCATCCAACCCACCTGCGCCCGCAGCTCGCACCGCACCCAGATCGACCACCTCCAGGCCTACTCCGACGGCGGGACCACCGACCCCGCCAACCACGGACCCCAATGCGTACGCCACCACCTCATCAAGACCCACCGCCCCCACTGGGCCGTCCGACGACTCCCTGACGGATCCATCGCCTGGACCACCCCCACCGCACACACCTACCTACGACCCCACGACCCCACCGCCACCGCAGAACCGCCCTGGGACGACACCGACGACCCCGCCGAACGGTCGAGCAGCACCCCACCCGTCGAAGCACCCCCCGAGCCAGACCAACCCGACCCCTTCGCCGGCCCACCGCCCTACTGACGCTGTCGGCCTCCTTGCCACCGGATCACGTAGGCAGGAGTCGGTGTGCTGTTCCGGGCCGCCACTCCACCAGCAGCATCGTGGCGTCATCCGTGAGCTGGCTCTGCTGGTGCTTGAGCAGGTCGCGGGTCACCCGGCGCATCATCTCTGGCGCCGGCAGCTGGTCGTAGTTTCGCTCGAGCAGGGCGGTCAGGCGCTCGACGCCGAAGAACTCCCCGTCCGGCGAGCGGGCCTCGGTGATGCCGTCGGTGTAGAACAGCAACTGGTCACCGGGCTCCAGCTGCTCGTTGCCCACCGGGTAGAAAGCCGGCTCAGCGGAAAGGCCCATGCCGAACGGGAGACCAGGGTCGGTGCGCAAGGCCTTGACCAGGCGCCCTTCGCGTAGCAGCAGCGGGGCGTGGTGCCCGGCGCTCACCCAGGAGAGCATGCCGGAGTCGGTGTCCAGCTCAGCCAGGACGGCGGTGGTGAAGGCCTTGCCGTCGAAGGCATCCTGGACCGCGGCGTCGATCAGGTGCGCGGTCTCGGTCAGGGTCCGATCGTTTCGCCGGGCATTGCGGTACGCCGCGACCGACAGGGCAGCCAGCTGCGCGCTCTGGAGCCCGTGCCCCATCCCGTCGAAGACTGCGAAGCGCCCGCGGCCGGCGTCCACGGCGTAGTCGACGGAGTCCCCGGCCACCGAGTACGCCGGTTCGAGCGCGGCCGCCACCACGACCTCTTTGCTGGCGAATGTCAGTGGGGGAAGAAGGCCCCACTGCATCTCGGCGGCCAGCCCGATCTGCGCACGTCGGCGCGCCTTCACGATGGCGTCGCCGTAGAACGTCTTGGTGACGACGATCTCCGCCACGAGCGCGGTGAACTGTCGCAGCCGTACTCGGAGCAGTCCGTCGTCATCCTCCAACGCCCCAGCCCCGTTCACCGTGACAGCCAGCACACCCAGGCGCTCGGTACCGTCAAGCAATGGCAGCCACACCCGCGTCAGATGGCCATCCCCCGGGGTGGGCTGAGTCATGATCTCCAGATGCTGGAAGGCGCGGCCGGCCAGGGTGGACTCCACAGCAAGAGGCTCCAGCGAGCGCTCGAAGTCCGGCTCGGCCGATCCGACGAACGGCACCAGCATCTGCTGCTGCAGGTCCACCAGGTAGATCACCGCGTCCTGGGCGCCCAGCACCGCGGCATGCTCTGCCACCAGCCCCGGCACTTCGTGCGGCGCCGTCAGGTGGATCGCCTCGAGGAGAGCGCCAAGGACCTGCTCCCCGACACTGACTCCGTCCCGACGCCTGTCCTGCCCGGCTTCAGGGCTGTCTTGTTGCATCTCCCGACGGTACGTCACCGCCTCGACCGAGCAGTGGACCATGCGTCGTGCCCGCCGAACGCTTGACCATGCCGCCGTTGGCTACAGATCCAGGACTTTGCGCAGACCTTGGGTGACGTCAGCGGTGAGGGACTGGGGGAGGACCCCGAGCGGCTCGCCGAGGTCCGTCTTGTCGACCCAACCGCGGTCGTACCCGAGGGTGATGATGCCGATCCAGACGACGGCGCCGAACACCACGATGATGGGGTGGCGGACCCATGCCGGCCAGACCTTGGCGTGGTCGGTCTTAGTGGTGCGGTTGTCACGTTCGCCCTGGACCGGCAGAAACTCGGGGAGCCACGACTCCTGTTACTCATCCTGCACGCCTGGCGACGCTGTGGCCCGGACGTCCTGGTGCGTCGATCGAGCACGGCCGGCACGGCGAGGTCCTGCGTGCTCGTCGGTTGCTCGGTCGTCAGTCCTGGCCTCGGTGGCCCGCTGACCGAGACGCTCGAGCAAGCGGTCAACATCAACCGTGGTGGGCTTGCGACGGAAGGCGAAGGTGGGACCCTCCCCGACCTCCTCGTGCGTGGACGGTGTGAAGTCCGTGATCTGCAGGAGCTACTCCTGACACTGTGCGCCGAGCGCACCGGCCCGTGAGCACCCGTTCCGGACGAGCGTCGGGAAAGACAGCCCGACGAGGGTCGAGGCACGGCGCACCAGCACGGCCACCAGCATGACGTCCCGGCGGTCGAGCGGACTCGCCTCCAGCAGAGACATCGCAAAGGCTGCCCTGTCCACCAGCTCTGGTCGGCGCTCGACCACGACGAGAGAGGCCGCGTCCTCGACCCAGGAGAGCAGCACTCAGGCGTGTCCCTGGGCTATCCCGTAGTAGGGGACCGGGCCCACGGCGCGGCACCACTCGTCCGGCTGCTCTGCGAGAGAGCGCTCGACGTCGGTCGACCACGTGCGTCGGCGGTCCTCGTCACCACCGTCGGGGAGTCGGTCCAGGACGTCGAGGACGGAAGGCACCACGGTGCCACCCTAGAGTCGCCTGTCCGGCTGCAGGCGGCGTTCACGGCGGTTCGGGCGCCTGCGGTGGGCCGTATACGATCTGCAAGGTCTTGCCCCGCCCTCGTAGCTCAGGGGATAGAGCATCGGTTTCCTAAACCGTGTGTCGCGCGTTCGAATCGCGCCGAGGGCACCAGCGTTGTCGCAGGTCAGGCGGGGTCTGCCCCCTTCACGACCGCTTCCACCCCCCGTCGATGGTCTCCACGTGCGTTCCGCGTGCAATAAGGCCGCGCTGACGCTCCGCGCCCAACGAGGCGGCGATCTCCCCATCACGGCCGTCAACAGCTCGCGCGTAGTGGCGAGTCGTGACGTTTGCGTTCGAGTGCCCGAGCCGCTTGGCCGCCGCCATCACCCCGTGCGAGTCAGCGACCCACGTGCCATGCGTGGCCCGCAGGTCATGCGGGGTGACATGGCCCAGCCCAGCAGCCGCGATAGCCGGCAGGAACTGCCACCGTCGCCACGACCCGTAGCGCAACGCCTGCCCCGTCCGGCCCGTAAAGAGCAACGCCGACGAGTCCGAGCCCACGTCCTGGGCGAGGTGCGCCACCAGGGCAACAGCAAGGAACTCGGGCACGGCCACCGACCGGTGCTGGTGCGACTTCGGAGAGTCGTAGTCCAAGCGCCCACCCAGCTCCGCCTGGCGCTCATCGACGCGCACGAGCTGTCCACCGGTCACGATGTCGTTTCGGCGCAAGGACAACACCTCCCCGATCCGCAAGCCGCCATAGGCGAGGAGTTGGATCACCAACCGCCCCAGTCCCTCGAGGGCACCCAGCGTGATTTGAACGGCTCAGCTCAGCACGTCCTTGCGCTCGAACACCACGTACGCAGCAGCCAGCAGCACGGCCGAGTAGATGACCGCCCACAGCAGCCCGCGCTGGATGTCACCCCAGACGACCGCCTGGTCGAGCAGCCCGGCCCAGCTGTACTGGTAGTGCGTGGGCAACCCCTCGCGCAGGCTCCCGAGCGCCGTGATGGAGTCCAGGATCGCAAAGACGATGGTGAGCATCACGGCTCCGCCGACGGCGGCGAGCGGGGCGTCGGTGATGACCCCGAACAGGAACGCGGCCGACGCGACGAAGAGCAGGTTGGCGAACAGGATGGCAATGATGAGCGCGATCCGAGGCCCGAGCACGGACCACCCGAGCTCACGGCCCACGGGGTCGGTGAAGGCCGCCCAGCCGTAGGCGAGCCCGCCCACCAGCAAGGACCAGCCCACCAGCACCAACAGGGCCGCAAGAACCGTCAGCAGGCCCACCACCAGCTTCACCGTCAGCAGCCGTCGACGCGGGACGGGCGCCGCGAGCAGGTACCGCAACGTCGACCAGCTGGCCTCGGAGGGAACGCTGTCACCGGCGAAAAGGGCGGCCAGCACCACCAGCAGGAACCCGGTGGAGGCGAACAGCGTGAAGACCATGAAGTTCGCGGACCCGGTCTGCGCCAGGTCGACGAAGCCTGACGGCCGGCCGTTCCGGCCACCGCCCTCGTCGTCGCCGAGCGCAAAGGCCCCGACCAGGATCAGCGGGAGAGCGACGAGGAACCCGAACGAGACCAGCGTCCGGCGTCGTCGCAGCTGGCGGCGCATCTCGGCCCGCAGCGGCAGCGGGCGTCGCTGCCGGCCGATCGTCGCACTGACCGTTGCGGTGCTCATACCGGTCCCCCCGCTCCGATGACGTCCATGAAGACCTCCTCCAGATGGCGCTGCCCGCCCAGCAGGTCGGCCACGGCCCCGGTGGCGACGACCTTGCCGCGGTGCATCACCACCACGTGCGAGCAGGTCTGCTCCACCTCTGCCAGCAGGTGGCTGGACACCACGACCGTGCGCCCGCCCGCCGCGTACTCCGAGAGCACCGTCCGCATCGCCTTGATCTGCGGCGGGTCCAGGCCGTTGGTGGGCTCGTCGAGCAGCAGCAGCTCGGGCAGCCCGAGCATGGCCTGCGCGATGCCCAGCCGCTGAGTCATCCCGTGGCTGTACGAGCGCACCGACCGGTTCACCGCCGTTCCCAGCCCGGCGATCTCCAGGGCCTGCTCGACGTGCGCCTCGCCCGCCGGCCGTCCCGTCGCGTCCCAGTACGCGCGCAGGTTGGCGGCCCCCGACAGGTGCGGCAGGAAGCCGGGCCCCTCGATCAGCGCACCGACCCGCGCCAGGACCGGTGCGCCTGGCCAGACCGGTCGCCCCAGGACGCTGACCGTCCCCTCCTCGGGATGGATCAACCCCATCAGCATCCGCATCGTCGTGGTCTTCCCGGCACCGTTCGGTCCCAGCAGGCCCACGACCTGTCCCTTCTCCGCGCGCCAGCTGACACCGTCGACCGCGCGGGTGCCGTTGTCGTAGCTCTTGACCAGATCTCGCACCACGAGGGGAGTCTCGGTGTCGGCGGTCCCGTCCGGATCGCTCCCACGTCGACGCCGGCCCAGCAGCAACGCCGCGAGCACCGAGACACCCAGCACGGCGGCGGCAGTCAGTGCCAGGGTGCGGGGTGCTTCGTCGGTGCTGGCGAAGCTGGTGCCCTGGTGCTCGATGGTGGGCAGACGCAGACCCTCTCCCACCACCTGTACCTGGTAGCCCGCCGGGTCGTCGGGCACGGCGTAGGCCTGGTCGGTGCTGGCAAGGACCAGCCGCAGCTGGTTTCCCTGCGGCACCGTGTAGGCGGCGGCCGGCAGCGAGATCGTCACCCGCTCAGGCGTACCCGGCGTCAGACCGCTCAGGTGGACAGGGGAGACCAGTCGGCGCGGCAGGGACGGTGTGCCGTCCGGCGAGACCACCCACAAGGAGGCGAAGAGAGTGGCCTGCGTGCCGCTGGACACCACCTGCACGTCCACCCGGGGCGAGCCCAGCACGGTCAGGGTCTCCTCGAGGGCGCCGGAGTCGAAGACCGCCGAGGCCCCTGGCAGGACGGCCAGGGCGTACCCGGCCCCGCCGGCCTGCCCGAGCGCGTCGAGCGCCACCGACTGGCCGGGCAGCCCGGTGAGTGCGGCCGGCAGTCCGCCAGGAGGGGCGATCAGCGTTGCCGCCTCCTGGGACAGGCCCACCGGGGCCCAGCGCGCATCGGGCGCCTGACCGACCCCGGGGTAGCCCGCGCGCAGCTCCCCGGTCTGCGGACGGCTGAACGCGATCGGCGTGGTGAGGGTGTAGGTGAAGGGCACCTCGGGCGGTCCGCCGGGGCCGGACAGGTACTGGTCGAACCACTGCGTGGTGGCGGTGTCGGCCTCGGCGCCCACCGAGCCCCCGTCGTGCCCGCCGTCGAGCCACTGGACGGCGACAGGCGCTCCCGCATCAGCGATCTGGCGCGCGTTGGCGTCGGCCTGGTCCAGCGGGAAGAGCGAGTCCTGCTCGCCCTGCAGCAGCAGCGTGGCAGCGCGTACGTCGGCGTTCGTGGCCGCTGGGGAGGAACGCTCCAGCAGCGCGAGGAGCTCGGCGCTCGGTCGTCCGGTGCGCGTCGCATCGAGGTACGCCTCGCACACCGCCGCGTCGAAGCGGCCGCAGAACGCGGTCGGGGGCAGCCCGTCTGGCGGGATGCTCGGAACCCCTCGGCCGGCGGTGTCCCCCGAACCGCTGCCGTTCACAGAGGCCCCGTCACCGCCGCCTGTTGCCCCCGCTGCGAAGAAGAGCGCGGCCCACTGCTTCTTGAACACGCCAGGCGCGCTGCCAGGGTCCGTCGCTGCGGGGGTGGTGGGGTTCTCTCCCTGCACCTGGGCGTGCTGGGGGAACAGCGCCTGCCGCAGGTCGTTCCAGGTGATCGCGGGCACCACCGCGTCCACCCGAGGATCGGCCCCCGCGACCATCAGCGCCAGCGCGCCGCCGTAGGAGGCGCCGGCGAACCCGATCCGCGGGTCGCCCTCGCCGTCCAGCAGCACGTCGTCTCGCTCGGCCAACAGGTCGATCAGGGTGCGGGCGTCGGCCACCTCGAAGTCGGGGGAGTTGAGGTGGATGGACCCACCCGAGCTGCCGAACCCTCGGGCGCTGTAGGCCAGCACCAGATAGCCGTCTGCCGCCAGAGCTCGGGCGCTGCCGTCCAGATCTGTGCGCGTCCCGCCGAAACCGTGCGCCAGCACCACGGCCGGGAACGGCCCCTGACCTCCTGGGGTGTAGATCATCGCGTCCAGCGTCACGGCCTGCGCCGAGGGCTCTGCGCCGACCGGCACGCTGATCTGCTGCCCGTCCTGGACGGTCGGCGAACGCGGTGCCTCAGCATGCGCGCCAGGAAGGCCCCCAGCGGCGAACGCGCCCGCGAGCAGCGCGACCAGGATCGTGCTCCCAGGTCGCCGCCCGGACCGGGAGCGCAGCATCTGCTCATCATCACCCGAGCCCTGTCCACCGCGCGACGTGGGTGGCCTGCCAGGCTGGACGGATGCTCCGGGTCGTCCTGCCGCTGCTCGCCTGCCCGCATTGCGGCAGCGGGCTCGGTGCTGGGCCGGGCCCGACGACCGAGGCGGTCCCTCGGGTGCTCGGGTGCGCGAACGGGCACCGGTACGACGTCGCGCGGCAGGGCTACGTATCTCTGCTGGCCGCCTCCCGGCGGGGTTCGGCCGACACCGCCGAGATGGTCGCGGCCCGCGAGCGGGTGCAGCGCGGCGGACACCTCGGACCGGTGGCCGACACGCTGCGGGCTGCCGTCCGAGCCCTGCCCACGCCGAGGACGGTGCTCGACCTCGGCGCCGGCACGGGCTACTACCTGGCGGCGGTGCTGGACGACATGCCGGCTGCCGTCGGGGTGGCGCTCGACCTGTCGACGGCCGCTGCACGCCGATCGGCGCAGGCCCACCCTCTTGCCGGCTCGGTGGTGGCCGACACCTGGCGGCGCTGGCCCCTGCTGGACGGCGTCATCGACCTGTGCCTGACGGTCTTCGCCCCTCGCAACGGCGCCGAGGCGGCCAGGGTGCTCGTCCCTGGCGGCCACCTGGTGGTGGTCGTGCCGGGTGCGCACCACCTCGCCGAGCTCGTGGGAGCCCTGGGGCTGCTGCAGGTCGACCCGGACAAGTCCGATCGGCTCCAGAACGCCCTGACGCCCCACCTCAGGCTCGTGGCCAGCACCGAGACCGAGTTCACGATGCAGGTCGACCGGGCCACGGCAGCCGACCTGGTCGCGATGGGTCCGAGCTCCTGGCACCGGGACGAGACGGCCCTCGGCGCGGCGCTGGACGCAATGCCGCAACGTCTCGAGCTGACCGGCGCAGTGCAGGTGCACACCTTCGTCCGCTGATCTCATCGGCACCAGTCTCATCCGCACGGGGTTGGCGCCGGGGTGAGGGCCCAGCGCGTTAGCGTGGCCCGGTGCCTGCGAACCCCGAAGAGCCTTCCGGTGGCCAGCTCGGTCGCGCCGTGCAGACGTGGCAGCGAGAGCTGGCCGGCATCGCCCGCTCCGAGGACCTCCTCGCCCTGGACGGGGCGTCCTCCGCACTGCTCGACCTGGGCACGGCACATCCCTCGGGGCTGGCGGCGTTCCTCGCCGGTCGGCCGACCCGGCTGTCCGTGCTCTTCCGTGAGGCAGGCGCGCTGGCTGCGGCGCGAGAGCGGGCCCGCGCGATCCGGTCCGCGGCCTCCAGGCTCACGGACGAGTACGGGCTTCCCGGCAGCCAGCTCGCGGTCGGTGTGCTGACGTGGCCTCAGCCCCCGCAGGGACCGGCCGTCACCGCACCGGTGCTGCTGCGGCCGCTCACGTTGGTGCCGCGCGGCGCCGACTACGATCTCGACCCCGGGGCGAGCGCCCGGCTCAACCCGGCGCTGCGCCGCCTGCTGGCGATCCACGGGGTCCGCTTCGAGATTCCCGATCTGGGGGCCGGCACTGATCAGGCGGCGGTCTCGCGTCAGGTCCTGGACCGGCTCCGCGACGCGGTGCGCGGCCTGGACGGTGCCCGGGTGCAGGAGCGGACCCTGGTCGGGACCTTCGCGGAGGTCGGTCCTGCTCTTCTCGCCGACCTCGAGTCGCTGACCGATCGTCTGGGCACGCACCCGAGCATCGTCAGCCTGCTCACTGGCGAGCCGAGCGTGCACGCCGGCCGTCCCCCCGGTGCCCGCTCGCCCCGCCGTGAACAGCTCGACCCCTGCCAGCGTGCTGTCGTGGACGCTGTGGCGTCGGGCGCCGACCTGCGGGTGGAGGCGCCCCCCGGGACGGGCGCCACCGAGGTCGCCACCTGCATCGTCGAGGACGCCCTGGCTGCAGGGCGCAGCCTGCTCGTCGTCGCCCCGCGCTGCAGCGAGCTCGATCGCCTGCGCGAGCGCCTGGCCGGACGGGTCGTCCTTCGCGACCTGGCCGGCGCGGCTGCGGCGCACGCGGACCTGCACCGGGTCCAGCACCCCTGGGGCCTCAGCCGCATGCAGGTGCTGCAGCGCCTGGTCGAGCTGGGGGCGGCCCTGCGGCCGGGGGTGGACGCCGGTTCTGAGCTGGGCCCGTCGACGCTGCGGGACCTGGCACGCGGTCGGCAGCCCGCCGCAGCGCTGCTGGCGGAGGCGGCCGACGTGGACGCCTACGACGAGGTGTCCCGGACCAGCCCCTGGGCAGGCGCGCAGCTGACCGTCGACGAGCATGCAGCCGGGGCGCTGGCCACGGTGCGACGACTGCTCGGCGATGAGCTTCCCGCGGCGCGGAGCCTGCTGAGTCGGGTGCTCTCCGGGGTCGGCCTGCTCCCCGGCCGCACCGTCGTCGAGTGGGGACGCCAGCTCGACCTCCTGGCCTGCGTGCGCACGACCCTGGACACCTTTCTGCCGGCGGTCTACGAGCGCGACACCAGCAGGATCATGCACGCCGCCGCCAGCGCGCAGTGGCGCAAGGACAACGGCGTCGCCATGTCGATGCTGGAACGACGTCGGTGGCGCAAGGAGGGAGCCGACCTGGTGCGCCCGGGGATGCGCTCGCAGGATCTGCACGCCGCTCTCGTGCGCGCCAGGGGCGAACTTGAGGCCTGGCGTCAGATGCCGGGCGAGTCCAGGACCCCGGCCAGCTCGCCTGCGCTCGCCGAGGCGGACGCCGCCTACCAGCAGGTGGTCGCTGACCTGCAGCTGCTCGAACCAGTGCTGGCCGGTACCCAGGGCGCTTCGCCTCTGGACGAGCTGGACCTCGCCCAGCTCGACGAGCGTCTGCGCGCCCTCGCCGCCGCCGGCGATGACCTGTTGGTGCTGCCGCGCCGCAACGCGGTGCTGGCCGAGCTCGGGGCACTGGGGCTGGCGCAGCTGGTGGAACGCCTGCGCGACCAAGGGGTCGAACGTGAAGTGGTCGCAGACGAGCTCGAGATCGCCTGGCACCGTGGGGTCCTGGAGGAAATGGACCAGGCTCACGCCGGTTGGGACCCGATGGTGCGTGCGAACGGCCAGGATCTTTCCGGGAAGGGTCCGGGCGGGCAGGGGTCGGTCGCAGGTGCCACTCAGGACGGCAGGCTGTGCCTGGTCACCGCGCTGGCTGTCGCAGGGCTGGCCACGCCCGCCGGGGGATTCGACACCGTTCTGATGCTTGACGCGCACCGGACCGGCCTGGCCGAGTCGGTGCTGGCCATCGCCAGGGGAAGACAGAGTGTCGTGATGGGGAACCCGGACGGTCTGCCTCCGGTTCCGATGGACCTGGGAGATGGTCCCCCGGCCGGTGCGACGGCCGCTCGCACCAGCCTTTTCGATGCGACGCTGGGCCGGATGTCCTCTCTCGCACTGGAGCTGGCGCACCGGTACCCACGAGAGGTCGTCGAGCTCGCCGCCGCGCTGTCGAGCCGGGAGAGCGCGTTGCGATCTGTCTCCGCCCCGCTGGAGCGCTCGGTGGAGCTGGTCGAGGTCCAGGACGGGACGGTCCCGGTGACGCAGGGCCTGACGGACGCGGTGCCGGCTGCGGAGGTCCAGAAGGTCGTTGAGCTGGTGCTGGAGCACGTGGCTACGACGCCGCAGGAGTCCCTGGCGGTCTTGACGGTGGCCAGGGCGCATGCTCGCGCGGTGGCGGACGCGGTGCGCCAGCGGCTGAGGCACAACCCCGAGCTCACGGCGTGGCTCACGCGCAGCGGTGCGGAGCCGTTCGTGGTCACCGACCTGTGGCACGCTGACGACGCCGTCCGCGACCGGGTCGTGCTGGCTCTCGGCTTCGCCCTGACCCCGCACGGCCGGGTCCTGCACCGGTTCGGCCCGCTCGACGCGGAGTGTGGTGCTCGACTGCTGGGGCTCGGGGTCAGCCGTGCGCGGCGCCGGCTGACGGTGGTGTCGTGCTTGAGGGCCGACCAGCTTGATGAGGAGAAGCTGGGCACCGAGGGAGCCAGGACGCTGCGGACGCTGCTCGAGCTCGCGGGCGCAAGCCGGGCCGGCTCCGTGCAGAACGTTGCCGTGCCAGGCGATCCGGTGCTGGCGAGGTTGGTGGAGCGTCTGCGCGACGGCGGCCACCGGGTTGACGTGGCCCCGCCCGATGACTCCGACGTACCCGATCTCGTGATCCGGCCTGCCGAGGACGGGAAGCTCGTCGCGGTGTTGTGGGACGGCGCCGCAGGCCCGGACCCGTCACAGGTCAGGGTGGCGCGGCAGCATCTCCACGAAGGCCTCCTGCAGCGGTTCGGCTGGCAGGTGGTGCACCTGGGTGCGGAGCGTGCGGCTCACGACGTCGAGGGTGCGGCGGCGTGGCTCGTGGACGCGACCCGGGGCGCGCACGCTGGTCGGCCTGTGAGCTAGGACTTGAGCCCGTCGCCGGTGAGCTGGCCGAGGAACTCGTGGCACTTCTGCGCGCGCTCGGCATCCTGCTGAGCGCACTGCTTGAAGAACGACTGGACGTCGTCGTGGCCCTCGGCGTCCTGCACGTAGGAGTCGTACGCCTGCGCCGCCTTCAGTGCGTGGTACTGGACGCTGACCAGGTTGTAGACGATGTCATCGGCAGGGCTGTGGTGGCTCGCCATGGTTCCTCCTCGGCTGGGCTTGGCTGGACCTCGCCCACGCTATGCCGCGCGGCACCAAAGCGCACGCGCTCGCCTCCGAGCGGTGCCGGGCTCGGGGCTGCCCTCCGCGTCCAGCGGTGACAGGATCGGACCAAGGCACGCAACCAGGTGCACATCGACGACGCCGGCCCCACGATCGGGCCGACGAGGAGCGAGGCAGACGTGGCAGAGGTCGTAGCAATCACCGGTGGATACGTGGTCCCCATCGAGGGTGAGCCGATCCAGGGCGGCACCGTGCTGATGGTGGACGGCAAGGTCAAGGCCGTCGGCGCCAAGGTGAAGGTGCCCAAGGGCGCACGCACCGTGGACGCCACCGGGTCGTGGGTGCTCCCCGGCTTCGTCGAGGCGCACGCGCACATGGGTGTTCATGAGGAGGCGGAGGGCTGGGCCGGGCAGGACACCAACGAGATGACCGACCCGAACGGTGCCCGGATGCGCGCCCTGGACGCGATCAACCCCGCGGAGGAGGGCTTCCGCGACGCGCTGTCCGGCGGGGTCACCACAGCCGTGGTCAAGCCAGGGTCCGGCAACCCGATCGGCGGTCAGACGGTTGCTCTCAAGTGCTGGGGCCGGATCGTGGACGAGATGGTCATCAAGCAGCCGTGCAGCGTCAAGAGCGCGCTGGGCGAGAACCCCAAGCGCGTCTACGGCGACCAGAAGAAGCTGCCCTCCACCCGTCAGGGCGTCGCCGCCGTCCTGCGGGATGCCTTCACCAAGGCCCAGGACTACCGGGACCGCAGAGACAAGGCCCGCTCGAAGTCCGAGCCGTTCGACCGTGACAACACGATGGAGGTGCTGGTGCGCGTCCTGGACGGCGAGCTGCCCTGGTCCCAGCACTCGCACCGGGCTGACGACATCTCCACAGCCATCCGCCTGTCCGAGGAGTTCGGCTACCGGTTGGTGGTCAACCACGGCACCGAGGGGCACCTGATCGCGGACGTGCTGGCAGCCAAGAACATCCCGGTGGTCATCGGCCCGTTGTTCACCACCCGCAGCAAGGTCGAGCTGCGGCACAGGTCCCTGCGCAACCCGGGTCTGCTGGCCAAAGCCGGTGTGCAGATCGCCATCACCACCGACCACCCCGTGGTCCCCATCCACTTCCTCGTCCACCAGGCGACGCTGGCGGTCAAGGATGGGCTGGACCGTACCGAGGCGCTGCGTGCACTGACCATCAACCCGGCGCGGATCATGGGCCTCGACGACCGGGTCGGGTCCCTGGAGGCGGGCAAGGACGCCGACGTCGTCATCTGGTCCGGGGACCCGCTGGACGTGATGTCGCGCGCGATGAGGGTGTTCATCGACGGGCGCGAGGTCTACACCTTCGACCCGGAGCAGGGCGTCGGGGTGACCGTCGACCCGTACGCGCCGGCACACGCCGCCTCGCGCGGCTGAGCGGGGGCTGACGAGGACGCGCCGCTCGAGGCCAAGCGCGAAGGGTTTGGTGTCTGTGCGGCACCAAACCTTTCGCTCATCTTCGCGCAAGGCGCGGGCGGCGCTCATCAGCCTGACGTCGCGGGCGTGCTCAGACGTACCGCTCCAGGATGGTCGACTCCGCGAGGAGGTCAGCCGTGGTCGAGCCTCCAGTCGACCGCGGCTGCGCCTTGCTGGGCCAGCAGGGCGTTCACCGTGCTGAAGGGCCGCGATCCGAAGAAGCCCCGGTTCGCGGACAGCGGGCTGGGGTGGACGCTCTGCACCCTGGCGGTGTCTGCCAGGAGCGGGCCCATGGCCTGCGCGTCGCGGCCCCACAGCACGGCGACCAGCGGGGCGTCCCGGGCGACGAGCGCGGCGACCGCGGCGTCGGTGACCTGTTCCCAGCCCCTCCCACGGTGCGAGCCGGAATCGCCCGGGGCCACGGTGAGCACCCGGTTCAGCAGCATCACTCCCTGTGCGGTCCAGGCCGAGAGGTCACCATGGTCAGGCCGGTCGACGCCGATGTCGGCGACGAGCTCGGTGAAGATGTTGTGCAGGCTGCGGGGCAGCGGACGTACGGATCTCTGCACCGCGAATGACAGCCCGAGGGGGTGGCCAGGCGTGGGGTACGGGTCCTGGCCTACCACCAGGACGCGCACGTCGTCCATCGGCTCGGCGAAGGCCCGCAGCACCAGGTCACCTGCGGGCAGGTAGCCGCGGCCCGCGGCCACCTCGGCGCGCAGCATCTGGCCGAGCCCGGCCAGCACGTCGGCGACCGGTTCCAGGGCGGGGACCCAGCTAGGGTGCACGAGCTCGTGCAGGGGGCGCGCCGTCACGAAGGGTCAGGCTACCCACCCCGGCCGGCCGGGTCTGAGGTGACCTGGGAGTCTGAAGTGACATGCCTGGGAGAATGACACTGCTGTGTTTCGGCCCTACAGTGGGCCCGACCGCCCCTGGAGGGCGCACCCAACCACTGCACCCAACCACCGCGCGAGGGGAGCTCCGGATGGACCCGGCCGAGATCGGTATCCAGCAGAGCACGCACCAGGACGGCGCGAGCCTGTCCGAGCGGGACCAGCGGATCCTCGACTTCGAGCGACAGTGGTGGAAGTACGCCGGCGCCAAGGAGCAAGCCGTCCGTGAGCTGTTCGAGATGTCCGGCACCCGCTACTACCAGGTGCTCAACGCTCTGATCGACTCCCCGGCGGCCCTGGCCCACGACCCGATGCTCGTCAAGCGGCTGCGCAGGATGCGCGCCTCCCGTCAGCGGGCGCGTTCGGCGCGTCGGCTCGGCGTCCAGGTCTGAGAGCGGGACCCGTGCGAGGGTCCGGCGGCCAGCCGGAACGGGACTATCCCGAGGACGAGTTCGACACCGACTTCATCCCCGGTCACCGACGCGGTGCCCACCGCACCGCGGGTGGCCTCGCCGAGGGCCTGCCCTGGGTCTTGGCTGCGCTGCTGACCGTCGTGGTCATCGTGGGTGTGCTGGCCCTGGTGACCCGCCCCGACAGCACCGTCCCGGTGGCCGACAGGGCGGGCTCGACCTCGGCTGCGCCTGACGACCCGGCCTCGACCAGCCCGCCGACGAGCACGCAGCCGACGGCCTCACCGACACCGACGACGTCCACGACCTCCAGCGAGCCCACCTCGAGCGCGACGATCGACCAGGCGGAGCCCCTGACCGTCCTGAACGGCACCTTCACGGCAGGACTGGCAGGGGAGGTGGCCGCTGCGCTCGGGGAGCAGGGGTGGACCGTGAGCGGCGTGGACAACTTCCCCCAGAGGCCGCAGGCGTTCACCTCCGTCTTCTACTTCGCGGCGGAGGACGCGGCCACCGCCGATGCGGTGGCCGAAGACGTGGGTGGGCGAGCCGTGCGGCAGGCCGGCGACGACGGGCCGGTCACGGTCGTCATCGGTGACGACTACGAGCCCTGATCCCGCGCATGACCGCTCGGCACCTTCGACGCGCGAAGCCTAGAGTTGGTCCATGAGCACCGACGTGGTGGTGGTGGGCTCAGGACCCAACGGCCTGGCGGCAGCTGTCGTGCTGGCCAGGTCGGGGCTCCGCGTCACGGTCCTGGAGGCGCAGCCCACGCTCGGCGGTGGCGCGCGCACGCTGGACCTCGGGCTGGCACCGGGCATCACCCACGACCTGTGCTCCGCGGTGCACCCGATGGCGATCGCGTCACCGTTCCTGCGAGCCTTTGACCTGCCGGCGCGCGGCGTCCCGCTGCTCCAGCCCGAGGTCGCCTTCGCCCAGCCCCTGGACCGGGGCCGCGCGGGTATCGCCTGGAACGACATCGATCGCACCGCCGACGGGCTGGGCCCCGACGGACGTGCGTGGAAGCAGCTGCTCGGACCTCTGGTGGAGCACCAGGAGGGGCTGGTGGCGTTCGCCATGGGCGATAAGCGGAGCCTGCCGCCTGACCTGCTCACGGCGGCACGGATGGCGGTGCGGGTCCTCGAGCAGGGGACGCGTGCCTGGGACAGGCGCTTTTCCCAGGACGTGGCCCCGGCGCTCATCACCGGGGTGGCGATGCACTCGATCGCACCGCTGCCCTCGTTCGCGCCGGCCGGGGCGGCCCTGCTGCTGGCCTCGCTCGCCCATGGCACCGGATGGCCGATCCCGGTGGGGGGCAGCGGTGCGATCGTGCAGGCCCTGGTCGACGACCTCCGGGCGCACGGGGGGGCGCTGCACACCGACCGTCCGGTGCGCTCCATGACCGACCTCCCACCTGCGCGGGCCTACGTATTCGACACCACGCCGCGGACGCTGGTGCAGGTGATGGGGGGGGTGCTGCCGCGCCGTGCGGCCCGGATGCTGTCGCGGTTCAAGTACGGCAACGCCGCCGCGAAGGTCGACTTCGTGCTCTCCGGCCCTGTTCCGTGGTCCGCCTCCGACGTGCACCGGTCCGGCACCATCCACCTCGGAGGAGACAGGGCTGAGATGGCCGCGGCGGAGAACGCCGTGCATGCCGGAAGGCACGCGGACAGCCCGGTGGTGCTGTGCAGCGACCCTGTGGTGGTCGACCCCTCGCGCGAGGTGGACGGGCTGCGTCCGTTCTGGACGTACACCCACGTCCCGGCAGGGTCGAACCGGGACGTGACCGAGGACGTCACGGCCCAGGTGGAGCGCTTCGCGCCGGGGTTCCGCGACGTCGTGGTGGCCAGCCGCTGCATCCCCGCCAGCGAGATGGACGAGCACGACACCAACTTCGTCGAGGGAGACATCGCCTCCGGCGCGGTCAACGTGTGGCAGGTGTTCGCCCGGCCCTCGGTAGCCCTCAACCCCTTCCGCACCGGGGCGCCCGGGGTCTACCTGTGCTCGTCCTCGACCCCACCAGGACCCGGCGTGCACGGACTCTGCGGCTGGTACGCCGCCCGGTCGGTGCTTCGGGACCGGTTCGGGATCAGGACCATGCCGTCGCTGGCGCCCGACGCCGCAGTCTGACACCGAGGGCCGCCCGAGCCGACGACCCGAGCTGCCCATCGCGTAAGAGACGATTGACCTGTGGTGGTTCAGCGTGGCGCTGGCCCGAAAGGGCAATACTGGGGGCATGACTACGACGACGACGAAGGTCGAGCGCTCGGTCCCCTCGATTCGGGCGACCCTCGCCGAGTGGTCACCCGAAGAGTGTCTGACGTTCGAGCGTGAGGTCCGACGGGCGCTCGAAGCCGCCGGCGACCGGCTGGACCTGTCGCCGGTCGACCAGATCCTCGACAGGTGGTGGGGGCATCGCCGCGCTCCGCGCCAACCCGCTGTCTTCCGAGGAGCGCGATCCTCGGGCGTGCACGAAGTGGCGACATGTCAGGGCTCATCTCCCGCGACGAGGACGGCGCCTGGGTGCGCACTAGATGCCGCCCTTTGCGCTGAAGCGAGAATCCTGAGGGGCTACCTGAGTCCTATGACGCCACCTCTGACCACTGGCTCACGACCTACGGCGATGGCGCCGGGCTTCTCCTCTACGCCACCGTGAGCCGGCCGCCAACGGTGATCATCCTCCGTCTGGTGTGAACACCTCCACCTCCTCTGCGACTCTTCCTTGATGCTCATGGTGGACGTCAGCCTTGGCCGGGTGAGGAAGAAGCAGGTGTGCCCCGTGTCCAGGCGAGGGCCGCACCGGGCTCATGCCGTCGCTGGCGCCCGAGGCCGTCCGCTGAGGGCTGCTGCCTGGCTGCGGGCCCAGGGCACGAGGCGCTCCAGCGGTGCACAGGCGAGCCAGCAGATGACCGTGGGAAGGAAGTGGATCCCGAGGGCCAGGAACGTCATCAGGTGGAACAGCAGGAAGAACGTGACCACCGCGGCCAGCCACCGTCCGCGCAGGAACAGCGCCACCGGTGACAGGAACTCCGCGACCAGCAGCGCCCACTGCCCGGTCCTGAGCAGCAGCGGGTAGTCCAGCGTCCAGCGCGCCAGGTCGCTGCCTCGTCTCATGATCGCCCACGTGAACACCGACCCGTTGGCCCAGGCCCACGGGCTGCCTGCCCGCACCCACTTGTTGAACGCCGAGCCGAAGTAGGTGATCACCGTGGCGACCGCGATCGCGCGCACGGCCCAGCCAGCCGCCTGGCTCGACCCCGTGTCGGTGAACCGCGCACGGCCCACCGTAGGCAGCACCAGCGTCGCCACGACCAGCGCCATGTGGTCGTGCGAGACGTAGGAGAAGCCCTGCGAGTCCAGCATCCAGGCCAAGAAGGCGACCGCGACGGTCCACCCCGTCAGGCGTGGGAGACGCCCGGTAGCGGCGACCAACGAGCCTGCGATCACCAGCCCCAGCAGCACGTAGGCGACAGTCACCGAGGGCCCGGGCAGGGGCAACAGCCTCGCGAGCATCGTGGGTTGGTAGAGAGCCGGCGCGTACCCGTGCCCGATGACGTCGTTGGTGACGTACAGGACGTCCCAGATCACGAAGAGGTAGACCGCGGCGCGCAGCACGGCGATGCGGGCCAGGGGGACGGGGGCCACCCACCAGCCCGCGATCGCCAGTACAGCCTTCACGAGCCACCCTCGCGCACGATCCAACGTGTGAGCTCCTCTGTGCTGCGCTCGCCGGTGGGGCGCCCGTCCTCGAGTTGAGAGGTGTCACGCATCAGGTACAGCACGCGGTACCGGGGCTCTTGCGGGTGCAGGCCGGCATGCGCGTCCGCGATCGCCTGCAGCAGCGACGGCTCAGCCAGGATCCGGTCGAGCTGGTTCTCGATCTCCGCCCGCCCGACGCCGACGCCGCGCGGGTCCAGCGGGACCCGCACCTGCTCGCCGGTGCTGGAGCTGTTGTCGGTGTCGGCCAGCAGGTACGCCGACCGCACTGTGCCGTTCGGGTCGCGGGCGGTGGCGTACTGGGACAGCGAACCGAAGGGAAACAGGTCGTTCGTGTCGGTGAGCTGTCCGATCGCCAGCAGCACGAGTGCCGCGGCTGTCGCCGAGAGCCGCCAAGCGATCGACAGGGGCCCAAGGCGCAGCCCGGCGACCCCCCCTGTCGACATGGCGCGGAGCCTAGCGCCAGGATCGGTCGTTTCCCGCACTCACTTGCACTCGAGGGGGTCGAGTGCTAATCATTGACCTGGCACTCGGACCCTTCGAGTGCCAGGTCCGAACCCAGTGAGGACCGACGCGCGGGCGCACAGGGTGCCCGCACGCGGTCCGTCCGTCGCGGGCACTGGCTCGGCCGGCACACCAGCCACCCGTCTCCGGGAGGAACCACCCAGATGGCCAAGATCATCGCCTTCAACGAGGAGGCCAGGCGCGGTCTCGAGCGGGGTA
>JAABUN010003769.1_pt1 | contig 22493 bp, 21 predicted proteins | sample 5559311 | NCBI WGS metagenome assembly JAABUN01 (sample SAMN10711877, study PRJNA513370) | rock metagenome | isolation source: Antarctica rocks | place: Antarctica: Victoria Land, Siegfried Peak sud
CGCCACGGCGGTCGCCACCCAACAATTAAACGCCCGCGCGAAGCCCTGGGTCTGGGGGCGGCCCCAGCGCCCGCCACGCATCCTGCGCCATTCCTATGTGTACCGCATTTGAGGAATGGCGCACTAGGGATACGTCCCGCCGCCGAAGCCGTCGCAGGTGGGGTGACGGCGTTATCGTCCCGTCAGATCGCTCGTCACCCGCGCCATCCCGGTCTGTGGGTCGGCGCGGGATGGGACTCCACTTCGCCACGAACCGTCGTATTGTCGGCCTGCCCTCCCTTGCCACGCCTATTCTAGCGGAAAGGCCCGCATAGCGGACAGCCATTGACAGTAACTGACATCGCCTGCTATAGTCATGTCAGTGAATGACATCGGAGCATTCGTCCCCTTGTTGCCATTGAAGTCGCTCGAACGTATGGAGGTTACAGATGCGTATCTTCGTCACCGGCGCGTCCGGCTGGATCGGCTCCGCCGTCGTCCCCGAACTCCTCGGCGCGGGCCATCAGGTCGTCGGCCTCGCTCGCTCGGAGGCCTCGGCCTCGGCCCTCGCCGCCGCCGGGGCGACGGTGCAGCGCGGCGGGATCGACGACCTCGATAGCCTGCGCGCCGCTGCCGCCGCGTCCGACGGGGTCATTCACCTGGCGTTCAAACACGACATCGCCTTTTCGGGCGGCTTTCAGGATGCGGCCGACGCCGATCGCCGCGCTATCGAGACGATCGGTGACGCGCTCGCGGGCTCTGGTCGGCCCCTCGTCATCGCCTCCGGGCTGCTCGGGCTCCCGGCGGACCGGGTGGTGAACGAGCGGGATCTGCCCGATCCCGCCTCGGCGGGGCCACGGAGCGCCGGGGCGCAGGCCGCGCTCGCCCTCACGACGCGCGGTGTGCGCTCGTCGATCGTGCGACTCGCACCGACGGTACACGACGCAGGCGATCATGGCTTCATGGCGACCCTGGTCGGCATCGCCCGCGAGAAGGGCATCTCCGGCTACATCGGCGACGGGGCCAACCATTGGCCGGCGGTGCATCGGCGCGATGCCGCACGCCTTTTCCGGCTGGCGCTGGAAAAGGCCCCGGCGGGCGCAACGCTGCACGGGGCCGCCGACGAGGGTGTGCCGATCCGTACCATCGCCACGGTGATCGGGCGACAGCTGAGCCTGCCAGTGGTCTCGATCCCGCAGGAGGAGGCAGGCGCGCACTTCGGCTGGCTCGCGGCCTTCCTCGCGATGGACGTCCGGGCGTCGCACGCGCTGACCGGCGAGCTGGTGGGGTGGCAGCCGACCCATCCCGGGCTCATCGACGATCTCGAGCAAGGCCACTACTTCCAGATTCGCCCCGTGTAGCCGGCCGCATTCCCGCCGTGTAGCCGGCCACGTCAGGAGAGGATCGCCACCCTGGCGATCGCCCCACGCGGGGCGGCACACGCGGGCGCGGTCCGGTCTTTCGCGGAAGATGATTCGACAGGCGGCGGGCCGCCCGGTGCAAGGAGCGGGCGACTCGCCGCCTGTCGAATCGCCTTAAGGGCGATCACGGCACCGTCGCACGCGCGAAAGGGCCGGGCTACCGTCATAGTCGCGGAACGGCCCGGCGCACCCGCCCGCTTCCCGCCCCATCGGCGGCACGCTCAGCCCGCCAGCGCCTTCCGCAGCAGCGCCAGCAGCGCCGCCCGTTCCCCCGCATCCAGCGCCGCTAACGCCGACTGCTCGCGCATCGCCGTCAGCAGCGCGCCGCGCGTCCGCGCGCCCTCATCGGTCAGGCGCACCACCTTGGAGCGCCGGTCGTGCGGGTCCTCCGCGCGCGCGATCAGCCCCTTCGCCAGCAACCGGTCGGCCAGAAAGGTCACGCTCGACGGGTCGCAGTGCAGTTGCGCCGCGATCGCCTTCATCGCCGGGGGCGGCGCGTCCGGGTCGAGCAAGTAGAGCATATCGGCCAGCGGCCCGGTCAGATCGAGCCGCTTCAACGCCGCGCCCAGTTGCAGCTCGAAGCGCTTCGCCACGTTGAAGAAGGTGACCAGGAGTTCGTCGCTCTCGTTCGTGGTTCGCGGATCGACTATGCTATCCAATTCCTTTGATTCTCCAATACTTGACATGTCCAATTACATGCGCCATACTCCAATTGTTGGATGCCCCAAGTATAACAAACAGGGGCGCAATGCCGATCGGTGGCGCGGGGTCTCCCCTGCGGGCCGCGACGCCCCGCCCGCGCGCCCCACCCGGGGCGGCACGGCGAGAACAAGAACAAGGAGCGAGCGACGATGAGCGCCACCAAGTATCCGCGCGAGCAGGCCGCCCCGATCGCCCGCGATGCCCCGACCGACGCCGCGCCGCCCGCGCCCGGCGGCTTCCCCGGGCGCGCCGTCTTCGCGACCCGCTGGGGCGGCCCCGCCGTCCTCCGGGTCGGCGAGCACCACGTCCGGGCACCCGGCGCGGACGAGGTCGTCGTCGCGGTCAGGGCCGCCGGGGTGGCCTTCGGCGACATCATGCTGCGCGAAGGGTTGCGGCGCGACCTGCGCCCGCCGACGATCCCCGGCTACGACGCGGCGGGGATCGTCGCCGCCGTCGGCGCGAACGTGACCGAGATGCAGCCGGGCGACAGCGTGGCGGCCAAGACACCGGGCAGCACCGGCGGCTACGCGACCCACGTCCTGGCCCCGAGTTGGGCCGTCGTCCCCCACCCGGCGCAACTCGATCCGGCCGCGATCACGAGCCTCGTGCTGAACTACGTGACGGCCCTCCAGCTGCTCACCCGGGCGGTCGCGCTCGCCGACGGGGCCACGATCCTGGTCCACTCCGCCGCCGGTGGCGTCGGGAGCGCCCTGCTGCAACTCGGCGCGCTGCGCGGCATGCGGATGTTCGGCACCGCCAGCGCCGGCAAGGCCGACTTCGTCGCGGCGCAGGGCGGCATCCCGATCGACTACCGCGCCGAGGACTACGTCCGCCGGGTGCGCGCCGCAGCCCCCGCCGGGCTCGATGCCGTCTTCGACGGGCTCGGCGGGGACAGCTGGCGCGGGGCGCTGCCCCTCCTCCGCCCCGGCGGCCACCTGGTCATCTACGGGGCCTCCGCCGGTTTCAAGAACGGGCGCCGCAGCGTGCCGGGGCTCCTGCGCGCGGTATTGCGGGCGCCGCGTACCAGCTACCTCACCTATTTTCAGCGGGGCGTCGGGGTGACCGGCTATAACTCGGACGCCATCATCCCGGCCCGCCCCGACTGGTTCCGGCACGACCTGGCCCGCCTGATCGGGCTCCTGGCGGACGGCGCGATCGCGCCCGCGATCCACCGCACCTTCCCGCTGGCGAACGCCGCCGCGGCGCAGGAGGAACTCGGCACCGGTCGCGCCACGGGCAAGATCGTGCTGCGGCCATAGGCCACCGCTCGCGACCGGCGGCGGCGACGACCTCGCCGCCAGCGCCCGGCCCCACGGGGCCGAGCGGGAGCGGGCCACATCGGACCAGACCTGCCTCCCGAACAGCGGAATGCGCCGCTCGGCGCACGGGCATCCTGCCCAGATGGCCGACGGACGGAAGGAATGGCAGGGGCGGGTTTCCCGCCGCAACCCGCCGAGAATGATCGGAGCAGCACGATGGCAAGGACCGCGAATCGCGTCGCCGATCTGAAAGAAGCACAGGCCCGCATCACCGCCGCCGGACGGGAACGCACCGTCACGATCGTCAGCCCGGCACATCCGATTGCCGACGCCCCGGCCATCCTCTACTTCCACGGCTCCAACCAGACCGCCGCGAGCGGGCGCGCCTTCACCGGCGGCACCTTCGACGCCCTCGCGGCGCGCGGCGTCGTCATCGCCTACCTCGACGGCTACAAGCGGAACTGGAACGACGCGCGCCGCTCCTCCGACTTCGCCGCGCGCCGCGAGGGCGTAGACGACGTGGCCTTCGCCACGGCCACGATCGACCACCTCGTCGCCCACTATGGCGTCGCCCGGTCGCGCGTCTACGCCGTCGGCTTCTCGGCGGGCGCGGCGCTGGTGATCCGCCTCGTCCACGCGATCCCCGCGCTCCTGGCCGGTGCCGCGATCATCGCCGCCACCCAGCCGGTCCCCGAGAACTTCCTGCTCGACGCCGCCCCCACTTCCCCCCTGCCGCTCGTCGCCTTCCACGGCACGCGCGACCCGCTCGTCCCCTACGGGGGTGGCATGGCAAGCCTGTGGGGCTTTCGCCCGCGCGGCCTCGGGCTGTCGGCCCCGGCGACCGCCGACTACTTCGCCGCGCGCAACGGCATCACGGTCGCGCCCAAATCGCGCCGTCTCACCCCGCACGCGGGCAACGGGCGGACCACGGTCGAGCGCACCGACTACCGGCAGGACGGCCACGCGCCCGTGACCCTCTTCACGATCCACGGCGGCGGCCATGTCGTCCCCGGCCCGCAGCGCGCCCCGCGCATCATGGGCCGCTCCACCGATCAGCTCGTCGCCGCCGACGCGATCGCCGACTTCTTCGGCCTCGGCACGCCGCGCGCGTGACCACGCGGCGGCGTTCCGCACGCCCAACGGCGCGCATCACCGGCGCGACAATCGACGGTGCCGGGCTCGTGACACACCGCGCGGCGCGCCCCCCGACCGCCGTCCCGGTCAAATCGGCGCTTCCCGCCCATCGCGAACGCCCGAGAGCCTGTTATACATATCGGGCCATGAGGGCGACACACTGCCGGGCCATGAGGAGGGCGAAGGCGAGGGGATGGAGATCCGTACGGGTGGCAGCGCGGCGCGCGTCACTGCGTGCGCTGCGGCGGCTGCGTGGTGACGCGCCGAGTGGGGCCGACCCCGACGGTCGCACGCCACCGTCCGGGTGGCAACCTCGGGGGCAGCATGCTCGACCCTGTGTCGCAGCCCCAGTCCGCGCAGGCGGAGGTGCTCCCAAGCCGGGTCTTGGGGCTTCGCCGGTGCCGTCAGGCACCCCCCAGCCGGGGGTTTTAACCCCCGGCGCGTCGGGGCGGGACTCAGCGGACGGGGGTGGCGATCGCGTCGAGCCACTCCGCGAGCAGGAGCCGCTCGCCGGGGGTGAACTCACCCTGCACCTCGGCGAGGACGGCCTGCAAGGCCACGGCACGGTGTGCGGCCCGGTCCCGACCGTCCCCTGCCGTCGCCTCCGGCGTGGGCTCGTCCCCGATGATGGCGACCAGGATCGCCTCGCGGGTCGCATCGGAGAGCGCGAGGTCGCGCTCCTCGGGCACGGTGCCGATCAGCGTCAGGGTGACACCCGAACCGGCGGCGCGGATCATGTGTACGGCACGGTCCACCCCGACGCGCAGACGGCCCGCCTCGGCCACGCGGACGACCAGCGCGCGCAGGTGCTCGCCTCCCTCCACGATCGCGGACAGCGCGGCACCGGGCCGGGGGTCGCCATACATGAGCTGGTAGATCGCCGGGTTGGCCAGACCGAACGCGACGTTGTGATCCCACCCGTGGCGCAGGTCCTCCACCGGATCCCCCGCGCTCTCCCGGCCCGCCTTCTCGCGGACATAGGCCGCAAGGGTGACGCCGATCACCGCGTCGAGGAGCCCGCGCATGTCGCCGAACAGGCGATAGATCGTCGGCGTCGGGATCCCGGCGGCGGCGGCCACCGCCCGCGTGGACACCGCCTCCCGCCCCCCTGCGGCCAGCAATTCGGCGGCGGCCCGCACGATCCGCTCCCGTGTCTCCCCCCGCGCGCCCATCGCCACCCCGCTCCCGTCACTAACCATGTCCCCTCCTTGGGACGATGATAGCACAATATCGCTATCACTGGTTGCATTATCAGTGATCCTACTGTAATGTTATCACCGACACCAGGGGCGGTCCCCGGTGGACGAGGGCGGTAACGCGCGGTGTGCCCTCGGAGTAGCACCACGAAATGGAGGTTTTCATGATCCTCATCACCGGGGCCACCGGCCAGCTCGGTACGGCTGTCATCGATCAGCTGCTGCGGCGCACCGAGCCCACCGAGGTGGCCGCGTTTGTCCGCGACCCGGCCAAGGCCGCCGACCTGGAGGCCCGCGGGGTCGCGATCCGCGTCGGCGACTACGACGACACCGACGCCCTCGCACGGGCCATGAAAGGCATCGACCATGTCCTGCTCATCGCCGGCAACGCACCGCAGCGCCGCGTGCAGCAACACCAGAACGTGATCGACGCGGCTCGGAAGGCGGGGGTCGCGTTGCTCGGGTTCGCCAGCCGGTCGCTCCGGGACATCCAGGGCTCCGAGAACGGACTGATGGCCGACTACTTCGCGACCGAGGACCGGATCCGCCGCAGCGGGCTGCCCTACGTCCTCTTCCGCAACGCCCTCTACCTGGACTCCGTGACGTTCTACGTCGGTGGCGCGCGGGTCTTCGACACCGGCGCGATCCGCCTGCCGACCGGGGACGGCAAGGTCGCCTACGCCCTGCGCCGGGAGATGGGCGAGGCCCTCGCCAATGCCATGCTCGACCACCAGGGCGACAGCCGCACCTACGTCGTCGCCTCGCCACAGGCCTACAGCTTCGGCGACGTCGCGGCCGCGCTCACGGCGCTCTCGGGCAAGACCATCACCTACGCCCCGGTCACCGAAGAGGACTACCTCGCCGGTACCGGGCAGGCCGGGATGCCCGAGCACGTCGCCCGTCACATGCTCGGCTTCTGTGCCGACATCCGCGACAACCAGCTCGACGAGACCAGCACCGACCTCGAAACGCTCCTCGGGCACCGCCCCGCCACCCTGACCGAAGGGCTGCGCGAACTCTTCCAGCTCTAGAAGCGCGACCGAAAACCCGCCAGGGCGAGGTCGCGGGTCCGGACACCGCGCGAACACCGCGCGTCTTGTCCACGCCTTCGAGGGCACGTCCCGGAAGTCCCGCCCAGCTCGCCCGACCGGCCACACCGCCGCGCGATGTCCCGCGGGCGGCGCTCGCGCCGTCCCGGTGACGCCCCGGCGCGGGTGGCCCGTGCGGGGACGATGCGGTTGGCGCGCAGTGGTGCGCCGACCCCGCGAACCGCCCGCCGACCCTGGCTACCATCTTGCGAGGGTGCCGCCTGATCCCCCACGCCGCGCGAGTGCGCGGCGCAGCCGACCATCGAACCGGCGTGACACGACCGTAGACCGACACGCGGTCAGGTCAGTCGAGCGCCCGCCCTGCCACGACCCGCGCGATCGCCATTATCACGAAGAAAGGATGTTCACCATGACCGCCATGCCGCTCACCGCCGATCTCCTCGCGCTGCTGCGCGCGCCGAGCCCCTGCTACGTCGTCACCACCATGCCGGACGGCTCCCCCCAGGTCACCCAGACCTGGGTCGACACCGACGGCACCAACGTCATCATCAACACCGTGGAGGGCTTCCAGAAGCTCAAGAACATCGCGCGCGATCCCCGCGTCGCCGTCGCCATCGCCGACCCCCAGAACCCCTTCCGCTACTTCCAGGTGCGCGGGCGCGTCGTCGGCACCACCACCGAGGGCGGGGCCGAGCACATCGAGCAGCTCTCCCAGAAGTACACCGGCGGCCCCTACGCCTGGTACGGCGGCCGCGAGCAGGTCCGCGTGATCCTCACCATCGAGCCCGAGAAGATCAGCGGCGTGGGCTGACCCCCGCCCGTCGCAGACGCGCCAGCAGCGCCAACCGCCGCGCCCGCGCCACCGTCTCGTCCCTGTGTCGCAGCGACATGGGCAGCAGAATGCCGGGCGTCGGCGTTGTCGGTGGCAGCACCCGCGCGCCGTGGCGCGGGCAATACCGCTATGACGCGAGCGGGTGCCCGAGCTCCCAGTGGTGGCCGAAAGGATCGACGAGACGGCCCGAGCGCCACCCATGCTCCTCCCCAACCGGGGAGATCGCGCGCGCACCCGCAGCCAGGGCCAGCGCGAACAGCGCATCGGGATCGGGCACGGTGAGGATCAGCCGCGCGGAAGCGCCGCCCAACGACGCCGGGCCGGGATTGCCGTGCTCGGGGGACTCGTCGCTCACCCAGAACTCCGCCCCGCGGACCGACAGCCGGGACACCACCGCGCCGTTGGGATCCTCTATGCGGTACACCTCGACCGCGCCGAATGCCGCGATATAGAATGCCACCGCGCGCGCCCCGCCCCGCACCGCCAGCATTGGCGCGAGCGCATACCCCACCGCACGCCCCCCGCCTGCTCCTATACCCATCCGGCCCTCCTCGATCCAGCCGCCGCCGCCGATCAGCGCCACGGCGCCATAGTAGCACCGCACACCCCGCCCGGCCCGCGTACCGGGTGCCACCGATGCACCCCCCGACAATGCTTGGCGACCATATCTGCCCTTAGCAACCACATCGCGCGTCCAGGATCACCGGCCCGTCATCGCCTCGGGCGCGGTGCCGAGCGCCGTCATCACCGCATCCGGCGCACGCGCGATCACGTCCAAATAGGTGCTCGCCGCCTGATCGGGTTGCGTGCGCCCCTGCTCCCAATCGCGCACCGTGGCGAGCGAGAGGCCGAAGCGCTGCGCGAACTCCTCCTGCGTCATTCGCAGCGCCCGGCGCAGCGTCTTCACACGCGGTATACGCCGCGCCCGCGCGAACTGCTCCTCGGTCAACGGCTGCGCATCCGGGTCGCTCAACGCCGCCGCCTCGATCTCCTCCTCGGCCATCGGTTGAAGCGGCTCACGCGACAGAATACGCTCCGTGCCATCGGGCAACACCCGCACCACGCGCCCATCAGCGCGTCTTCTGGCGACGATCCTATTTTCGCCCATCCCTAGCGCCTCCCCTGTGCCAACAATCCCAATACGGGGCGGGCGAGGCCATCGCCCCGCCCGCCCCCTCTCCGACTACTGACTACTGACTACTCGCCCACTCCGCCCACTCGCTACAGATACTTCTCGAACCACCGTACGATGTGCTCCAGCCGCTCCGCGCGGTGCGCCGGCTTGCCGCCGCGCGACAGATTGTGGTCCTCGTCCGGGAAGCGCACGAACTCCGTCGTCCGCCCCAGCTTCTTCAACGAGATGAACAGCTGCTCGCTCTGCTCGATCGGGCAGCGGAAATCCTGCTCCGCGTGCAGGATCAGCAGCGGCGTGTGGATGTTCCGCACGTAGGTGATCGGCGAATACTTCAGCAGCTTTGCCAGATCGTCCCACGGCTCCGTCTCGAACTGCATCTCCATGAAGGTGAAGCCGATGTCGCTCGTCCCGAAGAACGAGAAGAGATTCGAGACGCAGCGCATCGTCACCGCCGCCTTGAAACGATCGCTGTGGCTCACGATCCAGTTCGTCATATAGCCGCCGAACGAGCCGCCCAGCACCCCCAGCCGCGCCGGGTCGATCCAGGCGTGCCCCGCGATCGCCGCGTCCACACCCGCCAGCAGATCCCGGTAATCCTCCTCGCCCCAGCGCGAGCGATTGGCGATCGTGAACGCCGCGCCCTTGCCCGTGCTCCCGCGCGGATTGGTGAACAACACCCCGAAGCCCTGCGCCGCCAGCACCTGAAACTCGTGGAAGAACGAGAAGCCGTACTGCCCCGCCGGGCCGCCGTGAATCTCCAGCGCCAGCGGGTAGCGCCGCCCCTCCTCGCGCCCGACCGGCTCCATGATCCAGCCGTCGATCTCCCAGTCGTCCGCGCCCGCATAGGTGAAGTGCTTCGCGTCGCTCAGCGCCACCCCCGCGAAGAGGTCCTTGTTGAGGTCGGTCAACCGCCGCTCGTCGGTGCCATCGGGCGCGCAACTGAAGAGGTCGCCCGGATTGAGGAGTGTCCCTGCGGTGAAGACGAGCCGCCCATCCGCGCTCGGGCGCGCGTTCATCACCGCGCGCTCCCCACCGACGATCAGCGTCGGCTCGTCGGGCTTCCCCGCCAGATCGAGGCGGTAGAGTTGTTCGGTGCCACGCTCGATCGCCATCGCGTAGATACTCGCGCCGTCCGCCGTCCAGAGGGGTGGCTGCGCCACCACCCCGGAGCGGAGATCGCCCATGACCCCCCCGCCGAACGAGCGGTTGAACGCCTCGGTCAGGTTCTTGGGCGCGGCCCCGCCGTCCGCCGCCACCGCCCAGACATCGCTATTGGCGTAGCGCCCGAACGGCGCCGGGTTCACATGCCCCAGATAGGTGATCGTCTTGCCATCGGGCGACCACGCCGGGAGCATCGCCGGGCCACTCGTCGCGGTCAGCGCGCGCGGCGCCCCCGCGATCGCGGAGACGACCCACAGATCGCTGTGGTTGTTGAAGTCCCGGTCCGGCGTCCGATTCGAGGTGAACGCCAGCCGCGTACCGTCCGGCGACCAGACGCCCGCGCTGTCGTCCCAGGGCCCCTCGGTCAGTTGCCGCCCCGCGATCGGTGTGCCCGCCTCCTGAGGCACCTCGGCGATGAAGAGGTGCCGGTAGCCGCGCCCGACCAGCAACTGGTGGATGCCGTCAGCCTTGTAGCGGATGTCGGTGACGACCAGCACATCGCTCTTCTTCTTCTTCTCACCGTTCGATGCCGCGTCGTCCTTCGATCCCTCCGCGCCCGGCGCGTCCGCATCCTCCGCCCCGCCGATCCGCGACGTGTAGGCGATGAACGCGCCGTCCGGCGACCATGCCGGGTCGCCCGCGCCGTGCAGCGTCTTGGTGAGTTGCCACGCCTCGCCGCCATCGGTCTCCAGGAGCCAGATCTCGGGGCGCGCGGCCTGCTTCCCCGCCTCCGTGCCGTCGTCGCGCCGCGACACGAACGCCAGCCTTGTGCCGTCCGGCGACCAGCGCGGCGCGCTGTCATTCTTCCCCCCGGTGTAGCGGATCGGCGTGCCGCCCGCCGCCGGGATCATCCAGATCTGCGAGCGGTAGGTGTCCGCCTCGGTATCCATCTGGGTGACGACATAGGCGATCCGCGACCCATCGGGCGACGGCTGCGGATCGCCGATCATCTTCACCCGGAAGAGATCCTCGATCGTGATCGGGCGCTTCTCGGCGACGCCCGACCCGGCGGACGCGGTGGCGGTGGCGGTCATGGGCGCTATCCCCTCCTGTGAATGAAGAATGACGCGTGGTGGCGATGGCTCGTCCCCACCCATCAACAATGGCGGCACTCTATCACACTGGGGGCGAGGAGGTACCATCCCGACGAGAAGGAAGAGGAAAGTCAGTTTGCCGTCATGCTGCCCCTACCCCTCGGCGAGAGTGGGGGTAGCAACCGGCAAGGACGGCCCTGCGGGAGGGGCATCGCCCGGCTGCACGCAGGAAGCTGGGGACACCCGCAGGGCCGCTCGTCTCGATCCTTGCGGGCGCGAGGGGCGAAGCCCCTTTACCGCTTCCAAATAAAGGAAAAATGCGCGAACGAACGCGCATTTATGGTAGAATTGAGACAAGTCGCACGGAGATTTTCCCCGCCGGATTGTTGTATGAAGGACGTGTGTCGTGTATGCAGGCGGTTTTCTACCGCGAGGATGACGGCGGCGAGCCGGTCGATGAGTTCATCGAAGGTTTGCCGCCGGAGCAGCAGGTTGTAATCGACGGTCAGATCGAGTTGCTGAATATGCTCAGCCCGACTGACCCGCCACTGCCGTTTCCCCACAGCTCCCAAATCCGCGGCTCGCTCCGCGAACTGCGGTGCCACTACGGCAACCGCCTCTATCGCGTCCTGTACCAGCGCTCGGAGAGACTTTTCATCCTGCTACACATGATCAGGAAGGACAGGGGCAATATCCTGGAGCAGGACATTATCACCGCCCAGCAGCGCTTCGTGGATTTCAAGGTGCGCATGAACGCCGACCCGCGTATCCCACCCCGCGCCGCTGGCCACGACGCGCCGTAGCTGCCGAGGTGGACAAAGAAAAACCCCAGGCCCCACCAGTGTCCGCGCAAGGGCGGGAGGTAGGAACCTGGGGATGAAGAGCTGCGGAATATCCTAGTCGGCTGCCACGAGTGTCACGCCACGCGGCGTGAAGGTGATGTCCAAGTCGAGATTAAGCGCCTCGGCGATCTTTTCGAGCGTCGCGACGCTCGAATGGTGCTGTCCGCTCTCCAGCCTGGAGACCTGCGAGTGGCTCGTCCCCGCGCGCTTGGCCAGCTCCTCCTGGGTGAGATCGTTGGCCATGCGATACTTGATGAGCTGCTGCGCAATCCGCCGCTCGATCGCGTACTCGACCCAGAGGCGTGCGTACTCGGGATTACGAGCGGCGCGCCGGGATCGTGCCACCCTGGCGGTGTTTCCGACAGGGGAGACAACCGCAGCTTCTGGATTGTCAACGACGTGCTTGACCTCGGTCACCACGTACCCCCTTTCGAGCCTTAGCTCTGATACGAAGGCCTCCCCCTATCAGCTCCGGCAGGAGGAGGCTACCGCCGAAGTTTATCAAAAATGATAAACCAAGTCAATACTCCAGCGGACCAAGTTGGTCCGGTCGCCAGTTTTTCTTTTTTCACTAGCAACTATCCCTTGTGAGAGCGCTCAAAACTGTGTAACCCCTTGACTTTCCTTGCCGCCAGGAGTACGCATATTTCCATGCCCGCTAACCTATTGACTTTACAGGGCATCTGCCGTATGGTTCTGCGTACCCAAAAATTTGACCCACAACATGACGAATAACTAGCTATTCGATATTTGATGGCTAGCGTTTGTATGTCATCGAGGGCGGCGAGTACTGCCCAGGAAGGCACCAACCGCGCACGTTGGGGGCATGCGTTCCGCTCCGCTCGCCTAATAATCCCATTGTATTAACTTGACTTTCGCCCGACGTGGGTACACTGCGCCCAAAAAACAGCCAAGTACAATAGGGTCATTGTTTCGACAGGGCCATTCTTTGCCGCCCCAATCCCTTGATTTTTGCACGATACTGGTGATATGCAAAGCATATCACCACCTACAAGGACATACGCGTGAAAACGGGCACCTTTACCGCTCCTCAACTCCGCGCGCTCTGTATCGGCCATGGCAACATTGGCAAATCTGTCTAGGCGTAGCGCATCCGGCACCTATCGGCACACGTTTATGAAGGTATACCCTCGCTCGTTACACGCCAAGCTGTGACGCAGATACCCTCGACCCACTCATCACGAGGAAACGACGATGCGCCCGAAACCGACCCATCTCGGCCCCGAGTATGGCGCGCAATTCGCCGATCCCGGCGTGGTGACGGCCTACGACCAGCGCCCACCCTACCCCGCCGAACTCTTCGCGCTCCTCACCGGCCTGATCACCGTGACCCCACGCACCGTCCTCGATGCCGGGTGCGGCAGCGGCGATCTCGCCCGTCCCCTGGCTGCGCTCGTGGACCGCGTCGATGCCGTCGATCCGTCGGCGGCGATGCTCGCCCGCGGGCGCACCCGACCCGGCGGCGACGCGGCCAATCTGCGCTGGCTCCACGGCACCATCGAGGATGCCCCCTTCCAGCCCCCCTATGCCCTCATCACCGCCGGTGAGAGCCTGCACTGGATGGAGTGGTCCGTCGCCCTCCCCCGCTTTTGCGAAGCGCTCGGGCCGACGGGCACCCTCGCCATCGTCGGGCGGGACACGCCCGACCGACCCTGGGCGGCGGCAGAATTGCGCCTCATCCGGCGCTACACCACCAATCGGGAGTTCCAACCGTACGACCTCCTGGCCGAACTAACCGCCCGCCAACTCTTCCGCGAGTTGGGCAGGAATCGGACCGCCCCAGCCCCCTTCCATCAATCGATCGACGCCTATATCGAGTCGCTCCACTCGCGCAACGGCTTCTCGCGCGCCCGCATGACGGAGGCGGCGGCTGACACCTTCGATGCTGCCATTCGCGCCGTGATAACACCCTTCGCCCAGGAGGGGATCCTGCACATGTCGGTCGTCGGCACGGTCATCTGGGGCGAGCCGCTACCGGGGTAAGATCCCTCCGGCGACCGTGCGACACTCCCGCATATCGAGCGCCGACCGCGTCGTATCCGTCCCTATGATCCAGGTGAGGCGTGAGACGCGGGGGCCACAGCGCCGGATCGTCGGCCCCCGATACCCCCCTCACGACCCCCGACTCACGACTCGCCTCATCCCGTCCCCAGCGCGATCGCGATCACGCCGTCCGGCGCGAACTGGCCGAGGACGAAGCCCAGGGACACCTCGCGGTCGGGGCCGCCCGCGTCGGTCGGCAGCAATTCCTCGCAGAAGACCGCCAGATCCTCCACGATCCGCTCGCAGCGATAATACGCCAGCGCCGCCCGGTCGATCGCCGCCTCGCCGTAGCCCTCGTAGAACAGCGCCTCCGGCCCCGGCCCGCGCCAGTCGTCGCCGATCCCCGCGCCGATGAACATCAAATCGCGCTCCTTCGGCGCGAGCATCGCCGTATCCCAATCGACGATGTGCAGCGCGCCCGCATCATCGATCACCACATTGCCCGCGTGGATATCCGCGTGGCAGAGGACGTTCGCCGGGGGCCGCGCCCGCAGCCCCGCCGCCAACATCTCCGCACGCCCCACCAATCTGGCGATCGTCGCCCGCTCGGCCCGCAACGTCGCCGCCAGCCGCGCCGCGACCGGTTCCGCGAACGTGTCGGCCTCGGCGCGCGCCACGAACGCCCGCAGCGCCTCCCGCCAGCGCGGCCCGAAATCCTCGCGCGGCAGCAGCGCCGCGAGCGCGGGCGGCAGGGTTGCCCGGTGCATTCCCCCCAGCGCCGCGCCCAGCGCCGCCCAGCCGCGCGCCGAGATGGGTTCCTCGAAGCCGTTGCGCCCGGCGATGAACGGGGCCACGCTCGCCGTGAAGTCGCCCACGCGCGTCCACAGTCGCCCCGCGCCGGTGGCGAGCGGCGCGCTGACCGGCGCGATCCCCCGGTCGTGCAGGAAGCGCGGCACCGCCACGCCCGCCTCCGCGAAGGGACCGCGCCGCAACTTCAGGAAATACGCCGTGCCGTCGTCGGCGACGATCCGGTAGACCGCCGAGTGCGGGTCGGCCCCGAGCGGTAGGAAGGTCACACTCGCCACGCGCACGCCATACTCCGCCCGCAGGCGCGCGCCGATCGCGCCTGCGGTCAGATCGGGGGGGACAAGCATCGGCAATTCCCTCCTCGCGCCCGGTGCTGGGGGCGTGGTAGCCACGCCGTATGGGCCGCGCACGCATCGACGGTGGTGATGCCCCCGCCGGGGGGCACGCGCGCTGTCCCCCATTGTAGCGAGTGTGGCGACGTTCGACCGGGCGGCGCACAACAATCCCGCAGGGACGCGCGACCACACGCGCCGCAGCGCCGAGCACGCCGGACGACAGCGCCAGGACCGCCGCCGCCGCCCAGCCACGACCATGACTTCCCCGACCGATCGGCCCGCGCACTTGCCGTCGTTCAACTTTCAGAGTATACTGAAAACAATGAAACAAACCGCGCGCCGCTCTGCGCGCCCGGCACAACCGTTCAACGGAGAACGATGCTCATGGTGCTCACCCGCCGCCGCCTGCTCCTCGGCCTCGCCGCCGGGGCCGGGGCCACCCTCCTCGCCGCCTGCGGCAACACCGCCGCCCCCACGACGGTCGGGCAGGCTCCCCTGGCGACCGTGCCGGGGATGAGCGCGGGGATCGCCACCGCCGCCGCCCAGCGCAGCGGTGCGCCCGGTGCCGCGCCCGCCGCATCCGGCGGCGCGACCGCCCAGGTACGCGTCGGCTACGTGCCGGTCCTCGTCTACAGCCCCCTCTTCATCGCCATCGACAAGGGCTACTTCGCCGCGCAGGGGATCACCGCCGTCGCCACCCCCTTCACCGGCGGCGCGGACATCCTGGCACAGAACGCCAGCGGCAACCTGGAGGTCGGCCTCGGCGGCCTCGGCGCGGCGGCGCTCAACGCCTTCGCTCGTGGCCTCGATCTGCGGATCGTTGCCTCGCAGCACGCCGAGAGCCCCCCGCTCGCCACCCCGCTCGTCGTCGCCAAAAGCCGCTTCGACGACGGCACCTACACGAGCGTCACTGCCCTCAAGGGCAAGCGCGTCGCGATCAACGCCAAGGGGACCGGCACCGAATACTGGCTCCAGGCCGCCCTCGCCAAGAACGGCCTCGCCATGAGCGACATCCAACTGGTCGCCCTCCCCTTCGATCAGGTCGCCGCCGCCCTCGCCGGTGGCGCGCTCGACGCCGCGATGCTCGGCGAGCCGCTCGTCACCCTGGCGGAAGGCCAGGGCCTCGTCCATCGCCTCGCCGACAATTTCCTGACCAATGCCCAGGGGACGGTCATCTACTACAATCAACCGTGGGGCGCGGCCAACGCCGACCTCGCCGCCCGCTGGCTCGCGGCCTGGCTGCGCGGCGCGCGCGACCTCGGCAACGGCGGCTACGCGCGCGACGAGAACGCGGCGATCATCGAGAAGTACACCAAAACCCCCGCCGCCATCGTCAAGGCCGCCAAACCGCCGATCCACGATCCGAACGGCGCGCTGAACCGCCAGGACATGGCCGCGCAGCAGACCTATTTCCTCTCCACCGGCGCGCTGACCTACGGGTCGCCGCTCGATCTTAACACGTTCGTGGACCCCAGCTACGCCGCCGCCGCCGTCGCGCTCATCGGACGGGCGTAAGGGGAAGGGAGAGGGTCGATGGCCGACACCCCCGCCCCGAAGATCGCCGTCGCGGGCCTCCGCCGCGAGTACCGCGACCCCGGCGGCGCGCCGATCGTCGCGCTCGACGAGATCGATCTGACGATCGCGGCGGGGGAGTTCGTCTGCCTCCTCGGCCCGAGCGGCTGCGGCAAATCGACCCTGCTGCGCCTCCTCGCCGGGCTCGAACGCCCCAGCGCCGGGAGCGCGATCATCGACCACCGCGATCCCGCGCACCCGGCCCAGGCGATGGTCTTCCAGGGTCCCTCCCTCTTCCCCTGGCGCACCGTGCTAGACAACGTCGCCTATGGCCTCGAACTGGCCGGACGCCCCCGCCCGGAGCGCGAGGCGATCGCCCGTCAACGCCTCGCGCAGGTCGGCCTCGCCGGCTTCGCCGGGGCCTTCCCGCACCAGCTCTCGGAGGGGATGCGCCAGCGCGCCAACCTCGCGCGCGCCCTGGCCGTGGACCCGGCGGTCCTGCTGATGGACGAGCCGTTCGGCAACCTGGACGAGCAGAACCGCCTGCTGATGCAGGGGGAATTGCTGGCCCTCTGGCGCGGCGGCGGTCGCCCGGTCACCGTCGTCTTCGTCACGCACAGCATCGACGAGGCGATCGTGCTGGCCGACCGGATCGTGCTCCTCACCCCGCGCCCCGGTCGCATCGACACGATCCTCCCCGTCCCGCTGGAACGTCCGCGCGACGCCGTCGCCCTGCGCGGCGACCCCGTCTACGCCGCCCTCTACGCCGCCTGCTGGGAAAGGCTCCGCGACGGCGTCCTGGCCGCGCGCGGGGCCGAGCTGGCGGCGGGGCGAGTGTGAACATGGCAGCGCGGCGACGCGACCACCCTCAAGCTTGCAACGAGGCCCCTCTCCCGAGTCGGAAGAGGGGTGGCGAGCCGGGTGCCCCCTGGGCGAACTTGCCGGGGTGAGGGCCGTCCCCCAGCGCAGGAATGCCGGTAAGTGTAGAAACGCCGGTGGACTGAAGTCCCGGCTGAGTGGCCCCCGGCCACAAAGTCCGCCTGCGCGGACTGGAGCGTTAAAAGCGCATAAGATTGCCGCAATGGTTCGCAACGCCCTTTCCCCTCTCCTCGGATGGGCGGGTGCCCACTGGGCGGTGGGGTGCCGCGAAGCGGCGGGGGTGAGGGTTTCAGCACCGCCACCGCCCCACCCCGCAACCCCCTCGCCTGAATCGGGAGAGGGGTGGCAAGCAATTGCGAGCCGGGGCGAGGGCCGTCCCCCCTGCCGACCGCCGACTGCCGACTGCCGACTGATCACACGGAGCCACCGCCATGCGCCCACGCTTCACCGAACGCCTCCTGGCCCTCCTGTCGCCGCTCCTCCTCCTGCTGCTGTGGGAGGTCGCGGCGCGCGCGGGCTGGCTGAACCGCCAATTCTTCCCCGCCCCCTCCACCATCGTCGGTACCTTCCGCCTCCTCTGGGAGCGCGGCACGGTCGCCAACGCCCTCGGCGGCACCGCGCGCCGCGTCCTCCTCGGCTTCGCCTGGGGCGCCGTGCCGGGGGTCGCGCTCGGCCTCGTGCTCGGCCTCTCCCGGCCCCTGCGCGTCCTCCTCCTCCCCATCGCCAACATCCTCTACAGCCTGCCGAAGATCGCCGTCCTGCCGCTCGTCCTCCTCGTCCTCGGCATCGGCGAGACGAGCACGATCGTCGTCACCGCCGTCAGCGTCTTCTTCCTCGTCCTGCTGAACACCATCGCCGGGGTGCAGGGGATCGACCGCCTCCACTTCGACGTGGCGCGCGACTTCGGCGCGACCCGCTGGCAGGCGTACCGCACCGTCGCCCTGCCGGGGGCGCTGCCACTGATCCTCGCGGGGGCCAAGCTCGGCCTCGGCTTCGCCCTGATCGTCGTCGTCGGCACCGAATTCGTCGCCGCTGGGGCGCAGTCGGGGGTCGGCGTCCTGATCTGGGAATCGTGGCAGGTGCTGAACATCGAGGCGATGTACGTCGGCCTGCTCCTCACCGCCGCGCTCGGTTGGGCGCTCAACGTCGTCCTCGAAGAGGTCGAGCTCATCCTGCTGCCGTGGCGCGCGGGCCGCGAGGGGGGCCTGCGCCCCGAGCGCACGATCGCGGGGGTGCCACTGCGCGTCTGGTGGCGCGCGACCCGCCCCTTCTCCTTCACCGCCACGATCGTACCGGTCGCCCTCGGCGCGGCCCTCGCCCCCGCCACCACCGGGACGCCCGCCCGCCTCGCCCTCTTCGCCATGACCCTCGTCGGCGCGCTCGGCGTCCACGCCGGGGCCAACATGATCAACGACTACTTCGACGATCGGAACGGCCTCGACAACGCCGCATCGCTCGGCCCCAGCAAGACGATCCAGGAGGGATTGATCACCCCGCCGCAGATGCTCCGGGGCGGCCTGGCCGCGTTCGCCCTCGGGGCGGTCCTCGGCCTCGCGCTCGTCGCCCTGCGCGGCCCCGCGATCCTCTGGCTCGGCCTCGTCTGCCTGCCGCTCGCCTTCTTCTACACCGGCTGGCCGCTCAAACTCGCCTACCACGGCCTCGGCGAATTGCTGGTCGCCATCTTCATGGGGCCGGTGATGATCCTGGGCGCGTACTACGTCCAGGCCGGGCGCTTCGACCTCGCCCCCGCGCTGATCTCCCTGCCGGTCGCGCTGCTCGTCGCGGCGATCATGCACGCCAACAACCTGCGCGACATCGAGCCGGACCGCGCGCGCGGCAAGGTGACGGTCGCCAACCTCCTCGGCCCCGCCCGCGCCGCCTGGGAATATCACCTGCTCGTCCTGGGGGCCTACGCGCTCGTCGCCGCGCTGATCGTCGCGCGCGTCCTCTCGCCGGGCGCGCTGCTGATCCTGCTGACCCTGCCGCTCGCCCTCTCGCTCGTCCGGCGCGTCGCCGCCACGCAGGAACCCCTGGCCCTCAACGCCGTGCTGCGGCGCACCGCCGCCCTCCACGCCCGCTTCGGCCTGCTCCTGATCGTGGGGGTGCTGCTCCCCGCGCTGCTCTGAAGTACGAAGTGAGGGGGCGTGCTACTCGCTGGCGCTGGCGTACGCGGCAAAGCACAAAGCCGGACAACTCCTGTCATCCGGCTTCGCACTTCGTCGTCCGTACTTCCCTAGCGGTGGTACGCGGCGAACCCCGCGTAATAGGCGATCGCGATGAACAGCAGGAATGTGCCGACGACGATGAAAAGAACTCTGGCGATCATCCGCGCGCCGAACGCCGTCGATGCCGCCTGCTGACGCTCTTCGCGCTGATTCTCCATTTGGGTCATCTCCTCTCCTCCTGCGCCGCATATCGTGCAGGGCACCCCCCCGCGCCACATCACGCGAGTGCTCGACCTCCGCAGCGGGCGTGGGTGCCGCATCCGCACCGGTCCGCCCACACTCTCCCAATACTCGCCGGGGAACGCAAAATCCATTCCGCTGTCGCGCACACGATCACGTCCATGATCGCGCAGCAGTATAGCGCATCCCCAGCCCCACACTATCCTGCGAACAGCGCGGTCGCCCGCCCAACAGCACCCCGCCGGACAACGTGCCCTGCGGCCCCGCCCCCACGTTCGACGCCACGCCTGTTCCCCGCCGCCCCCCGATGGTAGAATCACCCCCACACCGCCGGGGACGCCCACCGCGCGACGCCGCCCACCGCTCCATTGGTCGGCCCGCCCGCGCGAGCATCTAGGCGCGGCAGCGTCGCTTACCGGGCGTCGTCTCCCTTCGTCGCTCGTCCTTCGTCCTAGAACTACCGGCCCACCGGGCTACTTGGCCCGCCGGCCCACTATCGTCACTCGTCACTCGTCAGCGGCTCCCCTGCGGGGAGTAGCTCCCCTCCGGGGGATTCGTCATTCGCCAGGGGGGTGAACAGACTCGTGGATATGCTGGATGCACGCGGCACCGAGCCCTACGACGCCAACGGCGACGCCATCCTCGCCGACCTCCGGGCCAACGCTCGCCCGCAACTGATCGTCATCTCCGGCCCCTCCGGCGTCGGCAAGGACACGATCATCGACCGCATGCGCGAGCTCTATCCCGGCATGTTCTTCGCCATCACCGTCACCACGCGCAAGCAGCGCCCCGGCGAGGTCGACGGCGAACACTACTACTTCTACACCCGCGAGCAGTTCGCGCAGCAGCTTGCCGCCGGGGAGTTCATCGAGTGGGCCGAGGTCTACGGCAACTTCTACGGCGTGCCGCGCACCCCCATGCGGAAGGCGCTGGCGGGGGGGCAGGACGTCGTCGTCAAGGTGGACACGCAGGGCGCACAGACCTTCCACCGCCTCGCGCCGGGCGGCATCTTCATCTTCATCGCCCCCCCCTCCATCGACGAACTCGCCCGCCGCCTCCACCATCGCAAGACCGACGACGAGGCCGCGCTCGCCCGCCGCCTCCGCACCGCCCAGCGCGAACTCGCCACCGTGGAGCACTTCGACTACGTCGTCTTCAACGAGTCGGGACAAGAAGACGACACCGTCCGCCAGATCATCGGCATCCTCACCGCCGAGCGCTGCCGCCTCCACCAGACCGGCGTCGAGTTGTAGGGGTGGGGAACGGGGGATCACCGCAGAGACGCAGAGATGCAGCGCGACGAGAGAGAAAAAGGGGACGGAACAGGAGGCGCAGAGGCACGGAGGGGCGGAAGGGAGAGATATGATGGTCGTCCCGCGCACGCTGGATAGCCGAGCGCTCGACTATCTCCGCGAATATCTGGACGAGGGCGGCCAGCTCTCGCGGGTATTGGCATCCTTACCGCTCGAAACGGGCCGGGTCTGGTCCTTCCTCCATCCGACCGTCGCCCCGGACACGGCGTACCAATTCACTTCCGGCGGCATCACACCGCCAGAGCCGATACACGAAGGCGTGCAAGCGATCACCACCCCGAGCCGCCCCGATATCGTCTGGCTTGCAGACAACTTCCTCCGCTCCCGCCCCGGTGCGCTCCTCATCTGCGAAGACGCCTCCGCCACACCCACCGACCCGTACATCCAGGCCGATCGCGAGTCTCACTTCCTCTTCTATGATGAAGAGGTCTATCGCATCGTTTCGCCAGGGATTCGGCATCAAGCGCTCAGAGAACGAACCATCCGCCGTGCCCGCTCCTATCGTTTCCTTGCCATACTCACCACCGGCGATGGCACCATCAATCACCTTGTCAACCGCTCTCAGCTCACACCCGCCCAACTCGCCACACTCGTTCGCCACACCGCGCGGATCATCATCGGAGCCTACGATTACGAAGGCTATCTCATCTGGGAGAGCCGCCCTTCTCCAGGTGCATGAGCCGTCCCCCTGCAATCCCCCCAGCCCCTCTGTGCCTTCGTATCTCCTGTCCCAGCCCCGTCCTTCCCTCGTCGTTCTCTGTGTCTCTGCGTCTCTGAGGCCTCCGTCCTGCCGAATCACCGTGATGCCCGATCTCGCACGCGTACATCCCCCTCGATAGCTGTATAGTGGCCGCAGGAAGCGTCGTTCGGGATACGGAGACGATACGCCTGTGCGGGCTCGTCCCCGATCGATAAGCGTCGGCTCATGGGCAGCGCCCGAGAGCGCCACGGCATCTACGCCTGGGACACGAAGCCGCACGGTATATCGGCGCGAAGAGGTGTGGTGCTCGCTCTGTATGACCGGCGAAACCGCTCGTAGGAGGCGATCATGGCCGGGATGCGGGAATGACGACCATCCTGGTTGTTGAAGATGAGCCCTCCATACGCGAGGTAGAAGTCGCGTACCTTGCGAGGGCCGGTTATGCCACGCTGGAAGTAGCCGACGGACAAGCCGCGATCGATGCCTTTCGGGAATACAAGCCCGGCCTGGTGCTCCTCGACCTGAGTTTGCCCGGCAGGAGCGGCTTCGAGGTCTGCCAGAGTATTCGCGAATCCTCGACGGTCCCGATCCTGATCGTCACGGCGCGGCGCGACGATCAGGATGAGGTTCGGGGGCTCGCGCTGGGGGCGGATGACTACATCAAGAAGCAATACCGTTTAGATAAGGCATGCGCAGGCCCTTCCGGCGATACTGGTTGTGCTACCGACCAATTCGCCAGAGGAGCCTGCGCATGGCTATTGTCTCCCCCGCCGCCGCCGCCGTCGAGCGGCTGA
>JAABUN010003770.1_pt1 | contig 22491 bp, 18 predicted proteins | sample 5559311 | NCBI WGS metagenome assembly JAABUN01 (sample SAMN10711877, study PRJNA513370) | rock metagenome | isolation source: Antarctica rocks | place: Antarctica: Victoria Land, Siegfried Peak sud
AATCTCGGCGTCGCTCAGGCCGGCGTCATGGGCGCGAAGCAGCCGTTCACGGAGATCGCGGGAGTACGCGGCGGGCATACCACCAGTCTCTGCCACCCTGTCAACCCCTGTGAGAACCGCTCTAGGGAGGGTTGTCTGTGAAGCGCCCGGGCGGCGGAGCAGACCTCTCCCCCATCCTCGCTCCGGCGTACTGGCTCGCGCGCCCGCTGAAGCGACTTCGGCGGCGCAGGTACCCAGAGAGGAGAGCAGCCCCTTCCACGAAGATCGGGTACTTCACATGGAACTCGCCGTAGCCACGATCGAGGAAGTTACGCGCCAGCGAGCTTTTGGAGGACTGTGGGGCGGCGGTGATGCCACGCGGTCGCCGCCTCGTACGCGGCTCCGATCCGGCAGGCGGTCAGTTCATGTCCCGGCGCGGTCGCAATCTGGAGGCCGATTGGAAGTCCCTGCCGGTCGAACCCGCACGGCAGACAGAGGACTGGCTGGCCGGTGGTGTTGAAGGGCTGGTTCAGCCGGAGGTACGCGTTGCCGACCGGCTCGACCACGCCGTCCTCGTAGCGGATGGTGGGGTCGTCCACCCGGGCGGCGGTTCCCGCGGTGGATGGCGCGATCAGGGCTGTCAGGCCGTGGTCGGTGAAGGTACTAGCCATGCTGGCCCGGGCGAGGTTCCGGGCCTGTAGTGCGCGGATGTAGTCGCCTGAGGCGATTCCCTGCGACGCAACGAGACGGTCCTTGAGTTCGCCGCCGTAGCCCTCGGGGTTGCTGGCTACTCCGGCCGCGTGGATCGCGGCCGACTCGACCCGGTTGATCACCGTCGCTGACGCCCGGGCGATGTCCGCGTCTGCCCACGCGACGTCAATCACTTCGGCGCCCAGCGACCGGATCGTCTCGATTGAGGCATCGAACGCGGCCCGGACGTCCTCGGTCAGCCGTTCGAGGAAGAACGGGGCGGACACTCCGATCCGCTGTCCGGTCAACGGCCGGTTGGCGTCGGCGCCGGCCAGCAGCGCGATCCAGCCCACCCGGTCATCGTCCCTGGCGACCAGCGAGGGATCGCGTATCAGCAGGAACATCATCGCCGCGTCGCGGACCGACCGGGTGATCGGCCCAACCGTGTCGAGCGACCACGAGAGCGGGAAGACGCCGACCCGGGAGACGCTACCGAGCGTCGGCTTCAGCCCGACCACGCCGCAGATCGAAGACGGGATCCGGATGCTGCCGCCCGTATCGCTGCCGAACGTGAGCGCCGCCGCCCCGACCGAGACGGCGACTCCGGATCCGCCACTGCTGCCGCCAGGGATGCGGTCTGGGTCCCAGGGGTTCCGGGCCGGGTTGCTGATCACGCCGGCCGCAAACTCCTGTGTGACGGTCTTGCTGATCAGGAACGCCCCATTCGAGCGGAGACGACCGACCGCCACCGCGTCCTCCGTCGCGGCCTCGGCGCCGGCCCGTGAAGCCGAGTTGCAGAGCGTCGGCACGCCACGGACGTCGAAGATATCCTTGACGGCGACTGTCAGTCCGACGAGCGGAAGATCGTCCGCGCCGATCGCGAACGGCTCGACACCGAGTTCCCGGACGTGAGCACGGAGGAGCGGTTCCGTCTCGGCGATCCGGCGGCGGGTCGCGTCGTGGTACTCCGCCTTGCCCCATCGCTCGGATCTGAGGGCCGCCGCGATCTCGATCGCCGGGGCCAGCAGTGGGTCGGGGTAAGCGGACAGGTCATCGTTGAGGATGTCGATCGCGGTCTCGACGATCTCGGCGCCATCCAGGTCACCACGAGGACCGGGCGGCGCAAACCATGCCGGGCTCATCGACGAACCGGGATCGGCGGAGGCATCGGTCCGATCACGAATCAGAGCGCTGAGTTCCCCAACATCAGTCACGAGAACGCTGCTTGCCGTCATGTCGCTTCCCTCCTGTAAACGGTTTCCAGCGGTTTTCTGTCACCGAATGCGAACTACTCTGCCGGTATCCGGGGCGTGGTCGCGAACGACAGGATCAGCCGGATGATGCCGACCAGGTCACGGACATCGACCGTCTCGATCGGTGAGTGGGTGTAGCGGGTGGGATACGCGAGCAGCGCCGTCTCAACGCCGCGACGAATGAGCTCGGCGCCGTCGCTGCTGTAGTTCTGGAAGATCGCGTGCTGGACTGGTGCCCCGGCTGCCTCACCGGCTGTGGCGAGGTCACGAATCAGCGTCCGGGTGTAGTGGATCGAACTATCCGAGTGAACGAGGATCGGTCCGTGGCCCAGACGCGATGGGAAATCGCGAGCGTCAGGACCGGGAATGTCGCCGGTCAGACCGACATCGAGGTTGATGGCAAGACCGAACGGCTGGGCATCGACAACGCTGCTGGCGCCGATCAGTCCGTTCTCCTCCTGGACGGTCGATGCCAGCCAGACCTCGAACGCGAGATCATCCCGGCCGGCGAGCAACTCACCGACCACCGTCGCGATCGCCAGTGCCGCCCGGTCGTCCATGGCCTTGCCGACGAGCAGGTGGTCACCGAGGCGCGTCATCCGTGAATTCCAGATGATCCGGCAGCCGGCGTGGATACCAAGCGCCCGGACCTCCTCGGCACTGTTGGCGCCGATCTCGATGAACAGGTCGTTCCACTCCAGCCCACCTGAGTTGCTGAGCTGCCCACCGACGACGTGGCCGCTCGCCGCCGCAATGAAGCCGGGGATGGTGCCATGGTCGGTCAGCACGAGACAGGGCTGGCTGGCCGGGTTGAACCAGCGGGGAGGCCGGCCGAGGGTGTCGCGATAGAACGGCCAGACATGCAGGTGGCCCGACTCGCTGACGCTCTTGACCATCAGGCAGATCTCGTCGGCATGACCCATCACGACGAGCCGTCGGCCGTGCCCACCGATCCTGGCCAGCACATTGTTGACCGGCGTCATCTCGACATGGTTGGCGAACGTCCGCCAGTGCGCGGCGATCCAGGCCTGAACCGTCTCCTCCTGTCCCGTCGGCCCCGGCAGTTCACTCAGCGTTCGAACCAGGCCCACCAGATGATCCGTATCGACTACCGGAAGATTCTCAAGATCCTGATGCCTCGTCACGCCCTGCCCCTCACACGCCGGTCTCCCGGCGGCCCTTCGTTTAGTTCCACGTCGGGCAACATGGTAGAGCACGTCCGGCGTCCACGGGTGAACGAGCGATTTCTCAGGGTCGGCCTGCCTCACGCAGTCCCCGGGGGCCAGACAATCTGGCTAGGGTGACGTCTCCACGGCGTCGACGGTTGGATAAGCGGCGGCATTGAACCGCTTCGCGATGAACCCTGTTGCCAGCGACAGGTCCAGGTCGCAGACGAGCAACTGCTCCTCGCCATACGGGACGTGCGCGAGCAGGTCACCCTCCGGACCGATCACCGCGGCGGCGGACTCCTGATACGTGAAGGCGTAGTTGACACTGGCGAAGTAGACGGTGCTTTCGACGCTCCGCATCACCATCGCCTTCTCGTAGTACGGCGCGGCCGGATTGCCCCAGCGCTCGAGGGTCGGGCCGGCGAGGTCGCTGCCGGTCAGTTGCGGGTGGAAGACCACTCTGGCTCCCTGAGCCGCGGCCCACCGAACGCTCTCCGGGTAGCGCCAGCCCTCGTGGCAGATGGTGATTCCGAACGGGACACCGTCGACCTCGAACAGCCTTCGCTCGGTGCCGGCGACATAATGCGCGGCTTCCTCGACCGGGATCTGGTTCTTGGTCTGCTGCCCGAGAATTTCGCCGTCGCGCGAGATGACAAACGCGGTGTTGTGCAACCCAGCGTCAGATTCCCATTCCATGCCGACGACCACGGCGACGTGGTGTCGCCTGGCCGATGCTTTGATCTCCTCGAGTGATTTTTCCTGTCGCGTCTGGTCGTGAGGTGGAACGGCGAAGTCCATCCCGCGCAGTCCCGGAATGTACGTCTCGGGGAAACAGACGATCGCAACATCCTGCGCCGCGGCCTCGTTAAGCATCCGGTCCAGCGTGGCAAGACGCACTTCTATGGATGGCGCGTTCCGCACCGACGCCAGCCCGATTCGTAGCGTCGCCAGTTCGCTGGTCACTCCCATGTCGGTCTCTTTCAACGCATAGCCGAGCGCAGCCCAGAATTATTTCTCGGCATTCTCGCATGCGCCTCTAGCGATAAAACAACTTCAGAGTCCACTATCACCTGCAAGGCTTCAGTTCCATACCCATCCTCGTATTGCGGGTAACGTAGCTTATGCGCAAACGATGGGCCGAGAGCTTAGACGTGCAGTTCCCTACCGGACGCGCCCCTCGATCCCGGATCAGAACCCGGCCCGGACATCGCTCAGCCCCGATGACACTCCAACCTTTCGATGGGTGCCAGTAGTCCGACCGGCGAAATTCACCTGTGTAACGGTTTCCGCTGGTCATCTCCGTCCATTCCCAAACACGTGTGCACCAGCGTCGGGTTCGACACCGGCGGAGAGCGAACGGCTGTAGATTCGGACTCTCCGAGGGAAGTCAGGTTCCCAGCTCTAACAGCAGGGCCGGGAAGACGGCTCGTCCCAGATTCGAATGGATGCCTTGACGCCATCGTCGAACGTCACGACGACTCGGAACGCTCGGTCCTGGATCCCGCGAAAACACTCTGCTCGACGCCTGGCTCTCCCCAGCGAGAGTCAAATAGTCACAAGCGGTTGCGATGCCATCGGTTAGCAAGATGAATATTGATCCTTTTGCTTTCTCCCGTACTGGAATACCCCCGCCGTGCTTTTGCCGCAAACTGCTACGGTACGGTTCTTGTAGCTCAGGGAACAGCGTGCCCTGTCTGACTGGGCAGAGCGGCATTCCCAACCGAGGACCGCGGACATGAGCACTCATCCCCGACCGTGGGACCGGCAGCCGAACCTGATCTCGGGACTTCTCTTCGGCGTGGGCCTCGCCGCTTTCGTTGACGAGACCGTGTTCCACCAGATCCTGCACTGGCACCATTTCTACGACCGGTCGACCACGACCGCCGGTCTGGTATCTGACGGACTCTTCCACTCGTTCAGCTGGTTCGCGACCGTGGCGTCCCTGTTCCTCCTGGCCGACCTGAGGCGACGTCACTCGTTCCATGTTTCCCGCTGGCTCGCCGGCGTGCTGACCGCTGCGGGAGCGTTCCAGCTCTACGACGGCATCGTCCAGCACAAGCTCTTTCGGCTGCATCAGATCCGGTACGGTACTGACTTGACACCTTACGACCTTGGTTGGAATATTGTTGCGCTTGTGCTTCTTGCCGGCGGCGGCGCCCTGATCACGCGTACGAGCGGAGTCGACGACTCTTCCCGAAAGCTCGCAAAGTAGGCGGGATTATGTCATTACAGCTTGAACCGTTCTGGCTGGGGTTGCTCACGGTTGCGGCCATAGCGTATGCGCTCATTGCCTTGCCGCTGCTCCACCGGGGACGATGGCCGAGGCGTCGAGTCGCCTTCTGGTACGGAGGTCTGTTACTCGTGAGCTTTGGGTTCGTCGGCCCGGCAGCGCAGCGGACTCATGAGGACTTCCCTGCCCATGTCGTCAATCACCTGCTTCTGGGGATGGCCGCGCCGATATGGTTCGCCCTTTCAGCGCCCGTAAGTCTGGTTCTACGGGCGTTGCCAGTCCAGGACGGGCGACGCCTGGTTCGCATCCTCTCGACGCGTCCCGTCTGGCTCGGCACCCATATCGTGACCGCGGCGCTCCTCAGTGTCGGAGGGATGTGGGTGCTCTACCTCTCGCCGTTGTACGGGTTGATGCATGAACATGCCTGGATCGAGATTTCCGTCCAGTTCCACACGCTGATCGCTGGCTACCTCTTCGCATCCGCCGCCATCGGACTGGATCCCGCTCCCCATCGACCATCACGTACGTTGCAGGCGGCTGTCCTGATCGTGGCCTTCGCTGGCCATGCCACACTCGCCCGGATTCTTTACGTCAACGAGCCCGAGGGCGTTCCAGCTGAGCAAGGCGAATATGGCAGTCAGCTCATGTACTACGGCGGTGACCTGCTTGAAGTCGCCCTCATCGCGATCTTCTGCTGGCAGTGGTACCGGGCTACACGGCCACGACCGCTTCTGGCAGCTGAGACTTCAGTCACGACGGTTCGATCGGGAATGTCGGCCTGATCCTGTCAGGCGAGTTCGGCAACCCGGTAACCAGACCGCACAACCGTCTCCCAATTGGGGTTCCGCCGGAACGTACCTACCGCGAACTACGCTGGATCCCGCGGCGGATCCCGATGGCAGCGAGCAGGCTTCCAGCACCGATCAGCGCCTTCGAAGCGACCGGATGCAGCGACATCCGTGTGTAGAAGCTCGGACGTCGCACGGCACCCGGATGATCGCCGTCCGTCTCGGCGCGACCCTGGCCCTGCCAGAGGTTCCCCTCCGGGTTCCGGTTCGGGCCATCGCGACGCTCCAGCGGGATGATCACCTTTTCGCTTACGAGATCCATCACCGAAGGGAAGAGGCGGGCGAAGCTACTCATCATCTTGCCGCCGCTGCCGATGTAGATGTCGCGCTGGGGATGGGCCATGGCGTGGACGATCGCGTTGGCGACCTCCTCCGGTGCGTAGACCGGCGGCGGCAGTTTAATGTCCTGATCGGTCTCGTTGCGCGCGTTCATCACGAAGGTTGAGTTGATCGGCGCCGGCTTGATCAGGGTGACCGAGACTGGCGCTGAGACGGCCGCGAGCTCCACCCTGAACGCGTCCGTGAACCCTTTGACGGCATGCTTGCTGACCGAGTACATCCCTTGCATCGGCAGGGCAACATCGGAGGCGACGCTGCCGAGATTGATGATCGCGCCGCCACGCCCCCGGAGATGGTCGGCAGCTACGAACGATCCGTAAACGACGCCCCAGAAGTTGGTCTCGAAGAGGCGACGGTGCTCGTCATCGGGAATCTCGTCCAGCCGGCCGAATATCGAGACACCGGCATCGTTCACCCACGAGTCGAACCCGCCATAGCGCTCGATCGTCGTGCGGGCGATCCCCTCGACATCTGACCGCGAGGCGACATCGGCGACGACGTAGCTCGCCTTCCCACCAGTCGCCGTGATGTCCTGAACCGCTGCCTCCAGCGCCTCCTCAGTTCGGGCGGCGAGGACGACTGTCGCTCCCTCTCTCGCGGCGCGCCGGGCGGTCGCGAGTCCGATCCCGCTGGATGCTCCCGTGATGACGACGACCTGTTCGCTAACGGGCTTGAGTCGAACGCTCATCCTGATTCTCCCCTGGGTCTGCCGCAATCACCATGCTGTAGCGCGGAATCACGGAACGGCCGGTATGCCATCGATCGCAGCCAGGCACCCGGCCAGCCGCAGCACAGCGACGCGCACCTTTGACCAACACGATGCACGTCATATACCCCGGCAATATGGATGATCGGATGTCCGCACCATCCATTGGACTCATGGCGTTCGGTCGGCGAAACCGAAACCGAAACCGAAAGCGGCACCGGAACGCATCCGGCGCCGCTACTCGTTGCGTACATGGTCTATGGAGTGGGCTACACGCTGAGGTAGGTGGATCAGCCTGGGAAAGCTATCGCTTCATCCATGGGTCGAAGGCGTCGCGAAGCCCATCGCCAAGGAAATTGAAAGCCAGCACGGTCAGCGACAGCGCAAGTGCAGGGAAAACCAGCATGTATGGGTGGGCTCGCATGTTGGGGATCGCCTCACTGATCATCAGTCCCCAGCTGGGCGTCGGCGGGGTGACGCCCAGCCCGAGGAAACTCAGACCAGCCTCGTAGAGGATCGCTCCAGGGATGCCAAGGGTTGTCGCGACGACGATGGTCGCGAGGGTGTTCGGCAGCAGATGGCGGAACATGATCTGACCGTGCGTGGCGCCGATCCCGCGGGCGGCCTCGACGAACTCCTTCTCCTTGAGCGACATGGCGTTGGCCCGAACGATCCGGGCGACCGTGAGCCAACTGATCAGACCCAGGCCAATGTAGACCCCGACCAGGCCGCCGGTCCGGGCATCGAGCGACGAGACCACGCTGGCGAAGCCGCTCGGATTGTTGTCGAGCGTCCCACGAAGGAACGTCATGATGATGATGACGAAGAGCAGCGATGGCATCGCGTAGAGGACATCGACGAGCCGCATGATTACCGTGTCGATCTTGCCGCCCGAGTACCCGGCCAGCAGCCCGAGCGGGACGCCGATCGCGATGATGACCATCTGGACGACGAAGCCGACGGTCAGTGAGATCCGGGCGCCGTAGACCAGTCGGACAAGGATGTCGCGTCCAAGCTCATCGGTACCGAGCCAGTGAGACCAGCTCGGTCCCTGCGTGACGACATCGTAGTTCTGGTCGTTGTACTTCGTCGGCACGATCTCGGGCAGCAGGATCGCCAGGACGGCGATCGCGATGATGAAACCGCCCGAGACGACCGCCAGCCGGTTGCGGCGGAGTCTGGCGAAGGCGCTCCGCCACGGGCCTTCGATGCGACGGCCGACCTCGAGGCGTGACTGGGCCGCGGCGTCCGGAGCGCGGATGGTGGAGACCGATGCCATGTGACCGCTCCGTCCGTTTGGCGTTCTACGACTGGGCCATTCGTGGGTCGAGCAGTGGGTAGAGCAGATCGACGATCAGGTTCATCACGGCGATCACCGCGCCGAACAGCAGCACGGTCCCAAGAATGACCGGGTAGTCCCGCTGGGAGATGCTCTCGACGAAGTAGCGTCCCAAACCTGGGACGGAGTAGATCGTCTCGACAAAGAACGACCCCGTGATCACATCGGCGAGGATCACACCTGAAACGGTCAGGACCGGCAGCAGCGCGTTACGGACAGCGTGCCGGATCACGACTGACTGCTCACGGAGCCCCTTGGCCCGGGCGGTTCGGACATAGTCGGCGGACAGGACGTCCAGCATGCTGGCGCGCATGTACCGGGCGAGGACGGCGGCCGGAAACAGGGCCAGCGCGATCGCCGGGATGATCGCCTTGGTGCTGAGCAGCCCGTCCCAGCCACCGGTCGGCACGAGGTGCAACTTGCTCGCGAGCAGCAGGATCAGGAGCGACCCGATGACGTAGGACGGGGTCGAGATCCCGATGATGGCGAGGAAACTGGTGAGATAGTCCAGGAACGAATTGTGGCGGAGGGCGCCGATGGTGCCCAGGGTCAGCCCCAAGACGAGGGCGATCGCCATCGCGAGCAGGCCGAGTTGCAGGGAGACCGGAAAGGTCGTGGCGATGATATCCGTTACCGAGCGGGAGCGCTGGGCGAAGGATGGACCGAAGTCGCCATGGAGGACGTTCCACAGGTAATCGAAGTACTGCTGCCAGAGCGGCTTGTCGAGCCCATAGGCCTCATTCAGCCGGGCCAGCACCCGCGGGTGGACCGGCTTCTCCCCCTGCGACCACGGACTGCCGGGCGTGGCGTGGATGAGCAGGAATGTCAGCGTATAGATCGCCAGCAGGGTCGGGATGAGCAGCAACACCCGCCGGATGACGTAGGTCCCGCGATTCATGTCACCTCGATGGCGGGTCGGTTGGATCGCCGGCCCCACATGCCAGGAGCGGTGGACGGATCACCCCGCTCACCCCCTGACCGACCTGACTGTCGTGCCGCTACAGCGGTTGTCAATTGGAACACCTGCGCGTGACAGGCGGCGCTGCTCCCCTCTCCGGGCACCTGCGTCACCGACGCCGCTTCAGCGCGTGAGCGAGCAGGTACGCCGGAGCGGGGCCGGGGAAGAGGTTTGTTCCGCCACCCCGGCGCTTCACAGGTAACCCGCGTTAGAGCGCGGCGATCTTGACGGTCCGCAGGTGCGGGACAGAGAGGATCGGCTGGAACCAGAGATCCTTGACGTAGGGCTTCAGAGCCCGAACCGCCTTGCCCCGGTACATGGGGATGATCGGCGCCTGATCAACCAGGATCGCCTCCGCCTGAGCGTAGGTGGCATCCCGCACCGCGGTATCCGTTTCCGGAGCGGCGGCCGCACTGAGCGCATCGAACTCCTCGTTCACCCAGTGGTTGCGGTAGTGATCGGACTGACTGGTGAAATTCTGGTTGAACCAGTTCGACGCGTCGGCGAAGTCCGATCCCCAGGTACCCGAGTAGACGCCGTACGGCTGCGTCTCACGGGAAGCACGCCAGTCGCTGTAGGCCGAATCCTCCAGCGGGGCGAGCGTGACAGTAATCCCGAGGTTCTCCTGCCAGGTGGCCTGAAGGTACTCGGCGACGGTCTTGTACCGTGCAGGGGTGCTCAGGAAGGTCAACTCGATCGTCGTGCTGGCCGGGTCGATCCCAGCACCGGCAAGCAGCGCCTGTGCCTCTGGAACACTCTCTGTCACCGCCGCGGCCGGATTGTTGCCTGGGATGTCCGGTGGCAGGACGGTGAAGGCTGGCAAGTACTGACCGCGAAGGATCGTTCCGGCCAGCGTGTTCCGGTCGATCGACTTCGACAGGGCCTGGCGGAACGCGACCTGATCGGTCGGCGCGGTGCTGGTATCGCAGACGATGAAGAACGTGTTGGATTGCGGGAACTCGATCAACTCGGCGGACAGCGCGGGGTCGGCCAGGATCCGGTCGAGGTCCGGCCCTTCAGGCTCGGCGTAGTCGAGCTCGTCGGCCTCATAGGCGATGTACCCCTGCGTCGACGCGTCCTCGAAGATCCGGTACTCGGCCCGGGTCAGCGTTGGCTTCTCGCCATAGTAGTTCGGGTTCGGCTCAAGCACGATCTGCTGATCGTGGGTCCACTCGGTCATCATGAACGGCCCGGAGGAGACGATGTTCTCGGCCTCGACCCATTCCGGTCCGACGGCGTCGATGACGTGCTTCGGAACAGCGGCGTAGGTCCACGTCGTCGCGAGCAGCGGGAAGTACGGGGTCGCGCCAACGAGCGTCACCTGAAGGGTGTGATCATCGAGCGCGGTGACGCCGAGTTCGGTGATCTCCATCTCGCCGGCATCGATGGCCTCGGCGTTGAGGATCGGATAGAGGGCGGCGGTGTATTCCGAGAGCGTGTCGGGATCGAGCACCCGCTGCCAGCTGTAGACGAAGTCGTTGGCATTGAGTGGCGTCCCGTCCGACCACATCGCGCCCTGGCGGATGATGAAGGTGAACTGGGTGCTGTCCTCGTTGCTCGTGTAGCTCTCGGCCGCGCGGGGGACGACCTCGCCGGTCCGCATATCGACGCCGACCAGCCCCTCGAAGACGTTGTAGAAGATCGTGAGCTCGTCGTCCCCATAGCTGACGCCTGGGTCCATCGTGGTTGGCTCACCGGTCGGGACGCGCATGATCTGCTCGGCAGCGAGGTCGCCGACGAACGGCTCCGGGCTGGCGGGGGTGACCGCTTCCGGCGTGGACTGGGCGCTGGCCAGGCGCGGCACACCAGCCAGGGTGGCGATGGCACCGGTCGCGAGCAAACCCTTCATGAACTGGCGCCGGTCGGCCTGGGCGGCGGTGAGACGGCGGCCGGCCCGCGTGAAAGATGACTCGCCGTGCTGATCGTCGGTCATGGTGACTCCCCTACCCGGACACGGGGTTGGTCCGCACCGGCTGCGATCGAGATTCCCGGCCACGCCAGCGTCGATGCCTGAGCCGGCTGCTCCTGCGCTCCTGACCGGCGAACCGGACGAGACGTGCAGAACCAGCGCGAGGATCGATCTGATTGGTCGGAGTACGGTGACGGTAGCATCCGTATCGACCACCGTCAATCCAGCCAGAGGCCGCTGTATCGTCCAGGCTAAAGAAACAGGAGCGGGATCAGGCATTCTGCCCAGTCCCACTCCGACGGTGACTGGCCCGGTGAGCCGGCGAGCGACATAGCTTCCGGCTTTTCAGAGTGGCCAGTCCGGTCCGGTTATCGAGGGGTAACAGCCGAATTGAAGTCGTTGGAAGCGGCAGCGGCGGGTCTGGTCTCGTGTCCGGCGCAGAAGTCGCGTCGCTTGCCATCTGATGGCAACCCAGGTCACGAGGTGGCGAGGCATCGATTCAAGGCGCCAGTGCCCATGGGCCCTTGGGCCACTGGAGTTCTGATTAGCCGCCAGCCGCTGGCTGGCGGATTCCCTGACGTTTGCTCCCTGGTCCCTCGTCGGTCGAGTCCCCATCGTACTGGCCGAAGAGCGCGATCACCTTGGCCGGGCCGCGACCGCGCTGCTTGTCCCGGTACATCCGTCGATCGGTGGGGGAGATCAGCATTACCAGAGTCTCTCCATCCTTGCGCTCGGTGACTTCGACGTTGAAGGTTGTGGTGGGCTGACCCCCATGACCTCATCGAGAGCCACCCGCGTCCACTCGGACAACTCCCGGGCGGCCTGCGTCGTCTCTCCTGGAAGCAGTACGAGAAACTCGTCGCCTCTCATCCGGCCAGCCAGTCCATTGGGACCGGCCATGCGGCGGCGGACACCATCCCGACGAGCAATCGGTCCCCTGCTCCGCGCCCCCAGGTGTCGTGGAGTGCCTTGAAGGCGTCGACATCGACCACCAGGTGCGTCACCGGCACGCCCCGCCGCTCACCGGCGACGACCCGGTTTTCAGCCCCCAGCAGCCAGCCGCACGGGTTGGCGATCCCGGTCAGGTCGTCATGGCTAGCCCAATGATGGACTTCACAGGCCCGCTGGTCGGCTCGGTCGCTGGTCTGGCGCAGCACTAGGTAGAGCACGGTGCTGACTGCGGCCGTGATCGCGGCGAACAGGAGCACGACCGTCCGGCCGATTGGGTCGAGCGCATCATGGGTGCAGACGAACACGACCGGCGGCACGAGGGCGGCGGCACGAGGGCTGCGGAAAGCCCTCCGACGTAGTGCCACGGGCGAAGGGCGAGGAGCGCCGACCCGACCGCGGCCAGTGCGCAATAGCCACGCGAGAAATGGACGCCCTGCCTGATCTCCCACGCGACGACCGTGAAGCCAAGCGAGACCAGCAGCAGCAGCTAGCCGATGCCGAGTAACCCGGTCATTTCGATCCGCCCGGCTTGAGCGGCCAGTCGGACGGACCACGCCAGCACCACGAGCGCGACCAGCACCGCAACCAGAAATGGGGCAGCGTCGCCAACGGCGGGATACAACCAACCAATGTGCAGCCAGCACATCGCACTGACCACCGCGGTCCCGGCGATGATTCGGGGCAGCATGGTCGCCACGGAGCCAGTAACGCGAAAGTGCTCGGCACCTGAGGGCATCGGCACTGTTCCATCCCGGCTCTTGGATTGTCCAGACAACTTCCGAAACGATCGTCGTTCCTGATGGAGTCGAAAAGCCAACACCCGCAGTGGACGTCCCTACGGATCGTTACTCCAGCTTTCGGCCTCTTGCCTGTCAAGTGCGATTGTAGTGAAAGACGACAGGTATCGCGAATGTCGCCCCATTCCCAATCAGAACATCGTGCGAGCCGCCGTGCTGTTCCATCGATTCGCGTTGGACACTCAGTTCGCTTCGGAAGAGCCGCGCTGCGAAGGGGAACGCCACGTCCCAACACATGATCGTTGACAGACCACTAGAGCGGGGTTCTTTGGACGCGGCTGTAGGAGGAGCGGACCTCTCCCCCGACCCCTCTCTGGGACCGATGAGCCGAGATCACCGGTCCCAGAGAGGGGAACAGCGCCGCCTGTCATGGATGGGCCTCCCGATTGGAAAACCGCTGTAGAAGTGAAAACGCCCTGAACGGTCAGCGATCTCAGTCAGCGGTTGCGGCATCCGGCTCAGCGCTGTCGCGGCCGACCAGGAGCCGGTACTGGGCTTCATGGAGCCTTCGGTAGATGCCGCCTTGCTTGACGAGTTCAGCGTGAGGCCCCTGCTCGCCGACTCCGTTCTCGTCGACGACGACGATTCGGTCGGCGTTCTGAATCGTCGCGAGGCGATGGGCGATGACGAGGGTCGTCCGGCCCACGGCCAGCTCGATCAGCGACTGCTGGATCGCCTGTTCGGTCTCGGTGTCGAGCGCCGAGGTCGCCTCGTCCAGGATCAGGATCGGCGGGTTCTTCAGAAACATCCTGGCGATTGCGAGGCGCTGCTTCTGCCCACCCGAGAGCTTGACGCCGCGCTCGCCGATCACCGTATCCAGACCGTCGGCGAGATTGGCGATCACCTCATCGAGACGCGCTCGTCGGGCGGCCTCGAGGATCGACGCCTCGTCTGCACCAAGCCGGCCGTACTGGATGTTCTCCCGGATCGTCCCGGCGAACAGGAAGACATCCTGCTGGACGATGCCGATCTCCCGCCGGAGGGAGGCCAGGGTCATGTCGCGGATGTCGATTCCGTCGATGGTGATCCGGCCCCCGGTCACTTCATAGAAGCGAGGCAGCAGCGACGAGATCGTCGTCTTCCCTGCTCCGGATGGCCCGACGAAGGCGATCGTCTCGCCGGCGTGGATGACGAGGTCGATGTCCCTGAGGACCTGTCGACCGGTGCTGTAGCGGAAGCTGACGCGCTCGTACCGGATCTCGCCGCGGAGGTCAGCGACGGCGATCGCGTTCGGGGCATCGACGATGTCGGGCTCGGTGTCGACGAGCTCGGTGAAGCGCCGGAAGCCGGCGATCCCCTTCGGATACGTTTCGAGGACGGCGTTGATCTTCTCGACCGGCCGGAAGAAGACGCCGACCAGCAGCAGGAACGTGATGAAGCCGCCGTTGGTGAGGTCGCCCTCGATCACGTAGTAGGTCCCGCCAACCATCACGACGAGCTGAGTCACCCGCATACTGAGGTAACTCAGCGACATCGTCTTGGTCATGACGAGGTACGCCTGCTTCTTGGTCCTGCGGTAGCCATCGTTGTCCTGGGCGAACAGGTCGCGCTCGTGCTGCTCGTTGGCGAACGCCTGCACGACCCGCATCCCGCCGACGTTCTCCTCGATCCGGGCGTTGAACGACCCGACCCGGGCGAAGAGCTGCTTCCAGGTCTGCGTCATCTGGCCACCGTACCGACTTGTCACCCAGACGGTGATTGGAACGACGATCGCCGTGATGAACGCCAGCGCGGGGTGGATGAAGAACATCAGGATGAACGCCCCGATGAACGTCATGACCGCGATGAAGGCGTCCTCGGGTCCGTGGTGCGCGACCTCCCCGACTTCCTCCAGGTCCTTGGTCACCCGGGCGACGAGGTGCCCGGTCTTCTGGTTGTCGTAGAACCCGAACGAGAGTTTCTGAAGGTGGTCGAAGGCGAGGCGCCGCATGTCGGTCTCGATGTTGATCCCGAGGACATGCCCCCAGTAAGTGACCACGACCATCAGTCCGGTATTGAGCAGGTAGATACCGAGGAGAGCGCCGGCGGCGAGCAGGATCAATGGCCAGTCGCCACCGGGCAAGAGGTTGTCGAGGAACAGCCCGACGGCGAGCGGGAAGCCAAGCTCGAGCAGGCCGGAGACGACCGCGCAGCAGAAATCCAGGGCGAAGAGATGGCGATAGGGTCGGTAGAAGCCAGCGAATCGTCTGATCAGCGCACGGGTGCCGACGCTGCGGGCGCTCGAGAGTGCGGTCATGGTCGGGCCAGAGCTCCTTGAGCTGGAGTGGAAGGTCTATCCAGTTCAGTAACGGTGGGCTTTCGGGATTCTGAAGGCATCACAGGAATGAGCGCCGCGCGGCCCACCTGGGCGGATGCGTCCGGGGACGCGAGGTGCCGACCAGCAGGCAGCCTCGATTGTATCGCGTTCTGGAGAATCGAACCCAACGCGGATCGGGGTCGCCCCCGCTGGTTCATCGGACCCGGATGCCAGCACGGTGAAGGTTGCGGAGATGACCGCACGAACACGCGGAATGTGCCGTTCGATCCCGTACCATTGCGGGAGCAGACAGTCGATCGGAGACGACCTGGGACAGTGACCGGGTTGACCCTCGCTTTATCGACCAGGATGGCCCTCACGTCGCGTCGATCGACACTCGCACTCTGGCCGATGCGATCGCTCGTCCGGAACAGCAGGACGGAACACCATGACGACCACCGAACGACCTGTGCCGATCTCACCGACCCTGTCAGCCCCACCGGCTGAGCTCGTTCTCGCAAACCTCGAGACACTGCGGGAGATCGAGCAGCGGATCCTCTGGCTCTCGACGCTCATGATCCATCACGCCAACAACGTCCGGCCCAACCCGGACAAGCCCACCAAGGTCGGTGGCCATCAGGCATCATCGGCGTCGGTCGTGACGATCCTGACAGCCCTGTACTTCCATCATCTTCGCGCCGGGGACCGTGTCTCGATCAAGCCGCACGCGTCCCCCGCCTATCACTCCATTCAGTACCTGCTCGGGCAGCTCGATCGGAGCTACCTGACGATGTTGCGGCAGTACGGTGGGCTCCAGTCCTACCCGTCGCGGACCAAGGATCCGGACCCGGTCGACTTCTCGACCGGATCGGTCGGACTCGGCGCGGTCGCCCCGATCTTCGCGTCGATGGCCAGCGAATACGCCGAGCGCCGCTTCGGGCACGTCTCGTCCGGGCGCTTCATCTCCCTGATCGGTGACGCGGAGCTGGACGAGGGCAACATCTGGGAGACGGTGATCGACGAGTCGGTCCAGCGCCTCGGCAACGTGATGTTGATCGTCGACCTCAACCGTCAGAGCCTGGACCGCGTCATTCCGGGGATCAAGGCCGAGCGACTCAAGGGGCTGTTCGCCGCCGCCGGCTGGCACGTCCTCGAAGCCAAGTACGGCACCCGCCTCGGCGACCTGATGGCCGGCACCCACGGCGACTCTCTCCGGCGCCGGATCGACGAGATGCCGAACGAGGAGTACCAGGCACTGGTCCGGACGACCGACCCGACATCCTTGCGGGAGCGCCTCGCTGGCAGCCCAGGGTCACCCGACTACGACGGCATCCTTTCGGCCGTGGCCGGCATTGCCGATGACGAGCTCCAGGCGACGATCGCCAACCTCGGCGGCCATGACCTCGTCACGCTCCTCGACCTCTTCGCACAGGCCGACCGTCTGACCGACGCCCCGGTCGTCCTGTTCGCCTACACCGTCAAAGGCTATGGCCTGCCCATGGCGGCGGACCCCTTGAATCACTCGCAGCTTCTCTCGTCACAGCAGGTCGAGGACCTCCGTCCACGCCTTGGCACGAACGAGGAGGACCCGTGGGCCGCCTTCGATCCTGACTCGGAGCCGGGCAAGCTTTGCCTTGCCCGAGGAACCGAACTGGCTCAGCCCGGCCGGAAGGAAACCATCCCGATCGACGCCCTTCCGGACGATATCGAGAGCCGCCACCCCAAGCAGACCTCGACCCAGGAAGCGTTCGGGCGTGCCCTGCTCCGCGCCGGTGACCTGCCGGGGATCGGTGAGCGGATCGTGACGATGTCGCCCGACGTCGCGACCTCGACCCACCTCTCCGGCTGGATCAACAAGGTGGGCGTCTTCGCGGCCGAGGAGACCACGCACTACGAGGACAACCAGCAGCGGATGTTGCGCTGGCGCCCCTCCCCGACCGGCCAGCACATCGAGTTCGGTATTTCGGAAATGAACCTGTTCATGGCACTCAGCCAGTTCGGTCTGGCCGAAGAGCTGATCGGACAGCCGCTGATCCCGATCGGGACCGTCTACGACCCGTTCGTCTGCCGGGGACTGGACGCGCTGATCTACGGGCTCTACATCAGGTCGCGGATGATCTTCGCGGGGACACCGGCCGGCGTCTCTCTCAGTCCGGAGGGTGGCGCCCACCAGAGTTCGGTGACGGCGTCGCTTGGGATCGAGCTGCCGAACCTGCGCTTCTACGAGCCGGCTTTCGGACGTGAGGTCGACTGGGTCCTGCTTGACGCGATCGGCCAGTGCCTCGACCGCGAGCACGGCCAGTCGACGTATCTGCGGCTCTCGACCAAGCCGATCGACCAGAGCCTCTTCCTTGAGCCGCTGGCCCGTCTCGGCGAGTCGGAGCTGCGTCGCCAGGTCCTGGCCGGTGGCTATCGGATCGTCGACCGCCGGGTCAAGACTCCCAACCTGCCCAGCGAGGACGCGGTCACGATCGCCGTCGGTGGGATCATGGTTCCGGAGGCCATCGCCGCCGCCCGGATCCTCCAGGACGAGGGCGTGGCGGTCAACGTCATCAACGTGACCAGCGCCGACCGGCTCTACCGCGCCGGTCGGTCCGCCCGAACTGCCCAAATGCGGGACGTCCGGGCAAGCCACGACCACGGCCACCTCGAGACGCTGTTCCCTGGCACGGACCGTCGCGCACCGATCGTGACTGTCCAGGACGCCGCCTCGCACTCCCTCGCCTTCCTCGGCTCGGTCTGGGGTGCGCCGGTCGTGCCACTCGGCGTGGACGAGTTCGGACAGTCCGGCACACGCGGCGAGCTCTATGAGCAAGTCGGCATCGACGTCGACACCATCGTCAACGCTGGGCTACTAGCACTGGACCTTCGGTAGTTCTGCCGGCAGTGCCTGTGGTCGCCTCTACGTTCCGTTCGATAGGATCGTCCGTTCCGACGGGAACCACCTCGAACGAATGAATGCCGTGGAAAGGCCATTGATCGCTGGATCCTCGGTGGCGGTATCCTATGGGCATCGCGACACACCGAGGCTGGCCTTGCCTGCCCGCCGACCTGGAGGCACGAATCACCTTATGTCCATGCGAGCACCGTTCACTACCGAGCCGTCCGTCGACTTCACCGACCCCGTCAGCCGGCAGGCCATGCTGGCAGCCCTCAAGGACGTCGAGGCCCAGCTTGGCCAGCGCTACCCGATCGTGATCGGTGGCGAGCGACGCGAGAGCGGGCAGTGGATTCGCTCCGTCAACCCCGGCAAGCCTGATCAGCTCGTCGGCGAGGTCGCCAAGGCGACGGCGGCTGACGTCGAGGACGCCATCGCAGCCGGTGAGCAGGCATTCGCGTCCTGGCGGAAGATGAGCGTCGAGGGCCGAGCCAGCGTCCTGTTCCGGATGGCCGGTCTGCTCCGGCAACGCAAACTGACCCTGTCGGCCTGGCTGGTCTATGAACTCGACAAGGCCTGGGATGAGGCAGAGGGCGAGGTCTCCGAGGCGATCGACTTCCTCGAATGGTACGGGCGCCAGGCGCTGAAGCTGGATCTCCCCGTCGGCCTTGCTCACTTGCCCAATGAGATTACCGACTACAAGTACCTGCCCCTCGGCGTCGGCAGCGTGATACCGCCCTGGAACTTCCCCTGCGCCATCCTGACCGGCATGACGATGGCACCAGTGGCCGTTGGCAACACGGTGATCCTGAAGCCCGCCTCGAACACACCGGTGATCGGCTACAAGATGTTCGAGATCATGGAGGAAGCCGGTGCTCCGGCCGGGGTAATCAACTTCGTCCCAGGCGACGGTGGAGAGATCGGTGACTTGATGGTGGAGCACGCGAAGATCCGCTTCATTGCCTTCACCGGCTCCAAGTCCGTCGGCGTCCGGATCTTCGAGAAGGCGGCCAGGGTTCAGCCCGGTCAGCGCTGGCTCAAGCGCGTCACCGCCGAACTGGGTGGCAAGGACGCGATCATCGTCGACGCCTCAGCCAATATCGATGCAGCGGTCGAAGGCATCGTCACCTCGGCGTGGGGCTTCCAGGGCCAGAAGTGCTCGGCCTGTTCCCGCGCCATCGTCCACGCCGATGTCTACGATGCCGTCGTCACCGGCGTCGTCGAGCGGACCCGGCAACTCGTCACGGTCGGCTCTGGCGTCAGCGGTGACGCGACCGTCGGCGCGGTCGTCGATGCCAGCCAGTACGAGTCGATCATGAAGTACATCGAGATCGGCGCCAGCGAGGGTCGGCTCGCCTACCAGGGCGAAGTTCCGGCGGGGCTGGAAGGCGGCTATTACATCCCACCAACGATTTTCGCCGATGTCGCGCGGACAGCCCGGATCGCCTGCGAGGAGATCTTCGGTCCGGTTCTAAGCATCCTGAGGGTTGAGAGCTTCGATGAGGCCCTGGAAATCTTCAACGACAGCGAGTACGGCCTGACTGGTTCGGTCTACGCCAAGGATCGCGCTCTGTTGGAGCGGGCCCGCGACGAGGCTGAAGTCGGCAACCTCTACTTCAACCGGAAGTGCACCGGGGCGATGGTCGGCATCCATCCATTTGCCGGGATCAAGCTCAGTGGTACCAACTCCAAGGCGGGTGGCCCGGACTATCTTCACAATTATGTCTATGCCAAGGCGATCGGCGAGCGCGTCCAGTAGCGACGCGCAGTGCCCCGCTTCATGGAGGCTGTACATCGCTGCGGCGGTGGCGAGGGAGAACCAAATGGCGACCATCGACGCGTCCCCGGCTCCGGTCACGGGTGACCCACCTGCCGTCACCTCGCCTTCTGCTGGCGGACCGGGTGATCGTCTTGCCCACCGATTGAACCCGGTGTTCCGCAAGGGGATTCTGCTGGCAACGCACAATCGGCCGGTCGCAAGCTTCGTCCGGCGGTACGGGATGCGTCTCGGCGCCGGGAACTTCGTAGCTGGCACGACGCTCGATGAGGCGGTCGTCAATCTCCATCGGCTAAGCGGGCTCGGGCTCCGGACCAACACGACGATCCTCGGCGAGGCGATCCGTGATCAGGCAGCCGTGGAACGCGTCGTTCAGAGCTACGTCGGCGTGCTGGACCGAATCGCCGCAGAGGGACTGAACACCAATCTGGCCGTCAAGCTGACCCAGCTTGGGCTGGATCTCGACGAGGACACCGCCTACACGAATGTCGAGCAACTCGTCATCCATGCCGCCTCTCACGGCAACTTCGTCCGGATTGACATGGAGGAGTTCGGGCGGGTCGACGGGACGCTCCGGATCTATCAGCGCCTTCGAGCGGCCGGCCACGTCAACGTGGGCACAGTGCTCCAGTCGTACCTGTACCGGACCGGTGCTGATCTGGAGGGGCTTGCTCCGCTCGAACCCAATCTGCGGCTGGTCAAGGGCGCCTACCTCGAGTCGCCGACGGTCTCATACCCAAAGAAGTCCGAGATCGACGCCTCGTACCTGCGCCTCGCCGAACGGATGCTGGCCGTCGACAGCTTCACGGCGATCGCCACCCACGACGAACGGTTGATCGACCACGTCATCCGCTACACCGAGGCCAACGCTATCCCGCGGGACCGCTTCGAGTTCCAGATGCTCTACGGCATTCGGCCAGCGCTCCAGCAGGAACTCGCCAAACGCGGCTACCGCGTCCTGGTCGCGACGCCGTTCGGTCCGGACTGGTATTTCTTCTACATGCGGCGGCTCGCCGAGCGCCCGGCCAACGTCCTCAACTTCGCCCGGAGCCTGTTCCGGCCGAGTTAGGGATGCGGCTGGCAGCCGACCGTAGCGACGAACCCTTGTGGTCGCCCACGCCGCCTCGCGCGCCGTTATCGCCCTTCGTGGCGATGGCGACTGCGGCGGCTGGGCGAGGACAAGCCGTCGCCCCTACATTCCCCGCCGTGATCGGTGACCGAGTCACGGCCGTATCGTGACCGCCTGCATTTGCAACGTAATGGAGAAGCCCACATGACGATGCAGCCACTGGTTGGCGTCTACAACATTCTCGCGACTCCGGTCTTCCCGGACGGCCAACTGGACATCGCCAGCCTGCGTCGACTAATCGATGCAACGATCCGAATGGGAGTCACCGGAATCACGATCCTCGGCGTCGTCGGCGAGGCGCAGAAGCAGACCGACGCTCAGCGGATGGAGGTCCTGACGGTCGCGATGGAGGTCAACGCCGGCCGGGTGCCGATCATCGTCGGCACGTCTCGCGATAGCACTCCGGCCGCGATCGTCGCCTCCCATGAGGCGCTCGATGCTGGCGCCGCCGGCCTGATGATCGCCCCGCCGACCTTCCTCCAGCCCGGCCCTGGGCTGACCGAGCACTACCGGTCGATCGGAGACGCGGTCGAACTGCCGATCGTGCTGCAGGACTACCCGGTCGTCAACGGGGTCACGATGACGCCACGAGCAATGGCCGACCTCGCCAACGCCGTCCCGTCGATCGTGACGATCAAGCTTGAAGACGTCCCGACGCCCCAGCGGACATCCCAGACGCTCACAATGATCGACCGTGACGTCTCGGTACTTGGCGGCCTGGGCGGGGTCTACCTGTTGGACGAACTGCGCCGGGGGAGCGCCGGGACGATGACCGGCTTTGCTTTCCCGGAGGTCCTGGTCGAGATTGTCTCGGCCTGGCGGGCGGGCGACCGAGGGGCCGCCACTCGGACGTACAACCAGTATCTGCCGTTACTGGTGTTCGAGGGGCAGCCGAAACTTGGGCTGGCTATTCGCAAAGAGATCCTGCGCCGCCGCGGCCTGATTACCCACGCCGACGTGATCAAACCAGGTCCGACGCTGGACGCCGGCACGTCCGCCGACCTGACCGAGACGATGGCTGCTCTCAATCTCGCCCGGTTCGACCTCGCGCTGGCCTGACGATTTACCTCCGTTGGGTACAACACGGGTACAACAAGGAAGCCGACGGCCCAGGACGCCTGCGTGGCGTGGGGCCGTCGGCTCTTTCGGCCCCTTCGCGTTGCCTTTGCTCGCCCTTAGAGCGGAGCTCATGATGGTTGTCCGATGACGCGGTAACCACAATGGCGGTAGTACGCGGCCAGCTCGGCCGGGGTGAGGCGGTCGAGCGCGGCTCCGATTGCCTGTTCCACTTGCCTGTTCCACC
>JAABUN010003771.1_pt1 | contig 22487 bp, 25 predicted proteins | sample 5559311 | NCBI WGS metagenome assembly JAABUN01 (sample SAMN10711877, study PRJNA513370) | rock metagenome | isolation source: Antarctica rocks | place: Antarctica: Victoria Land, Siegfried Peak sud
CGGCAGGCCGGACGCCACGGCCAGCTCGGACCGGCCCTGCTCGAGCATGACGGCAAACACGGCGTTGTTCACATGGCCCAGCCGGTCCGTGTCGTTGAACCGCAGGCGATGCGTGGTGGCGAAGGTGCCCCCGGTCATGCCCCCGCCTTTGCGAGCGCCTTCACGCGCCGTAGGGCGGTTTGTGCAGTCCGGCAGGGGACAGGGTGAACACCTCGCAGCCTTCGTGCGTCACGCCGACCATGTGCTCGAACTGAGCGGACAGGCTGCGGTCGCGCGTCACGGCGGTCCAGCCGTCGTCCAGCACCTTCACCTCCGGGCGCCCGGCATTCACCATCGGCTCGACGGTGAAGAACATGCCCGGACGCATTACCGGACCCTCTCCGGGGCGCCCGAAGTGCAGGATGTTCGGCGCCTCATGGAAGCGCCGGCCGATGCCGTGGCCGCAGAAGTCGCGCACGACGCTGAACCGGTTGGCCTCCACGAAGGACTGTATGGCGTGGCCCAGGTCGCCCAGGGTGGCGCCGGGGCGCACGGCGGCCACGCCGCGCATCAACGCTTCATAGGTCACGTCCATCAGCTTGGCCGCCTTGGTGCTGGGCTGTCCGGCTGCATACATCCGGCTGCTGTCGCCGTGCCAGCCGTCCAGGATGGCGGTCACGTCAATGTTCAGCACGTCGCCCTCGACCAGCCGGCGGTCGCCAGGGATGCCGTGGCAGACGACGTGGTTGATGCTGGTGCAACTGCTGTGCTGGTAGCCGCGGTAGCCCAGGGTGGCCGGAACCGCGCCGCGGGCGACCATGAAGTCGTGGCACGCCTGGTCCAGTTCCGCCGTGGTGACGCCGGGGCGGACGTGGGCAGCTATCATGTCCAGCGTTTCCGCCGCCAACTGCCCGGCGGCGCGCATCCCGGCGAAATCCTCCGGCGCATGAATGGTAATGCGTCTTGAGTCCGCTCCGCCGTCCATGCGTCCCAGGTTCCTGTTGCTGCCGGGCGCTGCGTCCGGCACCGCCCTAAAATGCGGCGCAGGCCCGCGGCGCGCAAGGGGAACCGATGCCTGCTTCTCCCTGCCTCTTCCGAGAGAGCGTTGGGGTAAGGGAAGCCGCCTGCACGCTGCTTGCCGCGCAAGTGCCGGCTGGCGCTTGAGGCGGCTGGGTTTGGTGCTTGCTGCTTCCCTCACCCCAGCCCGTTCCCGAAGGGAAGGGGAAAGAAGCGAGCGTGTCAGCTTGGGCAGCGGCTGGTTAGCTGCGCCGCATGGGTGCGGGCCGAATAACCCGGGGAGCGTCGTGCCCGCGGGTCGGCACCGGCTGCGCCCGTGGCGGCGCGGGCGGAGTGGGCGGGGCGGCCATGATTGGGCGGACGCGGAAGCGTTCGGCCCGCGGGTCCGCCCGGTCACGCGCGTCATAGCGGCTGCGTGCGTCAAAACGGTCACGCGAGTCAACGCGATCGCGGGAGTCAGGGCGATCACGGAAGTCGGGGCGGTCGCGGGAGCCGGCACCCTCAACTATGCGGCGCATCGCCGGTTCCCGGGCGGCAGCCCGCGTCGGCGGCTCGCGCCAGGCAGGCTCCGTGGCGCGCAGCCGCATGGGCTGCGGCACGCCTTGTGCATAGGCAGCCTGCGTCCCGTAGGCGCGCAACAACGGCGGCGCGGCCAGGAACGGCGTGCCATAGCCGGCCTGGTAGCGCGAACCCAGCGCATCGGAATACGGCGCCGAGTACAGCGGCGGCTGGTAGGCCGGCGCCGCCTGGGCCGAGGTGATGACGGAGGGCATCCGGAAGCCCGGCGCCGGGTCCCGCCGCGCCAGGACCACCGGCGCACCCGTCCGGTCGAACCCGGCGTCCAGCAGCGCCGCCATGTCCTGGTCCCGCTCCCCGCTGCTGGCGGCGCCCAATACGACGCCGATCAGCCGCGTGTCGCCGCGCACCGCGGAGGTGACCAGGTTGTGGCCGGAGTCGCGTATCCAGCCGGTCTTGAGGCCATCCGCGCCGGGGTAGGTTTGCAGCATATTCTGGTGGTTCGGGATCATGCGCCCGCGGAACACGAAGAACGGCACGCTGAAATAGCGGTAATAGGCCGGGTGGTCCTGGACCAGGTGACGCGCCAGCACCGCCATGTCCCGCGCCGTCGTGACCTGGTCGAGGTCCGGCAGGCCCGATGCGTTGCGGAACGTCGTGCGCGTCATGCCCAGCGCGCGGGCACGCAGCGTCATCATCTGCGCGAACCGCTCCTCGTCGCCGCCCAGCATCTCGCCCAGTGCCGCGGCGGCGTCGTTGGCCGATTTGGTGACCAAGCCGAGGATCGCCTGCTCCACCGTGATCGCGTTGCCCGGCACGAGGTCCAGCTTGGTCCGCGGCATGGATGCCGCCCAGGCCGACACCGGCACTTGCTGGTCCAGCGACACGCGGCGGTCGCGCAATGCCTCGAACAGCATATACAGCGTCATCATCTTGGTCAGGCTGGCGGGATACCGCGGCTCGTCCGCGCTGGCGGCGGACAGGATGCCGCCGGTGCCGGAGTCCATGACGACCGAGGCGTAGCGGTCCGATCCGACCTGCGCCGACGCAGGGGAAGGCGGCAGCAGGAGCAGGAGCGCCGCCGAGAGGGCCGACAACCACCGAAGCTGTGACGTGAACCTGGGCATCTCGACCCGTCTCCATGGTGAGCCGTTCAACTCTACGTGGGCGGACTCCACGCTGTCCAGCAGGAACGTTGCGGGGCGAACGTGCAGCTTCACCAAAATGTTAACTAGGTTTGATGATGCACCATGGGAACTGTTGCAGAGCAGCCCGCGCAAAATCGCCATTGTGCATTGCACAATAACGCTTGCGTCTGCTCTTCAGTGCGGTCATCCGTCTCTCGTCGCAGTGCAGCATCCGCGATGGGCAGGCAGGCCCTGGATGCCGGCTTTCCATCATCCGGCTTGGCAGCCGGTGCCATGCGGCACGAGGCACATGCGATCAACCGCCGGGGTGTACCCTGGCGCCACCGGGGACACCACCATGAAGACACCACAGGATTTCGTCGCGTTCGGCCAGGGCAACGTCGAGGCGTTCGTGAAGTCGGGCCAGGTCCTGGCCGCCGGGATGCAGGACATAGCCAAGCAGATGACCGCCACCGCGCAGGCGTCCATGGAGGAGGCGATGGCCACCTTCCACACCATGTCCGGCATACGCACCTTCCAGCAGGCGGTCGAAATGCAGGCGACGCTGGCCCGCACCACGGTCGAGAAGGCGATGTCGCAGACCGGCCACGCCGCCCAGACCTCGATCAAGCTGGCCGAGCAGGCCATTGCGCCCATTGCCGGCCGCATGACGCTGGCGGTTGAGGGCTTCAAGGCCGTCTAGGCCGGGCCGCCCGCCCGTTATAAGGGCGGGCCTGGAGCTGGAATGAGGCCCAGGGGCAACGCTCCCGGGCCTTTTTCATGCGCGCCGCCCCGTCAGATGGCCGGTAGCGGCCCATGGCGCTCTTTTCCCGTGGCAAGGTGTGCCGATATGCTGTGATCTGATGGGCGCGGCACCTGCCGCACGGCACGGTGCGCCGGGCCATGCGCCGCGTCTGCCGGGTGCGTTGGTTCCAACAGGACGGCGCGGCAAAGGGGCGTAGCCGTCAGGATGTCGAGGCGCGGGATAGCAGGGCAATGAGCGATAACGACAAGCGTGGCGGCAATGGCGACAACCCGAACACCGGAGTGGTGCTCAAGACCCGCACCAAGACGCGCAAGCCTGCCATGTACAAGGTGCTGATGCTGAACGACGACTACACGCCCATGGAATTCGTCGTCCATGTCCTGGAGCGCTTCTTTCAGAAGACGCGGGAGGAGGCCACGCGCATCATGCTGCACGTCCACCGCCGCGGAGTCGGCGTCTGCGGAGCCTTCACCTACGAGGTCGCAGAGACCAAGGTAACGCAGGTTATGGACCTGGCCCGGCAGAACCAGCACCCGCTGCAATGCACAATCGAGAAAGAGTGAGCCTGCGCCCGACAAACGGCAACCTATCTAAGTTTCTTATAACTGTCTCGGGTATGCTGTCCCGGGCACACTTGGAGCGGCTGCCGTTCCGGGGACCCTGCGACAGTCCTGCCCACCGCGCGAAGGAGCGTCATCATCATGTTGTCACGCAACCTTGAACAGACGCTGCACCGTGCCCTTTCGCTGGCCAGCGAGCGCCGGCACGAATATGCGACCCTGGAACACCTGCTGCTCGGCCTGGCCGACGACAGCGACGCAGCGACGGTGCTGCGCGCCTGCGGCGTGGACCTCGACAAGCTGCGCCAGGACCTCGGCGAGTTCCTGGACAAGGATCTGTCCGGCCTCGCAACCGACCGGCCCGGCGATCCGAAGCCGACCGCCGGCTTCCAGCGCGTCGTGCAGCGCGCGGCCATCCATGTGCAGAGCAGCGGGCGCGACGAGGTGACGGGCGCCAATGTCCTCGTCGCCCTGTTCAGCGAGCGCGAGAGCCACGCGGTCTATTTCCTGCAGTTGCAGGACATGACCCGGTTGGACGCCGTCAACTTTATCAGCCACGGCATCGCCAAGGCCCCGGGCCGCGCGACGCAGCGCCCCGTCGCTGGGTCGAAGGATGAGGGTCCGGGCGAGAGCAACGAGCGCGAGGACAAGCCCGGTGGCCGCAAGGCGCAGGACGCGCTCAGCAACTACTGCGTGAACCTGAACAAGAAGGCCACGAACGGCAAAATTGACCCGCTGATCGGCCGCGACAGCGAGATCGAGCGGACGATTCAGATTCTCTGCCGCCGCACCAAGAACAACCCGCTGTATGTCGGTGACCCCGGCGTGGGCAAGACCGCCATCGCCGAGGGCCTGGCCAAGCGCATCGTCGAGGGCGACGTGCCGGAAGTGTTGCTCAAGAGCACGATCTTCGCGCTGGACATGGGCGCGCTGCTGGCCGGAACGCGCTACCGCGGCGACTTCGAGGAGCGGTTGAAGGCTGTCGTGACGGAGCTGGAGGCGCATGTCGGCAGCATCCTGTTCATTGATGAAATTCACACCGTGATCGGCGCCGGCGCCACGAGCGGCGGTGCCATGGACGCCTCCAACCTGCTCAAGCCCGCGTTGGCGGCCGGTGCGCTACGCTGCATCGGCAGCACGACCTACAAGGAATACCGCAACTACTTCGAGAAGGACCGCGCGCTGGTGCGGCGCTTCCAGAAGATAGACGTGAACGAGCCGTCGCAGGAGGACGCGATCAAGATACTCCGCGGCCTCAAGACCAATTACGAGAAGCACCACAAGGTCACGTATTCCGACGAGGCGATCCGCGGCGCGGTGGAGCTGTCGTCGAAGTACATTAACGACCGCAAGCTGCCGGACAAGGCGATTGACGTGATTGACGAGGTCGGCGCCAGCCGGATGCTCGTGTCCGAGGACAAGCGGCGCAAGCTGGTCACGCTGAAGGACGTTGAGGAGATCGTCGCCAAGATTGCCCGCATCCCGCCCAAGAGCGTGAGCGCGGACGACAAGGAGACGCTCCGCAATCTGGAGCGCGACCTGAAGGCGATGGTGTTCGGCCAGGACAAGGCGATTGATGCGCTGAGCGCGGCGATCAAGCTGTCCCGTGCCGGACTGCGTGAGGCGGAGAAGCCCATCGGCAACTACCTGTTCAGCGGCCCCACCGGCGTCGGCAAGACCGAGGTTGCGCGGCAGTTGGCCAGCACGCTGGGCATCGAGCTGACCCGCTTCGACATGAGCGAATACATGGAGCGGCACAGCATCAGCCGGCTGATCGGCGCTCCGCCGGGCTATGTCGGGTTCGACCAGGGCGGGATGCTGACGGACGCCATAGACCAGCATCCGCATTGTGTGCTGCTGCTGGACGAGATCGAGAAGGCGCACCCGGACCTGTTCAACATCCTGTTGCAGGTGATGGACCACGGCAAGCTGACGGACCACAACGGCAAGGTCGTGGACTTCCGCAACGTCATCCTGATCATGACGACGAACGCGGGCGCCAGCGACATGGCCAAGGAGAGCATCGGCTTCGGCCGGCTGGAGCGCGAGGGCGAGGACACCGAGGCGATCAAGCGGCTGTTCACCCCCGAGTTCCGCAACCGGCTGGATGCGGTCATCACCTTCGCCGCGCTGACGCAGGAGATCGTGGGCCGCGTGGTCGAGAAGTTCGTCATGCAGCTTGAGGCGCAGTTGGCGGACCGCAACGTGACCATCGAGCTGTCCTCGGCGGCCAAGGAGTGGCTGGCGGAGCGCGGCTACGACCGTCTGTATGGTGCGCGTCCGCTGGGCCGCGTGATCCAGGAGTGGATCAAGAAGCCGCTGGCGGAGGAGCTGCTGTTCGGCAAGCTGGTCCGCGGCGGGTCGGTCAAGGTGGCGCTGAAGGACGGCAAGCTGGAATTCGAGTACACCGAAGCGCCGCAACCGCCCGAGCTGGCCAAGCCGGAAGGCGAGGGCGACGAAGGCGGGTCGGAGCGGGAGCCGGAAACGGCGGAGTAGGACAACATCAGGGGCCGGGCATCATGCCCGGCCCTTCTTCTTTGAGGGCAGGACTTTTTTGAGGGTAGCGGTATGAAGGCAACATGGAACGGCCAGGTCGTGGCCGAAAGCGACGACATCGTGACGGTCGAGGGTAACGCCTACTTTCCGGCCAGCAGCCTGCGCCCGGAGTTCGTGCAGCCCAGCAGCCACACCAGCGTCTGCGGCTGGAAGGGTACGGCCAAGTACTACACGCTTAACGTCGGCGGCACCGCCAACAAGGATGCGGTCTGGTACTACCCTGAGCCGAAGCAAGCCGCCGCCAACATCGCCGGGCGCGTCGCGTTCTGGAAAGGCGTCGCCGTCACGCCTTGAGGGCTTGCCGGGCTGCCTCCATGGCAGCGATGCGGTCGGGCGAGGGAGCAGGGCGGTCCAGGTCCAGCCCCTCCATCGTCGTCAGCAGGATGGACTGGACCAGGGTTCGGGCGATGGTCTTGCTGTCGGCCGGGATGATGTACCAGGGCGCGGCGGCAGTCGCGGTGGCGGCAAAGGCGGCTTCGTAGGCGGCCCGGTGCTCCGTCCAGCGGTTGCGGGCCGCCAAGTCGGAGGGGTCGAATTTCCACTCTTTCGCCGGATCGTCCAGCCGGGCCAGCAGGCGCTTGCGTTGCTCGGCGCGGGAAATGTTCAGGAACACCTTTGCCACGGCCGTGCCCTGCTGGCCCAGGTAAGCCTCGAAGGCGGCGATGGCACCCAGGCGCTGGCTCCAGATGCCCGGCCCGACCAGGCTCGTCGGCAGTCCCAGGCGCGGTAGCAGCGACGGCTCGGCACGCGGTGCGACCACGTCCTCGTAATGGCTGCGGTTGAACACGCCGACATGCCCGCGCGGCGGCAGGGCGGCATGGATGCGCCACAGGAAGTCGTGCGACAGCTCCAGGCTGCTGGGCGCGGCGAACGACGCGATCCGCAGCCCCTGCGGATTCAGTCCGGCGGCCAGGCGCTTGACCGCGCCGTCCTTGCCGGAGGCGTCCATGCCTTGCAGCACCAGCAGCACCGACCAGGTCCGGCTGGCATATAGCCGCTCGTGCAGCGCCTCCATCCGGATGGCGTTGGCCTCCAGCAAGGCTTCCGCCTCCGGCTTGGTCAGGCCCAGCTTGCCCGCCGGGTCCCAGTCGTCCAGCCGCACCGCCGTGCCCGGCGCGACGCGGCACTGCGCCGCAAGGGCCGCCGGGTCGGGCGTCATGCGCGGCGCTTGATGAAGGGTGGGCCGGCGGCCTGGCAGGTCGGCATCATCTCCAGCCGGTTGATGTTCACGTGCGCGGGCAGGGCGATCACCCAGGCCACGGCCTCTGCGATGTCCTCCGGGGTCAGTGGGACCGTCCCGGCATAGATGGCTGCGGCCTTGTCCGCGTCGCCGCCCATCCGAACCGTGCTGAACTCGCTGCCGCCGACCAGCCCCGGCTCGATGCTGGTCACGCGGACGCCGGTGCCGATCAGGTCGGATTTCAGGTTGCTGGTGAAGTGGGCGACGAACGCCTTGCTGGCGCCGTACACGTTGCCGCCGGGGTAGGGGTAGGTGCCGGCGACGCTGCCCAGGTTGACGACGTGGCCGCTGTCCCGGCCGACCATGCCGGGCAGCAAGGCATGGGTCATGCGGACCAGGCCGCCCACGTTGGTGGCGACCATGGTGTCCCAGTCCGCTATGCTGGCCCCCTGCGCCGTTGCAGTGCCCAGGGCCAGGCCGGCGTTGTTCACCAGTACGTCCACGTCCTGCCACCCACTCGGCAGGCTGCCCGGCAGCGCCGCCACAGCGGCCCCGTCCGTCACGTCGAGCGGGAACGGCAGCACGGCGTCCCCAAGCTCGTCGTGCAGCGCCTGCAGCCGCTCGGCCCGGCGGCCGGTGGCGATCACGCGATGGCCGTCGCGCACGGCGCGGCGGGTGATGGCGTCGCCGAACCCGGCGGTGGCGCCGGTGACGAGCAGGGTCAGACTCATGGTGCGTCCTTGATGGTGCCGGCCAGTGTAGGCACGTCGCCCGGCAGGCGGAAGCGGACGGAAACGGGGCAGTGGTCGGACAGCCGCGCCTTGGCCTCCGCATCCATCTCCCGGTAAACCAGCACGCGCAAGGTGCCGGGCAGCATCCAGCCGCGGGCGGCGCCGCCGGCCAGGATATGGTCAATGAACGCGCCGCCGCCCCAGCACGGGCTGCCGTGTCCTTCCGTCGCCCGCAGCAGCGGCGCGGTGGCGTTCAGCGCATCCAGCAGTTCGTCGCGCTTGTCCATGCGGCGGTTCAGGTCGCCCAGCAGGACGAAGGGCACGCCCTCCTCCCGGCGCTGCGCGATCCAGTCTTGCAGAGCGGGGACCTGCTGGCGCAGTGCTTCGCAGGTGCGGCTCGGGCTGTTCAGGCGAGCCTCGTTGCAGCCGGACTTGAGGTGGACGGTCAGCAGGCGCAGCCGGCCGCCGGGCCAGTCAAGGGTGATGTCGGCGCCGCTGCGCAGGCGGCTGCGGCCGGGTTCGGCAACATCCAGGGCGGCCAGGTCCGGGTTCTGCTGCACCCGCAGGCCGTGGCGCACGGCAAAGCCGACGCGCTGCGTCACCCTGTCCCCGGTGATGTGGATGCCGTAGCGGTCGGGCGGGAACACGCGGGCAGCGACCGCCGGGCCGTCCACCTCCTGGAAGGCCACGATGTCGGCGTTTAGCAGCGTGGCATAGCGGCGCAGCGCCTCTACGTCCTCCGCACGCTTGGGCGACACGTCCCGGGGCAGTTCCGGGTCGCCTACGGGCCGTTCGGTCAGCCACTCCAGGTTCCACGTCGCAACTTTCAGGTCCGCCCCCACGGCGGGGCCGGTCAGCAGCAACAGGAACAGGAGCGCGCGGGTCATAGCAGCACCGGGTCGGGGACCGCCGCACCTTCGGCTGCGTTGGCGCCCACGTCCAGCGGGGCGGCGCCGCAGGCCATCAGGTGCTCGGCGACGGCATCGTATAGCGCCGGGTCGCGCGTGCGGTCCCGGGCGTGCCCGCGCGGCACCCAGATGACGGTGCCGTGCCGCGCCCGCGTCAGCAGCACGCGATAGGCGTTGATCCGGTTGCTGCGCGCCTCAACCGTGCGCGCCAGGGTCCAGGCGCTGCCACGGAAGCTGCGGGCCTGCCAAGCGCCGTTGATCCGGACCAGGTCGGCGTCCCAGCACAGGCCGGCCCGGTCCAGCTCCAGCCCCTGGACGCAGAACTCGGTCGCCAGCACCTCCAGCGCATCGGAGCTGCGCGTGTCCGGCCAATCGTCCAGGAACCAGCGGGCAACGGCGTCCTCGTCCTGGTGCGGCAGCACGGCTCCCAGCCCCTCGGCCCGCAGCCGCCGCGCGCCGGAGCTGCCGACCAGCCCGGCCCGGCGCGTGCCCCGGCCCTGCACGGTCCCGCCCCGCAGCGCCAGCTGCATCGCGTCCAGCGACCGCGTGACCTCGAACGGCACGCCGCCCGCCGCCAGCGCCAGCGCGGCAGGCACGTCCCCGGCCAGCATGGCGTCCACCCAGGCCGCCGCCTGCGGCGCGCGTATGGCGCGGACCGGCGCGGCAAGGTGCAGGCGCGGGTCCCATGTCACGCGCGGGGTCACGCGCGGGGCGCCAAGCTGCTGCCGCGGATCAACCGTGGCCCTCGCTGCCGCCGCCACGCGCCAGTCCGGGCGGCTTGCCAGGGCCGCGCCCCAAGCGGCCAGCCCGCCCTCTCCGTCATGTATCTCCTGGCCGCCGCCGACCAGGCAGACGACCGCGGCCCAGCCGGCATGGCGGCCCATCGCGTCCAGCAGAAGCCCCGGCTCGGAGTCCTGCAGCGGCACCGGGCGGTTGCGCGTCTTGCTGACGGCGTGGGCGGCATCCCAGCAGCGCTGTGCCTCGTCGAGCACCACCAGGCGCTCGGGCGGCGTGCCGGGGTGGACCGCATAATGGTCGCGGAAGGCCGGCAGCGCCTGGATCACGCCCTGCAAGCGCTGCCGCGCGGCCCGGCGGTCCCCGCCCCGGGCGGCGAAGTCCCGTGCCAGGGCCTCGCGCAGCACATGGACCAGCGCCGGGTTGCCGGTCAGGAACGCAGCGCCGCCCGCCCCGGTATCTCCGCCAAAGGCCAGGTTCAGGCCCAGCAACGTCTTGCCGGCTCCCGGAGCGCCGGTCACGAATACCACCAGGTGCGCGCCGTCCCGCTGCGCCTCCTTCACTGCCGCCGCGACCGCACCGGCAGCGGCCGACAGCCCGCCCTGGCCGGCCTGCGCCCGCAGCAGCGCCGGCACGTCATGACGGGCATACAGCGTGCAGGCCGCCGCGATCAGCGACGGCACGGGCCGGTAGGGCGCCGCGTGCCACCTGGCGGGATCGTTGCCCCGGGGTGGGCACAGGGCTGCCAGACCTCGAAGGACGCCGGGCAGCAGCAGCCGCGTCGCCTCCACCACGGGCGTTGCGCCGGCCAGCGGCAGGGGCAGGGCGCGGCGCGCATGGCCGCCTGCGACCACCAGCACGGGCACCACCGGCAGGCCGCGGCACCCCGTATGGAAGTCCGCCAGGTCGAGCGCCGCATCCTCCGCCGCGGCGCGGTCCGCCGCCAGGAACGCGCGCGCATCCGGACGCAGGCGCAGCGCCAGCACCGCCCCGTCCCGGACCAGCACGGCGTCCACGCGCCGGCCAAGGCGCAGCAGCCGCAGGCCGATCACGACGTGCCACCCCTGGGAGGGCGCCTGCCGCAGGGCATCCCGCAGCAGCGCCAGCCCTGCCGTCAGGCCGAGGTCGTCCTGCGTTGCGCCCTTTACCCGCGCCGCCACGTCGGCCGGCGACGCCGCAAGGAACGCGCCCGCGTCACCGGACCACATCATCGGCCGGACCACATCATCGTGCGGCGATCACGAAGGTTGCGTCATCGAGGCTGTGTGGGGTGCATGGCACATTACAGCACGCGGAGGTTGAGAAGAGCTTGCGTTGTGCTAACCCACACGGCATGACCTCGCGTTACGATGCCGATGCGTTCCCGGGTGCCGCGCCGGACATGATTGCGGAAGCGCCCTGCTCCGCCATGCCAGCGATGCCAGCCCCAACGATGCCAGCCATGGAGACGTAGGCGTGCCCGTTGCCTTCATGCGGCGGCCCTACCCCAGCGCGAACTCCATCCTGCTGCGCGGACGCCGCCCGGTGCTGGTGGACACCGGCTTCGGCGCGGACGTTCCGGCGCTGCTCGGATGGCTCGGCCAGCAGGGCGTGGGCGCGCAGGACCTGGCGCTCGTGCTCAACACCCATTTCCACTGCGACCATGCCGGCGGCAACCATGCCCTCGAAGCCGGCTATGGCATCCCGATTGCCGCGCAGGTGGACGAGGCCGTGATGGTCAACACCAGGGATCCCGATGCCTGCCGGGCTGCCTGGCTGCAGCAGCCCATCGAACCCTACCAGGTCAGCCGGCAGTTGCGCGGCGGCGATACTGTGGGCACGGGCGGGACAGGAACGGCGTGGCTGATCGTCGGCACGCCGGGCCACACGGCCGGGCACCTGAGCCTGTATTCGGCCGAGCATGGCATCCTGATCCTGGGCGACGCGCTGCACGGCGCCGACCTGGGTTGGCTGAACCCCTACCGGGAGGGCGCGGACTCCCTGGACCGCTCGGCGGAGACCATCGAGCGGCTGGCGGCGCTGCCGGCCCGCCTCGGCCTGTCCGGCCACGGCCCGGCCATCGAGGACCTGCCCGCCGCCCTGGACCGCGCCCGCCGCCGCCTGGCAAGCTGGCGGGCCAAGCCGGAGCGCATCGCCTGGCACGCCTGCAAGCGCATCTTCAGCCACAACCTGATGGTAGCCGGCGGCCTGGCGGAGGCGGCCATCGCCCCGGCGCTGCTGTCCGCCCCCTGGTTCCGCGACCATGCGGAAGGCGCCTTCGGTTCATCGCCGGAGGATTTCGTGCCGGTCCTGTTGCAAGAGATGCTGCGATCCGGCGCGGCCATCTGGCAGGACGGCTTGCTGGTTGCGGCGGCGGCGCACGCCATTCCGACTGGCGGCTGGCCATTCGCGCCGACCCGTCCGGCCGACTGGCCGCCGGCCACGATCCGCGCCGGGCTGCCGCGGACGAGGCTGTAATTCCGCCTGGCGCGTGCATCCCGACACGGTTCACCGTGCGTCAGGGTGCCGGGCAGAGCAACGCGTTCCGCTGGATCAGCATCCCGCGCCGACTTGCGACGGACCCCTAGTCCTCCCCGGCCCGGCGATAGGGCGACCCCTCCGCCAGCGCCGCCATGTCTGCCTCGATGGCCGGGCGCTCCTGCTCCAAATAACCGGCGATGGCCCGGCGCAGTCCGGGGTGGGCGATCCAATGGGCGGAATGGGTCGGCCGCGGCAGATAGCCGCGCTGTATCTTATGCTGGCCCTGCGCCCCGGCCTCCACGCGCTGCAAGCCGTTGGCGATGGCGAACTCGATGGCGCGGTAGTAGCACAGCTCGAAGTGCAGGAACGGCCAGTCGCCGCGGCAGCCCCAGTTGCGGCCATATAGCGCCTCGTCGCCGACCATGTTCAGCGCACCGGCGACGGGGGTGCCGTCCTTCTCGGCCAGCATCAGCACCACGGCGTCGCCCATCCGCTCCGACAGCATGGGGAAGAACTTGCGGGTCAAGTAGGCGCTGCCCCACTTGCGGTCCACCGTGCTGGTGTAGAAGCGGTAGAACGCCTCCCAGTGCTTGGCCTGTATCCCATGGCCGCGCAGCGCCACGTAGGTCAGCCCGCAGGTGTTGGCGTCCCGGCGCTCCCGCTTGATCGCCTTGCGCTTGCGGCTGCTGAGCGCGCCCAGAAAGTCGTCGAAGGTGGCGTAGCCCGCGTTCTCCCAATGGAACTGCGTGCCCAGCCGGCGCAGCCAGCCCGAACGCTCCAGCGCCTCGGCGTCCGCCTCCGTGCAGAAGGTGGCATGGATGCTGGACAGCTTCAGCTCCTCGCACGCCTGGATCAGCGCCTGACCCAGCGCCTCGGGCGCGACGCCGGGGCGGGTCAGCAAGCGCGGGCCGGGGACAGGGCTGAACGGCACGGCGGCTTGCAGCTTCGGGTAGTAGTTGCCGCCGCTGCGCTCATAGGCGTTGGCCCAGCTATGGTCGAACACGTATTCGCCGTAGCTGTGCGACTTCGCATACATCGGCACGACGGCCACCAGTTGGTCCCCGTCGCGCAGCGCCGCGTGCTGCGGCATCCAGCCGGTGCGGGCGCTGGCGGAGCCGCTGTCCTCCATCGCGCTGAGGAAGGCATGGCTGACGAAGGGGTTGCCGCCGCCTGCACAGGCGTCCCACTCCGCCGCCGGTATCTGGGCGATGTGGGGGTGGAGCGTCAGCGTCAGGCTGGGGAGACCGTCTGGCATGGGCGGGATATGGCTCGGATGGAGGTTGAGAGAACCCTTCAGGCGATCTCGAACATGCCCTCGACCTCCACGGCTGCGTCGCCGGGCAGGGAGGGGACGCCGATGGTGCTGCGGGCGTGGCGGCCCGGGTCGCCGAACACCTCCACCGCCAGGTCGGAGGCGCCGTTCATCACCAGCGCGTGCTGCGTGAAGCCCGGCGGCGACGCGACGAAGCCGCCCAGCCGCACCACGCGCCGCACCCGGTCCAGGTCCCCGCTGCACGCCGCGCGCAGGTGCGTCAGCACGTTGGTCAGGCAGATGCGCGCGGCCCGCTGGCCCGCCGCCACGTCCAGGTCCAGGCCGACCTTGCCGGTGACGGCGATCCTGCCGTCCACCGCCGGAACCTGGCCGGACACCACGACCAGGCTGCCCGTCCGCACCCAGGGCACGTAATTGGCCATCGGCGCCATCGCTGCCGGCAAGATGATGCCCAATTCGGCCAGCCGCGCGTCAATGCGTCCGCTCATGGTGCCGGTCCTATCCGTTGGCGACGAGGCGCAGGCCGGGCCGGCGCGTGCGCGGCTGCGAGGGCAGGTCCATCGGCAGCAGCGGCGCCGGGTCGGGGGCCGCGGGTTCGGGGATGCCCTCCGGCACCGGGCAGTGGCCGAGGTAGTTGATGGCAAGGTTGCGGAACACGTAGTCCAGGATGCTGGTGGCGTGGCCCACGTCCGCGTCGCCCTCCACGCGGCCGGCAGGGCCGAAGCGGGTCAGGGTGAAGGCGCCGACATAATCGGCCAGCGGCACGCCATGCTGCAAGCCGAGGCTCACGGCGGTCATCATGCTGTCCATCATGCCGCGCAGCGCTGCGCCCTCCCGCGGCAGGCTGACGTGCAGCTCTCCCAAGGTGCCGTCCGGATACTCCCCGGTGCGGACCCAGACGCGGTGCCCGCCGACGGCGGCCTTCTGGGTATAGCCGCGGCGGCGGGCCGGCAGTTCCCGGCGGCGCGGCGGCTGAGCGGGAACGGCGCCGGGCACGGGGCGGGGCGGCATGGCGTGCAGGTAGGGGGCAACGGCGTCGTGCATCGCCTGATGCGCCTGCAAGCCCGGCGCGGGCAGCACGGCCTCCCCGGACAGCGCGCGGGCCAGGGCGGCGTCGGCGGACAGGCCCAGCGCCGCCAGGCGCGCGGCGGCGGCGCGGGTCAGCGCGCCATCGGGGCCGACGGCGGAGAAGGCCGGGGCGATGCCGCCGGTCTCGGCCCCCAGCAGGGCGTCGGCGGGGCCGGGCGGCAGGATGGCCGTGCTGGGCAGCCCGCTCGCGCCGCGCAGGGCGGCCTGGCGCGCGTCGTCCGCCGCGGCGGCCAGCCCCGGCACGGCGGTCCCGGACGGCGGCAGCGGCCAGGACGGGTGGCGGCTGAGCAGGTCCGGCTGGTTGCCGGCGAACGCCAGGTCCGCCGTGGCGCGCAGCAGCGCCGCGATGGCGCGGGCCACGTCGCGCGCCGCCGGGCTGTCGTATTCCAATCCCAGCACCGCCAACAGCCCGTCCAGGTCGGTGACGCCCAGGGCGAAGCGCGCCCCGCCGGGGTAGCCCAGGTGCAGCGCCGTGGCCGCCGTCGTCACGGCGTCGGCGAACCCGGCGGCATCGAAGCCATGCGCGCCGTCATGGAACGCCGGCAGGTTCAGCACGAAGCCCGGCACGTCGGCGGCGGTGCCCATCAGGCCCCACACCGGCTCGGTCGGCGCGGCCCGGCGGTGCAGCAGCAGGGCATGGAGCCTGTCCGCCAGCGCCGCGCCGCCGGCCTGGTGGGCGCGGGCGGCGAGGGGGCGTATCCAGCCCTCCGCCGCGCGCGGCAGGGTGGCGCGTCCGGCGCCGGGCGCCAGCGCCGCCAGCGCCGCCGCGGCCCGGTCGTCCCAGGCGGCGGGCAGGCTCAGCGGGCGCGGCGGCGCGTCCGGGTCGGCGCCGGCCGCCGTGTCCCGCATACGCACGCCGCGCCAGATGCGAGGGGGTGTCATGGCAGGGATGGTAGGGCGGTGCGGCGGCAGGCGGAAGCGGCATTCTTAGGCAGGCGCGGCGGCATCGTCGGGGACGACGGAGGCTGGCGCCTCCCGGCATGGAACCGCAGGAAGGGACGCTTCACGCCCGAACCTGAGACAAGCTAGAACGGCGGCAGGCGGGCAGGCGCCGGCCCCAGGAGGCTTCCGGCACGGACGGATTGTATGACACCGATGTGCTGGAGTGGTCGGAGCGCCAGGCGAGCATCCTCCGTCGCGTTGCGGCAGGCGAGCCGGGCAACGAGGCGCCCGACTGGGCCAACATCATCGAGGAAGTGCAGGACGTGGGCCGGAGCCAGTTGAACGCCGTACGCTCGCTGCTTGTGCAGGCGCTCACGCACGACTTGAAGTGCCAGGCATGGCCGGACGCGCCGCATGTGGCGCATTGGCGAGCCGAGGCGCGCGGGTTCCGCGGCGACGCAGCCGATGCCTTCACGCCTTTCATGCGGCGGCACATGGACGTTGACGCGCTCTACCGCAGGGCACTGGACCGGATGCCCGACACCGTGGACGGGCAGCCGCCACTGCCAGTGCCCCGCGAGTGCCCGGTCACGTTCGACGCAATGCTGGGACGCTGAGGGCGTCCTTCGCGATCACGCACAAACGGAGGACCTTGGCAGGCTTGTGCGGCCGAAACGCCGTCCGTGCCCGAGGCTGCACAAGCCTGCACAGGGACGCGCACCAGGTGCGCCGGCCGGGCCGCCCGGGCTGCGGCCGGAACAGGCAGCGGTGCGCGCTGCATCCACCTGTGCGGCATCCGGCGTTCCGGCGCGTCAGGCAGCCCCGCCGTGACGGATGGACCACCGCGCCCGCCGCGCCTATATGAGCGCGCATGACCATCGGCACCCGCCTGTTCACCTACTTCCGTGGCCGCCCCATCGGCAGCGACGAGACCGGCAACCGCTACTTCGAGGAAAAGCGCGCCCGCACCGGGCAGCGCGCCCGCAGGTGGGTGATGTATAACGGGGAGCCGGAGGCCACCAAGGTCCCGCCGGAGTGGCACGCCTGGCTGCACTACACGACCGACAAGCCGATCCCCCTCAGCGACCGCAAGTTCTGGCAGAAGCCGCACCAGCAGAACCTGACCGGCACCGCCGAGAGCTACCGCCCGCCGGGCCACGATTACCGCGGCGGCCACCGCTCGCCTGCGACCGGCGACTATGAATCCTGGACGCCGGGGAGCTAGCGGGATGGCGGGTCGGCATGGCGTGGCGGAGCTGGCGGCCGGGGCGGCGGTGCTGCTGGCGACGGTCGGGTTCGTGGTCTATGCCGCGGGCAACACCGGGCGCGGCGGCGCATCCGGCACGCGGTTGCTGGCGCGGTTCGACAACGTGGGCGGCATCGGGTCCGGCGCGGACGTGAAGATCGCCGGGGTGAAGGTCGGCAGCGTCACCGGCAGCACGATAGACCCGGCGACGTTCCAGGCCACCCTGGCCTTCACCGTGCAGGGCGACATCAAGCTGCCGACCGACAGCAGCGCCACCATCTCCACCGGCGGATTGCTGGGCGGTGCGTTCCTGACGCTCACGCCCGGCGGATCGGACAAGGTGCTGGCAGAGGGGCAGACGGTCGCCATCACCCAGTCGGCCACCAACCTGGAGGACCTGTTGGGCAAGTTCATCTTCAACGTCGGCAGCCTGGCCGACGCAACGCAGAAGTCGCTGGACCGCCAGGCCGCGCAGGGACCTGCCGCGCCGGGCGCCGCGCCGCAGTGAGCCTGCCGGCCACCTGGCCCGGCGCCGACGGCAGCCCGGTGTCCTGCCGGGAAAAGCTGCGGACGCTGGAGGAAAACCACCGCGAGGCCGCACAGGTGCTGCAGGACGCCTTCGAGGATGCGCTGCTGATGGGCGTGGACGAGGCGGCGATGCGCGGCATCATGGCCGACTTGGTAGCGGGGCTTCGCAGTCCGCGGCTGGCCCGGCGCGCATGAGGCCGCTGCTGGCCGCCGCTTTGCTGGCCGCCGCGCCCGCCTGGGGCCAGGGCGCCGACAAGCCGCCATCCGGCTCCGCCCCCGGCGGGTGGCTGCCCCGCACGACGGCAGAGCTGACGGTGCTGGACAAGGTGCGCGCCCAGGCCGTCCCGCTGAGCGTGCGCAGCGGGGCCAGTGGCACATCGGGGTCGCTGACCATCACCGTGCGCGGCTGCTTCGTGCGGCCGGCGGACCAGCCGGCGGACTCGGCGGCGTTCCTGGACATACAGGACAGCCGGCCGACCGGAACGGGGTTCCGCGGCTGGATGCTGGCGGGCGCACCGTCGCTGAACCAGATGCAGCACCCGATCTACGACGTGCGCGTGGTGGCGTGCCGCTAGGTCTGCCGCCGCCGGGCAGCACCGCGCTGCTGCTGGACCTGGACGGCACCCTGCTGGACATAGCGCCCACGCCGGATGCGGTGCGGGTGCCGGACGGCCTGGCGGACACGCTGCAACGCCTGCGGAACCACCTGGGCGGGGCGCTCGCGGTCGTGACGGGCCGGCCCATCGCGCAGGTTGACGCCCTGCTGCCGGGCGTGCCCTACGCCGTCGCCGGGGAGCATGGCGGGGCCATACGCCACGCTCCCGGCGCCGCGGTCGTCCGTGCCAGCCTGCCGGACCCGCCGGTTGAGTGGATCATCGAGGCCGCCCGCCTGGTGGACGCGCACCCCGGCACGCTGCTGGAGCAGAAGCAGCGCGGCTTCGTGTTCCACTACCGCGCCGTGCCGGAGCTTGGGCCGCTGCTGCGCGACGCCGCGCTGGCATTGATCGCGCCGCAGGCCGGCCGGTTCGGGCTGATGGAGGCGTCCATGGCCTGGGAGGTGCGCCCTCGCGGCGTGGACAAGGGCAGCGCGGTGGCGGCGCTGATGCAGGAGGCGCCGTTCGCCGGGCGGCTGCCAGTGTTCATCGGCGACGACGTGACGGACGAGGACGGGATGCGCGCGGCGCGAGGGATGCGGGGCGCCGGGCTACGGGTGCCGGACGTGTTCGGCAGCCCGGCCGGGGTGCGCGGGTGGCTGGCACGGTGCGCGGATGCGCTGGATGTTGGAGCGGCTAGGTGGCCGGAGAGGACTGTGCAGTAGGGCGGAGCGCAACGTCTCGTCCCGTGGGTGAGCGCGGCGCTTGCAGCACGGTGATGGTATGCTTGCCCACTGTGCCGGATCGGCAGGGTTAGCGACCGACGCGCCTTCGGTGCCGACGAGATGCTTGCGGAACGGCAGCGTAAGGCCGAAGCGGAAGGAGCATTGTGATGCAGCGAGTCACCCTCGACGTTGAGGCCGGACAGGTTTCTGCCGAACTTGCCCGCCGTGGCATCGCCTCCGGCACCCGCGTGCATGCGCTGGTCGAGGTCGTGGATGCCGATGCCCTGCCCATGGCCGCCATCGCCCAGGCCGGCGGCGCCCTCGACTGGCTCGCCGGCGAACCCGACCTTTATACCGATGCCGACCTGGTGAAGCAGGCGAGGTAGGTGTTCGCCTTCGGCAGCATCGTCCTTCCCCGCTTCCCATTCACCGACCTCTCCGGCGACAAGCGCCGTCCGGCCCTCGTCGTCTCACGCGACAACCACCGCCGGGCTGACCTGGTCGTGTGTTTCATCACGTCCGTGCCCCGCACGGGGCCGGACGTGGCGGCGATTGAGCACAGCCCCGGCACTGGCCTGATGTCCTTCGTTGTGCGTTTCGATAAGCTCGCCACCCTCGATCCGGCCGTCATTGCCGGCAAGCTTGGTGATGCTCCAGCCGCCTGGCTCGACTTGCATCGTGCTACTTTCTTCGGGGTGTTCGGCTTTGAGCCGCCATAGCCGCACCGGACACCAGGGCCATGCGGGAAACGGCCTATGCGAGCCAGGCGGCAACGCGCCATATTTCTGAGATCAGCAGCTTTTCATTTGCTCCTACTTATGAGCCGGACCACTCTGTTTGTATAACGGTAGCATGTAGTGTGCGAGATGTTTATTAAGCCGCCCTAAGACTTGATCCTCTAGTCGTTGCTCAATCTGATCTGCATCCCAGACCAGCAAAGGTTCCAAGCCGATGCATTCCTGGGCGCTTGCCTTGTATTCTTCACATGCGCTTGAAGGGGTCGGCTTTGAGACGTAGATCAAGAAACCATCACCAGAAGAGTTTTTCCTGAAAAACTTTCTCGGTTCGTTAAATTCTCGCTCAAGCGGCTTGGAGCCTATGATGGTCCAACGATCGCTCAAGAATGCCGATCTATGAACTGCAGTTATAAATGCTACTTTGCTTTGTGCAACCGTACCTACATCAGATATCGTATCAGATTTATAGTTGTAGAAAGCGGCAAGCTTCTCTAATACGCGACTATATCCAAATCCTCCCGACGGAAGAGGAAGAATTACAAAATCACCAGGAAGGCTTCGAACACGCCTATTCATTACGCACCTTCCAATCTACTGTTATCTGCCGTGATGTGGCCGGTCCAATCCAGCACGACGGAGGCGTTAGAGGTCACCTCGTCCAGCCGCTCCAGGATGGAGCGGGCATCGCGGGGCGGCATGTCCGCGCGCTGGAACGGGTTGACCAGCACCAGTAGCAGGTCCTACGCGTGGTCTATCAGCGGCGTCAGGGCAGGTTGCCCAGGTAGCCGCCGTCCCAATAGGCTCGCCGTCAATCGTCACAGCCCGAAACTCGGACGGCAGGCAGGCGGCGCTGACCGGGTAGGGTTCGTGCTTGCCGCTTCCCTCACCCCGGCCCTCTCCCGGAGGGAGAGGGAGCAGATAGCGTCCTGTCCATCAGCTCCGTCTTCACGTCGAAATACGACCGCACGCCCACGTCTCCCAGATGCGCCGCCACCCAAGCGTCCGCCGCCGCATACCCGGCGTCGTGCAGCGCAGCCAGCAGCGCCGCCGAGGTGCTGGCCTTCGACACGAAGCCCAGCGACGCCGCGAAGGCGTCGTTGCGGACGGCATGGAACCGTATGGGCTTGTAGCGGCCGTCATAGGGCGTGCCCGACGCCGCAAGCTCCGCCAGTAGGCGGTTGACCGCCTCGATGGCGTTCACCTCCAGCACGACGGAGGCGTTAAAGATCACCTCGTTCAGCCGCTCCAGGATGGCGCGGGCGCCGCGGGGCGGCATGTCCGCGCGCTGGAACGGGTTGACCAGCACCAGCAGCAGGTCCTGCGCGTGGGGGATCAAAGGCGACAGCGCGGGGTTGCCCAGGTAGCCGCCGTCCCAATAGGCCACGCCGTCAATCGTCACCGCCCGGAACTCGGACGGCAGGCAGGCGGAGGCGCGCAGGGCCGCGGTGGACAGGCCGGGCTGGGTGAAGATGGCGCGGGCGTTGCTGGCCACCGCGGTCGCGGTCACGAACAGGCGCGGCCCGGCGGCACCGTTCAGCGCCGCCAGGTCCGCGGCGGGGAACGCCTGCTCGACCAGGGGCGCCAGCGCGTCGGCGTAGAACGGGTTGGTGTAGGGCGAGATCACCAGGCCCGCGGCCTCCAGCGCGATGGCGGCGGGCGACCAGTCCAGGTTGAAGCCGCCGAGCAGGCTAGGCTCGCCGAAGAACGGCGCGTTGCCGGCCAGCAGGCCGCGCCGGGACAGGCCGTGCCAGAAGTTCGCCAGCTTGTGCCGGGCCAGGCCGGGGCCGCCCAGCACCAGGCCGCTGACGGTCAGCGCCGCGTTGAACGCCCCGGCGCTGGTGCCGCTGATGGCGGAGAAGCGCAATCGGCCCGCGGCGACCTCCCGCAGCAAGCGGTCCAGCACGCCCCAGGTGAACGCGCCGTGGGTGCCGCCGCCTTGCAGCGCCAGCGCGACGGCGGGAGCGGAGGCGACGGTGGGGGCGGACGGGGCTAGTTCAGCCACTTCGCCGTCAGCTTCGCCTGCTCGCCCGTTTCGGCGCTGATGTGCAGCCACTGGTCCACCCACGCCTTCAGCGCGGGGTCGCGCGGCAGCAGGTAGGCCAGCTCCGAGAAGTCGAAGGGCTGGTCCGGATGGATCGCGCACAGCTCGGGGTGCAGGCGCTGCTGCAGGCGGGTCTCGACGGCGTCGGTCATCATCACGTCGGCGCGGCCTGCCACCAGCTCGTCGAAGATGGCGGCGTTGTTGGGGAACACTACGATCTCGGCCTGCTTCACGTTGGCGCGGGCGAAGCGCTCGTTGGTGCCGCCGGGGTTGGTGATGACGCGGGTGCCGGGCCGGTCTATGTCCGCCAGCGTCCCGAAGCGGGCCTGGCTGGTGCAGAGCGCGATGGGCGCCTTGCCGGTCCGCATGACGGGAGCGGAGAAGGCGGCGGTCTTGGCCCGCTCCAAGGTGACGGAGATGCCGCCCATGCCGATGTCATACTTGCCGGCCTGCAAGTCGGCCATCAGCGTGGGCCAGGCGGTCGGCACGATCTCCAGCTTGACGCCCAGGCCGCGCGCCAGGCTCTCGGCCATGTCCACGTCCAGGCCGGTGTAGGCGCCCGCGCCGTCCTTGATCGAGAACGGCCGGTAGTCCCCGGTCAGGCCGACACGGACCACGCCGCGTGCCAGGATGGCGTCGAGCAAGGATGACGGCGCTGTTTGGACCTGCGCCGTCTGGACCTGCGCCGTCTGGACCTGTGCCGTCTGGACCTGTGCCGTCTGGGCTGGGGCCGTCTGGGCTTGGGCCATCCGGACAGGAGCCGGCGCGGCGGACAGCAGCAGCAGGGCGGCGAACAGGAAGCGCATGGCGGTCACTCCTTCAGGGCGGCTTCTATGGC
>JAABUN010003772.1_pt1 | contig 22485 bp, 22 predicted proteins | sample 5559311 | NCBI WGS metagenome assembly JAABUN01 (sample SAMN10711877, study PRJNA513370) | rock metagenome | isolation source: Antarctica rocks | place: Antarctica: Victoria Land, Siegfried Peak sud
CAACAATCCACGGTTCCCGTGGCAGCCCTCCGCCACCATGCTGACCTACAGGCTCACAGGCACTACAGAGGCTTCGGTGTCTGACCGGAACGGACACCCCCATCGTCCTCGCCGAACCCGGTCCTGACCAGACCCACAACGGCACCGCAGCCCGCGACCGAATCTTCGCGAACCACGGCGAGCCCGAAGGGCTCTACGTTGCTGACCTGCGGTTTTGTGTGGCCAGGGGCGGGGTCGAACCGCCGACCTTCCGATTTTCAGTCGGACGCTCGTACCAACTGAGCTACCTGGCCCCACAGCAGGGCGGCGTGCCGCCCACTGTGGCGACCCCGACCGGACTCGAACCGGCGACCTCCGCCGTGACAGGGCGGCGCTCTAACCAACTGAGCTACGGGGCCAAGCTGTGCTGCCGCCAGATCCTAACGGCAGCGAGGCGATGAGTACCCCCAACGGGATTCGAACCCGTGCTGCCGCCTTGAAAGGGCGGTGTCCTGGGCCACTAGACGATGGGGGCGAGACGCCTCCGGACGTGCCAGCGTCGTGGACGTGCGCCAGCATAGGGGACGTCGGTGAGGTTCTCCAAGCCGCACCGACGGCCGCCAGCGCGTGCTGGCTGTCGGAACAAACGGTCCCGCGCCGCCGCTGTCCAGCTGGACAGTCCGGACGCCACGAAGGAGCACAGATGAAGACGCGCACCATCGGTAACGCCACCGTGTCGGCCATCGGACTGGGTGGGATGCCCATGTCGATCGAGGGTCGCCCCGACCGCGAGCGGTCGATCGCGACGATCCACGCGGCCCTGGATTCGGGCGTGACGTTCATCGACACGGCCGACGCCTACCACCTGCACGCCGACGACGTGGGTCACAACGAGGACCTGATCGCCGAGGCGCTGCGCACCTGGGGCGGCGACACGTCGTCCGTCCTCGTCGCGACCAAGGGTGGCCACCTGCGCCCCGGCGACGGGTCATGGACCATCGACAGCTCGCCCGCGCACCTCAAGTCCGCAGTGAAGGAGTCGGCCCGCCGCCTCGGGGTCGAGGCGATCGGTCTCTACCAGCTGCACCGGCCCGACGCGACAGTCCCGTACGCCGAGTCGGTGGGCGCGATCCGCGACCTGCTCGACGAGGGCACGATCGTCCAGGCGGGCATCTCCAACGCCACCACCGACCGGATCCGTGAGGCGCAGCAGGTCCTCGGCGGGCGTCTGGTCAGCGTGCAGAACCAGTACTCCCCGGCCTACCGCAGCAGCCAGAACGAGCTGCAGCTCTGCGACGAGCTCGGCATCGCGTTCCTGCCCTGGAGCCCGCTCGGCGGGATCACCAAGGCAGCCGAGCTCGGTTCGGCCTTCGCGCCGTTCGCCCAGGTCGCTGAGGACCGCGGTGTCAGCCCCCAGCAGGTCGCCCTGGCCTGGGAGCTCTCCCAGTCGCCGGTCGTCGTCCCGATCCCCGGATCGAGCCGGCCCGAGACCATCCGCGACTCGGTGCAGGCGCCCGACCTCGAGCTCACTGCAGCCGAGCTGGCCAGCCTGAACGCCGCCGGCTGACCCGAGGGTCAAGACGGTCCGGTGGTCACGATGTCGCTCGCCGACTTCGAGGGGTGCGTCGCGGACGCCCTCGACCAGGTGCCCGGCGACCTGCTCGACCTGATGGACAACGTGGTCGTGCTCATCGCCGAGGAGCCACCCCCGGACGAGCCCGCCGACCTGCTCGGTCTGTACGACGGCACGCCTCTGACCGAGCGGGACGGCGGGTGGGCCGGTTCGCTGCCGGACCAGATCACCGTGTTTCGCGGCCCGATCCTGCGGCTGTGCGCCGACCACGACGAGGTGGTCGACGAGGTGACAATCACCGTCGTGCACGAGATCGCCCACCATTTCGGCATCGACGACGAGCGCCTGCACGACCTCGGCTGGGCGTAGCCAGGCCCGCACCGGATCCGCATGGTGGACCTGGCTCGTTGCGGCGCCGATCCCTGTGCCATCCTTGGCGGGTGAAGTCACATCTGCTGAGCCGCCTCGTGAGTCGACGTCACGTCGACCTCGGGCGCACGCGCAGCAGCATCTGTCGGCCCTGCTGACGCACCGCCCCTGACGACCACGGTCGTCGACGTCCGTCGGGTGCGTGCCGCAGCCGGCCCACCCGACGTCCACCGCGGCGTCCGGCCCCGTCTCTGGTGCGCTCTCGGACCAGCCCTGACGAGGACCTACACATGACCTCCACCGCCGTACCTCGCACGCCCGCCTCGCTGGGGCAGTGGGCCAGCGGTGACCGCACCCCGCTGAACCCCAACGAGCGGTTCAAGGCCGAGGACGACGCGCTGAACGTCCGCGCCCGGATCGAGCAGACCTACTCGCGTGAGGGTTTCGGCTCGATCACCTCCGACGACCTGCGCGGACGGTTCCGCTGGTGGGGGCTGTACACCCAGCGGCGGCCGGGCATCGACGGCGGGCGCACCGCCCAGCTCGAGCCCGAGCAGCTCGAGGACGAGTTCTTCATGCTGCGCGTACGCATCGACGGCGGCGCGCTGACCACCGAGCAGCTGCGCACGATCGGCACCATCTCGACCGACTTCGCGCGCGGCAGCGCGGACATCACCGACCGGCAGAACATCCAGCTGCACTGGATCCGGGTCGAGGACGTGCCCGAGATCTGGCGGCGGCTCGAGGCGGTCGGGCTCTCGACCACCGAGGCCTGCGGTGACTGCCCTCGGGTGGTGCTCGGCAGCCCGGTGGCGGGTATCAGCCGCGACGAGATCGTCGACCCGACCTGGGCCATCGAGGAGATCCAGCGGCGCTACATCGGCAGCCCCGAGTTCAGCAACCTGCCCCGCAAGTTCAAGACCGCGATGACCGGCATGCCGACCAACGACGTCGTGCACGAGATCAACGACGTCGCCTTCACCGCCGTCGTGCACCCCGAGCACGGCCCTGGGTTCGACCTCTGGGTCGGTGGCGGCCTGTCGACCAACCCGCGGCTAGCAGTGCGCCTGGGGGCCTGGGTGCCGCTCGAGCAGGTGCCGGACGTGTGGGCCGGCGTGGTCTCGATCTTCCGCGACCACGGCTACCGCAAGGCACGCACCAAGGCGCGGTTGAAGTTCCTGATGGCCGACTGGGGCCCCGAGCGCTTCCGGGAGGTGCTCGAGAACGACTACCTGCACCGACCGCTGGTCGACGGCCCGGCGCCCGTGCCGACCGCCGACCTCGGTGACCACGTGGGCGTGCACGAGCAGAAGGACGGGCTGTTCTACATCGGCGCCGCCCCTGCGGTCGGCCGGGTGTCGGGGAGCACCCTGGTCGCCCTCGCCGACCTGGTCGAGCAGCACGGATCAGGTCGGGTGCGGCTCACCCCTCACCAGAAGGTCGTGGTGCTCGACATCGCGGCCGACCAGGTGGAGTCCATGGTCGAGGGACTGGACGCGCTGGGGCTGCGGGCGCGGCCGAGCGCGTTCCGGCGTACGACGATGGCGTGCACCGGGATCGAGTTCTGCAAGCTGGCGATCGTCGACACCAAGAAGACGGCCATCGCCACGGTCGAAGCGCTCGAGCAGCGCCTCGGCGACGTCGTGGGGCAGCTCGACGTCCCGATCACGTTGCACGTCAACGGTTGCCCCAACTCCTGCGCGCGGATCCAGACGGCCGACATCGGGCTCAAGGGGATGATCGTCACCGACGACGCCGGCGACCAGGTCGAGGGCTTCCAGGTGCATCTGGGCGGTGCCCTCGGACTGGATCCGGAATTCGGCCGCAAGGTCCGTGGGTTGAAGGTGACGTCCGAGAGGCTGCCCGAGTACGTCGAGCGGGTCGTGCGACGGTTCGCCGCCGACCGCGAGCCCGGCGAACGCTTCGCCACCTGGGCAGCGCGAGCCGACGAGGAGGCCCTGACATGAGCATCATCACCACCGACCTGCGGCAGCGGGTCGAACAGGCGGGGCGCGACCTGGACGGCGCGCCCGCCCTCGAGATCGTCCGCTGGGCGGTCGAGGCGCTGGACGGCGACCTCACCGTGGCGGGCAGCATGCAGGACGCCGTCCTGCCGCACCTGGTCGGCCAGGTGCTGCCCGGCGTCCACGTGCTGTTCCTCGAGACCGGCTACCACTTTGCCGACACGCTGGCCACCCGCGCGGTCGTGGCGCGCAGCCTGCCCGTGACCGTCGTCGACGCCCTGCCCCGCCAGAGCGTGGCCGAGCAGGACGCCGAGTACGGGCCCCGGCTGCACGACCGCGACCCCAACCTGTGCTGCTTCCTGCGTAAGGTCGATCCGCTCGCCCGCGCGTTGTCGGGCTATGCCGGCTGGGTCACCGGCGTCCGCCGGGACGAGGCGCCCACCCGAGCCGGCACGCCGGTGCTCGGCTGGGACGACAAGCACGACATGGTCAAGGTGAACCCGCTCGCGACCTGGACCGCTGCCGACGTCGAGGCCTACCAGGTCGAGCACGGACTGCCGCGCAACCCCCTTGTCGCACAGGGGTATCCGAGCATCGGCTGCGAGCCGTGCACCCGCCGGGTCGCCCCGGGTGAGGACCCCCGGGCCGGCCGATGGTCGGGCCAGGACAAGACCGAGTGCGGGATCCACACGTGAGCGCCGTGACGACCGCCCCGACGACGGAGGAGGACGTGCGCTACCAGCTCGACCAGCTGGACGTGCTCGAGAGCGAGGGCATCCACATCATCCGCGAGGTGGTCGCCGAGTTCGAGCGACCCGTGCTGCTGTTCAGCGGCGGCAAGGACTCAGTGGTGATGCTGCACCTCGCGGCCAAGGCGTTCTGGCCCGGCCCGGTGCCGTTCGCGCTGCTGCACGTCGACACCGGCCACAACTTCCCCGAGGTGCTCGCCTACCGCGACGTCACGGTCGCGCGCCTCGGAGCGCGGCTGCACGTGGCGTCCGTGCAGGACTACCTGGACGACGGCCGGCTGCGTGAGCGCGCCGACGGCACCCGCAACCCGCTGCAGACCCAGCCGCTGCTGGACGCCATCGCCGAATACCGCTTCGACGCCGTCTTCGGTGGTGGCCGCCGCGACGAGGAGAAGGCCCGCGCCAAGGAGCGCATCTTCAGCCTGCGCGACGAGTTCGGTCAGTGGGACCCGCGCAACCAGCGGCCCGAGCTGTGGAACCTCTACAACGGCAAGCACCGCCCCGGTGAGCATGTGCGCGTCTTCCCGCTGAGCAACTGGACCGAGCTGGACGTGTGGCGCTACATCGAGCGTGAGCGGATCGAGCTGCCGTCGCTGTACTACGCGCACGAGCGCGAGGTGTTCGAGCGCGACGGGATGCTGCTCGCGGTCGGCCCGTACTCGCCGCCGAGGCCGACCGAGGTCGTGCGCCCGGTGCAGGTGAGGTACCGCACGGTCGGCGACATGTCGTGCACCGGCGCGGTCGAGAGCGACGCGCGCACCGTCGCTGACGTCGTGGTAGAGGTCGCCGCGACGCGGATCACCGAACGTGGTGCCACCCGCGCGGACGACCGGTTGACCGAGGCCGCGATGGAAGATCGCAAGAAGGAGGGGTACTTCTGATGAGCACCCTGCTGCGGCTGGCGACGGCCGGCTCGGTCGACGACGGCAAGTCCACCCTGGTGGGTCGCCTGCTGCACGACACCAAGTCGGTGCTGGCCGACCAGATGGACGCCGTCGAGCGGGTCAGCCGTGACCGTGGCCTGGCCCAGGCCGATCTGGCGCTGCTCACCGACGGGCTGCGTGCCGAACGTGAACAGGGCATCACCATCGACGTCGCCTACCGGTACTTCGCTACTGCCGCAAGGTCGTTCATCCTGGCTGACTGCCCGGGACACGTGCAGTACACGCGCAACACCGTCACCGGCGCGAGCACCGCCGATGCCGTGCTGGTGCTCGTGGACGTGCGCAAGGGCGTGCTCGAGCAGACCCGGCGACACCTCGCCGTCGCGGCCCTGCTGCGCGTGCCGCACGTGCTGGTCGCGGTCAACAAGATCGACCTGGTCGACTACGACGAGGCCGTGTACGCCGCCGTCGCCAAGGAGGTCGACGAGCTCGCCCTGGGTCTGGGCCTGCCGGACGTGCGGACCGTCCCGGTGAGCGCCCTGACCGGCGACAACGTCGTCGACCGCTCCGACCGCACCCCTTGGTACGACGGGCCGAGCGTCCTGCAACTGCTCGAGCAGCTGCCCTCGGCCGACGACCCGCGCGGCGAGCTGTTCCGCCTGCCCGTGCAGGTCGTGCTGCGACCGCAGGGCGCCGCACTCGACCCGGCGCACACCGACTACCGCGGCTACGCCGGCCAGGTCGCCGCGGGCGTCGTGCGCGTCGGCGACCCGGTGGTCGTCCTGCCCGCGGGCGGCCGCACCACCGTCGTCGGGATCGACACCGCCGACGGTGAGCTCGACTTGGCGTTCGCGCCGCGCTCGGTCACCCTGCGGCTGGCCGACGAGATCGACGTCGCCCGCGGCGACCTGATCGCCGCCGCCGACGACGCGCCGAGCCCGACCCAGGATCTCGAGGGCACGATCTGCTGGCTCTACGACCGTGACCTCGTGCCGGGCGCGCGGGTCCTCGTCAAGCACACGACGCGCACCGTGCAGGCGGTGGTGAAGGACGTCGTCGGCCGCCTCGACCTCGACACCCTCGACCTGCAACCCGCAGAACGCCTGCAGCTGAACGACATCGGGCGGGTCAAGCTCAGGCTCGCGTCGCCTCTGGCGGTCGAGGAGTACGTCGACCACCGGCGCACCGGCGCGTTCCTCGTGATCGACGCGCACGACGGCGCGACCCTGGCCGCCGGGATGGTCGGTGACCCGCTGGTCGCGCGTCATCCCGCCGACCGCGCGTCCCTGTACTCCATCTGAGACCCACCCTCCTGAAACGAGACCACCATGAACGTCCCGAAGTCCCTGCCGTCCGTCGGGCCGCCCGCCCGCCGTGCCGTGCTGGTCGCCGCCTCGGTTGCGGTCACCGCACTGCTTGCCGCGTGCGGTTCGACCAGCACGGCTGCTACACCGAAGGGCCCCGCCAAGGAGCTGCGGCTCGGGTACTTCGCAAACGTGACCCACGCCCCGGCCCTGGTGGGGGTGTCGAAGGGCTTCTTCGCCAAGGAGCTCGGCACCACCACCTTCTCGACCCAGGTGTTCAACGCCGGCCCGGCGGCGATCGAGGCCCTGAACGCGGGTGCCATCGACGCGGCGTACCTCGGCCCCAACCCGGCGATCAACGGGTTCGTCCGGAGCAAGGGTGAGTCGCTGCGGATCGTCGCCGGTGCCACCTCGGGCGGTGCGCAGCTCGTCGTCAGACCGGGTATCACCTCGGCGGCGCAGCTGAAGGGCGCGAACCTGGCCACCCCTCAGCTCGGTGGCACCCAGGACGTGGCACTACGGGCGTGGCTGGCGGGACAGGGGCTGAAGACCACGCCGAGCGGCGGTGGCGACGTGCGGATCACGCCGACGGAGAACTCCCAGACGTTGCAGCTGTTCCAGCAGGGTCGGATCGACGGCGCGTGGCTGCCCGAGCCGTGGGCCTCGCGGTTGGTGCTGGACGCCGGCGCCAGGGTGCTCGTCGACGAGAAGTCGCTCTGGCCCAAGGGCAGGTTCGTCACGACCCACCTGATCGTGGCCAAGAGGTACCTCGACGAGCACCCCGAGACGGTCGCGGCCCTGCTGCGGGGGCACGTCGACTCGGTCAGCTGGATCAAGGCCAACCCGGCCGCCGCACCCGCTGTGGTGAACGCCGAGGTCGCCCGGACCGCTGGCAAACCGCTGAGCGACGCCGTGATCACCAGGGCGTTCTCCAACATCACCGTCACCGTTGACCCCCTGGCCAGCTCGCTGCAGAAGGACCTGGCGGACGGAGTCGCTGCAGGTGTGGTCAAGAAAGCCGACCTCAAGGGGATTTACGACCTGCGCCTGCTCAACACCGTGCTGCGGGCCAAGGGTGAGCCCACCGTGTCGTCGTCCGGTCTGGGCGAGCAGTGACCCTCAGCAGCGCCGCGGCGACGGACGCGCCGCCCCGCACCGTCTCCGTGCGGCTCGCGGGGGTCGGCACGCGGTTCACCCCGGACGGCGCGCCGGTGCTGGACGGCATCGACCTGGTGATCGCGCCGGGCGAGTTCGTCTGCCTGCTCGGCGCTTCCGGGTGCGGCAAGTCCACCCTGTTGTCGATCCTGGCCGGGCTGCAGCCGGCGACCACCGGCACCGTCGACGTCGGTGACCAGGGTGCCGCCCTGATGTTCCAGGAGCCGGCGTTGTTTCCCTGGCTGAGCGCCGGCGCCAACATCGAGCTGGCGCTGCGGCTGCGCGGGGTGCCGGCCGCAGAGCGGCGGTCCCGGGCGAGCGAGTTGCTCGACCTGGTGCGGCTCGGCGGCGCCGGTGACAAGCGCGTGCACGAGCTGTCGGGAGGCATGCGCCAACGCGTGGCGCTGGCCCGCTCGCTGGCCCAGGAGCGGCCGGTGCTGCTGATGGACGAGCCGTTCGCTGCGCTGGACGCGATCACCCGCGACCTGCTGCACGACGAGCTCGAACGGATCTGGCGCGAGACTGGCCGCACCATCGTGTTCGTCACCCACAACGTCCGCGAGGCGGTGCGTCTGGGCGAACGGGTGCTGCTGATGTCTTCGCGCCCGGGGCGGATCGTTCGCGAGTGGCGGGTTGACACCACCGGCCAGCGGCGGATCGGTGCCCCCGAGGTGGCTGCGCTGGCCGACGAGATCACCGACGACCTGCGTGCCGAGATCCGGCGTCATGCCTGACGCCCCGATCGGCACGGACGCCCGCAGCCTCGAAGCGGGCCTGGACGCCCTGCAGACCGACGCGGCGACCGAACCGGGTCGAGGGCGGCGGCTCGCCCAGGCGGCCGTGCCCCCCGCGATCGCGGTCGCGCTGCTGATCCTGGTCTGGCAGGTGGTCGTCTGGTCAGGTGTCCAGCCGGCCTACAACCTGCCCGGCCCGCTGGACGTGCTCGCCTCGCTGCGGACGCTCGCGCAGGACGGCGACCTCCAGCGCGCCCTGCGGACGAGCATCGAGCGGGGTGTCATCGGCTTCGCGGTGGCGGTCCTGATCGGGACGCCGCTGGGCCTGGTCGTGGCCCGCGTGCGGCCGGTCAGGTTGAGCGTAGGCCCCCTGATCACCGGGTTGCAGGTGTTGCCGTCGGTGGCCTGGGTGCCGGCCGCGATCTTGTGGTTCGGGCTCACCGACGCCACCGTCTACTTCGTGATCCTGATGGGGGCGGTGCCCTCGATCATCAACGGCTTGGTGGCCGGTGTCGACCAGGTGCCACCGTTGTACCGGCGGGTCGGCCAGGTGCTGGGTGCGGGGCGGATCGCCATGGTCCGGCACGTCATCCTGCCCGCGGCGCTGCCGGGGTACCTGGCTGGGCTCAAGCAGGGCTGGGCGTTCTCCTGGCGGTCGCTGATGGCCGCCGAGATCATCGCCGTCGGGGGCGACATCGGCTTCGGCCTCGGCGGCCTGCTGAACGTGGGTCGCGACCTGGTCGACACCAGCATCGTGATCTCGGCGATCGTCCTGATCCTGGTGGTCGGTATCGCCGTCGAGCTGTTGTTCTTCGCGCCGCTCGAACGGCGCATCCTGCGCAGCCGAGGTCTGTCGGCGGAGACCGCGCGCTGAGGGGCCCGACCGGTGTGACGGTCGGGCCCCTCAGTGGCGTCGGTCAGCTGCGGACGTCGCGGCGCGGCGCCGGGCGACGCTCGCTACCCGGGCGAGCCGAGGCCGGCCGCGCGGACGCCGGACGGCCGGCGTCCCCGCGGTAGCCACCCTCGCGACGGCCTGAGCCTTCGCTGCGGAAGCCGCCGCTGCGCCGGGGTCCACCGGTACGGGCTGAGCTGCGCGAGGGGGGGAACAGGTCGCGCTCCTCCACCTTGACCCCGCTGGGGACGGCGCCGCCCGAGACCGCGAGCACGTGCGCGTCGTCCGGGGTGACCGAGATGGCCCGGACGTCGACCCCGGCCAGGGTGGTCAGGCGCTCGACCGTGCGTCGCTGGTGCGGCAGGGCCAAGGTGATGACCGCGCCGGTGCCGCCGGCGCGGGCGGTGCGCCCGGCGCGGTGCAGGTAGTCCTTGTGGTCGGCCGGCGGGTCGACCTGCACCACGAGGCTGACGTCGTCGACGTGGATGCCGCGCGCCGCGACGTCCGTGGCCACCAGCACCGGAACCCGGCCCTCCTTGAAGGCGCTGAGCGTCTTGTTGCGGGCTCCCTGGCCGAGGCCGCCGTGGAGTGCGGCCGCGCGCAGACCCTGCTCGCGCAGCTGCTCCGCGACGCGGTCGGCGCCGAGCTTGGTGCGCACGAACACGATCGTGCGTCCCTCACGGGCAGCCAGCGCCGCCGTGACCGGAGCCTTGTGGGCCGGCTTCACCAGCCAGACGTGGTGCTCCATCGTCGTGACCGAGGCCCGCGCATCGCTGGTCGAGTGCGTCACCGGGTCGACGAGGTACTTGCGCACGAGCTTGTCGACGTCGCCGTCCAGGGTGGCCGAGAACAGCAGTCGCTGCCCGGTCTTGGGCGTGTGGTCGAGCAGCTCGCTGACGGCCGGCAGGAATCCCATGTCGCACATGTGGTCTGCCTCGTCGAGCACCATGACCTCGACCTGGTCGAGGATGCAGTTGCCGCGGTCGACCAGGTCGGTGAGCCGCCCCGGCGTGGCGACCAGGACGTCGACTCCGCGGTCGAGCGCCTGGATCTGCTTGTAGTAGGGCAGACCGCCGGCGACGAGCTTGACGCGCACGCCCATGACGTGGGCCAGCGGCTCGATCGCGTCATGCACCTGCATCGCGAGCTCACGGGTGGGCACCAGGACGACGGCGCGGGGGCGCCGGGGGGCGCTGGTGCGACCGGCGAGCCGGGCGAGGACGGGCAGGCCGAAGGCAAGCGTCTTGCCCGAGCCGGTCTGGCCGCGGCCGAGCACGTCGCGGCCGGCGAGGGCGTCGGGGATGGTGGCGGTCTGGATCGGGAAGGGCTCGTTGATGCCGTCCCGCGCCAGGCGCTGGACGATCTCGTCGGGCAGGCCGAGCGTGGCGAAGGCGTTGCCGGCGGGAACGGGGGTGGGGGCAGAAAGCTGGGACAAGAAGAAACTCATTTCCGTGACACTGCGCGTCGGGTCCCGCCTGAGGCGGTCGGGCAACGACACACTGGGTGCTCCAGGGGCACCCTCGGCGCCGAGCGACAGCGGTTGCTGGCCGGCGGGGTGTCGGAGCGCCTAGATGATCAAGTGCCTGGGGGCCGCTGTGGGTGGTGCGGCGGTGCAGCACTGACAGCGGCGCGCGCCGACTGGTCAAGAGTACCCGCTTCCGGGGACGCCTTCGACCACGCGCCGGATGGCCCGTGTCGTACTCTCTCAGCACGCCTGCCCGGCGCGACCCAGTGAGGGAGCCCATGCACCGGCCCGAGCACGACAACGAGGTGCTGGTGCCCGGACAGCCGAGGGCGTGACCTGTGCGCATCGTGCTGGCACCCGACAAGTTCAAGGGGTCATTGACCGCGCCGCAGGTGGGTGCCCTGCTCACCGCGGGCATCCGGCGCGCCGAACCGGCAGCAGCCGTCGTGACCGTCCCGGTGGCCGACGGCGGTGAGGGCACGCTGGATGCCGCACTGTCCAAGGGGTTTCGTCGGGTCGCAGTGACGGCCCACGGCCCCACCGGCCAACGCGTCGAGTCCGCGGTCGGCGTACGCGGGCAGGTGGCGGTCGTCGAGCTGGCTGCCGTGAGCGGGCTCGCCCGTCTGCCAGCCGGACGTCTCGACCCCTTGCGCGCCAGCAGCTTCGGGGTCGGTGAGCTGATCGCGGCCGCCCTCGACGCCGGCTGCCGCGAGATCGTCCTCGGTGTCGGTGGTTCGGCGAGCACCGACGGCGGTGCCGGCATGCTTCAGGCCCTGGGTGCGCGGTTGCTCCGGGACGACGGCACCGACCTGCCGCTGGGTGGTATCGCCCTGGGCCGGCTGGCGCGTGTCGACCTCACCGGACTCGACCGCCGGCTGTCCGGCGTCCGGGTGCTGCTGGCCAGTGACGTCGACAACCCGCTCACCGGCCCTGCCGGAGCAGCCGCGGTCTACGGCCCGCAAAAGGGTGCCAGCCCGCAGGACGTCACGGCCCTGGATGCCGCACTGGAGCACCTCGCGAGCCTGATCGACCCGGTATCGGCTACCCGGCCCGGCGCCGGGGCCGCCGGCGGGGTCGGCTTCGCCGCACTCGCGGTGCTCGAGGCGACGTCCCGACCGGGCATCGAGGTGGTGCTCGAGCTGGTCGGCTTCGACGACGCGCTCGCGGGTGCCGACCTGGTGGTGACGGGCGAGGGCTCGCTCGACCCGCAGACGTTGCGCGGCAAGGCAGTTGCCGGTGTCGCCGCGGGGGCCCGGGCAGCCGGCGTGCGCTGTGTCGCGGTGTGCGGGCAGAATCGTCTCGACCCGGCGTCGCTTGCCGCCCTGGGTATCGACCGCGCCTACGCGCTCACCGATCTCGAGCCGGATGTCCTCGTGTGCCTGGCGCGGCCCGGGCCGTTGCTCGAGGTCATCGGTCAGCGGATCACCGTCGAGCACGGTAGCCCACGATGAGACCACTGGTCGGCATCTCGACCTACCGCGAGCAGGCGCGCTGGGGCAGCTGGGAGGCGACGGCGGTGCTGGTGCCCGCGAGCTACCCGGACGTCATCTGGGCAGCCGGTGGCGATCCGGTGCTGCTGCCGACCCGAGCCACCTCCGGTGACGTGGTCGGCCGGCTCGATGCCCTGGTGATCGCCGGCGGCGCTGACGTCGACCCAGCGCGATACGGAGCGGCGCCGAGCCCTGCGCTCGGCCCGCTGCGTCCCGACCGCGACCGCGACGAGGCGGCACTGCTGACCGCGGCCTTCGACCGCTCGATGCCGGTTCTCGCCATCTGTCGGGGCATGCAGCTGATGAACGTCGTTCTCGGCGGTGACCTCCTGCAGCACCTGCCCGACCTGCCCGGGCTGGAGGTTCACGACCCCGGTGCCGGCCTGTTCCACGACCGGACCGTCCGCGTCTCGCCTGGCTCCAGGCTGCACGAGCTGGTGGGCTCAACCGTCCAGGCGCGATGCCACCACCACCAGGCGCTGGGCCGGTTGGCCGATGCCCTGACCGCGACGGCGTGGGCGGCGGACGGGACGATCGAGGCCGTCGAGCGGCCGGGAGCCACGTTCTGCGTGGGCGTCCAGTGGCACCCCGAGGTGGGTACGGACGGACGGCTGTTCCGTGCCCTCGTCGAATCCTGTCCTGTTTAGCCCGTTGTGCAGGTGGGGGACCACCCCTATGGTCTGGTCCAGACCCATTGAACCGACCCGTGGAACTGCCCCCGGAGGGACTGCTCATGAGCATCTCCAAGCCCGTCGGCCCGTCCGCCGCCGCAGACGCCGACTCGCGCCGGCTGAACGAGCTCGGCTACGCGCAAGAGCTCGACCGCGGCATGGGGTGGTTCTCCAACTTCGCGGTGTCCTTCACGATCATCTCCATCCTGACCGGCGGGATCACGACCTACTACCTGGCGATGAACGCGGGCGGCCCCCGGACGGCGACGCTGGGCTGGCTGTTCGTCGGCCTGATGTCGACGATCGTCGGGCTGGCGATGGCCGAGGTGTGCTCGGCCTACCCGACGGCCGGTGGGCTCTACTACTGGGCCGCCAAGATGGCCAAGCCGAGGAGCGCCCCCATCGCCTCCTGGTTCACCGGGTGGTTCAACCTGGTCGGGCAGGTCGCCGTGACGGCCTCGATCGACTTCGGCCTGGCCACCATCATCGGTTTCTTCCTGCAGATCACCGTGTGGGAGGGCTTCGCCGCCAAGCCGTGGCAGATCCTGGTGATCTACGGGCTGATCCTGGTGGCCCACGGGCTGATCAACTCCTTCGGGGTCCGGCTCGTGGCGCGGCTGAACGACATCAGCGTCTGGTGGCACCTGGCGTTCACCGCCATCGTGGTCGTGTCGTTGTTCGTCCTGCCCGACACCAAGACCCCGATCGGCGACGTGTTCACCGGTTACGCGAACACCACCGGGTTCGGCAGCGGCGCGCTGGCTACCATCTGGGTCACCGCAGTGGGCCTGATGCTGGCGCAGTACACGATCACCGGGTTCGACGCGTCGGCGCACATGACCGAGGAGACGCGCGACGCGGCGGTCAGCGGGCCCCGCGGCATCGTGACCGCGATCTGGGTCTCGGTCGTCGCCGGTTTCGTCCTGATGCTGGGCCTGTCGGTCGCCGTGCCCTACGCCGTCGGGACGACGGAGTACGCCGACGTCGCCGCGGGTGGCATCCTGGCCGGCCCCCAGATCATCCTGGCCGCTGTCGGTGGAGGCTTCGCCAAGGTGCTGCTGCTGGCGATCATCGTGGCCCAGTTCTTCTGCGGCATGTCCTCGATCACGGCGAACAGCCGGATGATCTACGCCTTCTCGCGCGATGGCGCCATCCCCGGATCCCGCCTCTGGCACCAGATCAACCCCCGCACCCGGACGCCGACGAACAGCATCTGGTTCGCGGTCGTCGGTGCCGGCATCCTCGCCCTGCCCTCGCTGTACACGAACGAGGGATATGCGGTCGCGTTCTTCGCGATCGTCTCGGTAGCCGTCGTCGGGCTCTATGTCTCCTACGTGATCCCGGTCTTCCTGCGCCGGATCAACCCCAGCTTCCAGCCGGGGCCGTGGCATCTCGGTCGAGCCAGCGCGATCATCGGCTGGGTGGCCGTGGCCTGGGTGATCTTCATCCTCTTCCCGCTGATGGGTCCGCAGTTCAACCCCTTCGTGGACGGCACGTTCGCGGTGAACTCCTTCAACTTCGCACCGCTCGTGCTGCTCCTGGTGATCGGCTTCGCCGGTGTGTACTGGATGGTGTCGGCCAAGAACTGGTTCACCGGGCCCAGGGTGCAGGGCACGGCAGAAGAGCTCGCTGCCATCGAGCGCGACCTTGCGACTCCGAGCTGACCACCCGGTGAGTGGATCGGGGATGCTGACCGTCGAACAGCTGCGGGCCGACGTCGAGGCCGGGGTGGTCGACACGGTGGTGGTCGCCATCACCGACATGCAGGGCCGGCTGGTCGGAAAGCGGCTGCACGCCCAGTTCTTCCTGGACGATGCGCTGCAGAACGCCACCGAGGGGTGCAACTACCTGCTGGCCGTCGACGTCGACATGAACACCGCGGACGGCTACGCCTTGTCCTCCTGGTCGACCGGTTACGGCGACCTGGTGATGCGACCGGATCTGGCGACCCTGCGGCGGTTGCCCTGGCACGACGGGACCGTGATGGTCACCGCGGACGTCGGCCGGCACGACGGCTCGGACGTCAGCGTCTCGCCGCGCCAGATCCTCCAGCGGCAGACCGCGCGGTTGGCCGAGGCCGGCCTGCGTGCCTACGTCGGCACTGAGCTCGAGTTCATCGTGTTCCGGGACACCTACGAGCAGGCCTGGACCACGGGCTACCGAAACCTCACCCCGGCCAACCTCTACAACGTCGACTACTCGATCCTGGGCACCGCTGCTGCGCCGGATCCAGAACTGCATGGTCGGTGCGGGGATGACCGTCGAGTCCATCAAGGGGGAGTGCAACCTCGGCCAGCACGAGATCGCCTTTCGCTATGACGAGGCCGTCACGGCCTGCGACCATCACGTGGCTTACAAGAACGGAGCCAAGGAGATCGCCGCACAGGAGGGTTACGCCCTCACGTTCATGGCCAAGTACGACGCGCGGGAGGGCAACTCCTGCCACATCCACTGCTCGCTGCGTGGCTCGGACGGTGCGATGGTGCTGGCCGATGACACCGATCACGACCAGGGGCTGTCGGCGATGGGTCGGTCGTACGTCGCCGGCCAGCTCTCGCGCATGCGCGAGCTGACGTTGCTGCTCGCCCCGAACATCAACTCCTACAAGCGTTATGTCGAAGGATCTTTCGCGCCCACCGCGCTTGCGTGGGGCCGCGACAACCGCACCTGCGCCTTCCGGCTCGTGGGGCACGGACCCTCGCTGCGGCTGGAGAATCGGATCCCGGGGGGCGACGTGAATCCCTATTTAGCGACCGCGGCGGTCATCGCGGCGGGGCTGGACGGCATCGAGCGCGAGCTCGAGCTGTCCCCGCCGATGACGGGCAACGCCTACGGGTCCGACGCCCCGCGGGTGCCGGACAACCTACGAGACGCGTTGGAGCTGTGGGACAACAGCGCGTTCGCCCGCGACGTCTTCGGTGACGACGTCGTCGACCACTACGCCAACATGGCACGGGTCGAGATCGCTGCGTTCGGCGCCGCCGTGACCGACTGGGAGCGCTACCGGGGTTTCGAGCGGTTGTGACCGTCCCCACCCGGCTCGAGCCCACGTACGACGTGATCGACCCGTCGTCCGAGCTGGTGGTGGCCACCGTCGAGATGGCGGGGATCGCCGAGACCGACGCCGCGGTCGCGGCGGCGGCGCGCGCCTACGAGTCCTGGCGGCTGGTGGCGCCGGCCGACCGCGCTCGGTTGCTGCGCCGCTTCGCCGACCAGGTCGACGCCCACCTCGAAGAGCTGGCCCAGCTCGAGGTCGCGGGCGCAGGGCACACCATCGGGAACGCCCGGTGGGAGGCGGGCAACGTGCGCGACGTCCTGACCTACTACTCGGCGGCGCCCGAGCGTCTCTTCGGCAGGCAGATCCCCGTGGCCGGTGGGATCGATGTCACGTTCAAGGAGCCCCTCGGAGTGGTGGGCGTGATCGTGCCGTGGAACTTCCCGATGCCCATCGCCGGTTGGGGTTTCGCTCCAGCCCTTGCTGCCGGCAACACCGTGGTGCTCAAGCCCGCCGAGTACACGCCGCTGACGGCGATGATGCTGGGCGAGCTGGCCCTGCAGGCAGGCATCCCACCGGGCGTGTTGACCGTGCTTCCCGGACGTGGACCGGTGGTCGGTGCGCGGCTGGTGGAGCACCCCGACGTCCGCAAGCTCGTGTTCACGGGCTCGACGCGGGTCGGCAAAGCGGTGATGCGCGGCTGCGCCGACCAGGTCAAGCGGGTCACGCTCGAACTGGGGGGCAAGAGCTCGAACATCGTGTTCGCCGACTGCGACCTCGACCGGGCCGCCGCGTCGGCGCCGTCCGCGGTGTTCGACAACGCCGGGCAGGACTGCTGCGCACGGTCCCGGATCCTGGTCGAGCGGCGGGTCTTCGACCGGTTCCTCGAGCTGCTCGAGCCGGCCGTGCAGGCGGTGCGGGTCGAGGACCCGCGCAGCGAGACGTCCCAGATGGGCCCACTGATCTCCCGGCGGCAGTGGGACACGGTGAGCGCGTATGTGCCCGACGACGCCTCGGTCGCCTTCCGCGGCACCGCGCCGGACGGTCCCGGCTTCTGGTTCGCACCCACCGTGCTCACTCCCGACGTCGACGATCGCGCCTTCACGGACGAGATCTTCGGGCCGGTGGTGAGTGTGGTGCCGTTCGACGACGAGGCGGACGCGGTGCGGATCGCGAACTCCGGGCCCTACGGCCTGTCCGGGTCGGTGTGGACGCGCGACCTGGGTCGGGCCCTGCGCGTCACCCGGGCCGTCGAGGCAGGCAACCTGTCGGTGAACAGCCATTCGTCGGTGCGCTACTCGACGCCATTCGGGGGTTTCAAGCAGTCCGGCCTCGGCCGCGAGCTCGGGCCCGACGCGCTCGACGCGTTCACCGAGGTCAAGAACGTGTTCATCTCGACGGAAGGTTGATCCGCGTGACCATCGCACCACCTGCCCAGCCCACCGACGTGGTCCGCCGCCTCGTCGACCGCGTCGCCGTCGTCACCGGAGGGGGCAGCGGCATCGGACTCGCCACCGCACGACGACTCGCCGCCGAAGGGGCACACGTCGTCATCGGCGACCTCGACCCGGTGTCCGGGCAGGCCGCTGCGGTCGAGGTGGACGGGATCTTCACGGCGGTCGACGTCACCGTGCCTGATCAGGTCGACGCACTCTTCCAGTCGGCCGTCAGCACCTACGGCGGGCTCGACATCGCCTTCAACAACGCGGGCATCTCGCCGCCGGACGACGACTCGATCCTCACGACTGGCCTCGATGCCTGGCGACGGGTGCAGGAGGTCAACCTCACCTCGGTGTTCCTGTGCTGCCAGGCGGCGATCCCGCACATGCGGGCCCGGGGGCGCGGTTCGATCATCAACACCGCCTCGTTCGTGGCGCGGATGGGCGCGGCGACGTCGCAGATCTCCTACACCGCGTCCAAGGGTGGCGTGCTCGCGATGTCGCGCGAGCTCGGCGTCCAGTTCGCCCGCGAGGGGATCAGGGTCAACGCGCTGTGTCCTGGGCCGGTGGACACCCCGCTGCTGCGTGAGCTGTTCGCCAGTGACCCCGAGCGGGCTGCGCGTCGGCTGGTGCACATCCCTGTCGGACGGTTCGCCCAACCCACCGAGATCGCCGCGGCAGTGGCCTTCCTGGCGTCCGACGACGCATCGTTCATCACCGCGTCGGAGTTCCTGGTCGACGGCGGCATCAGCGCCGCCTATGTGACCCCGGTCTGACGGGACCCTGCCGGTGATGGCGTCCCCGACCAGCCCGACGAGCATCGCGTTCCGGCCGATCCGCAGCGGCAACGCCTTCGAGGAGTGCGTCGAGCGGCTGTTGCAGTCGATCTCGCTGGGCCTGGTCGAGCCCGGGCAGAGGCTGCCCGCCGAACGCGACCTGGCCGTGCGGCTGGGGGTGGGCAGGGTCACGCTGCGCGAGGCGATCGGCGAGCTGGCAGCCGCCGGTTGGTTGGAGTCGCGACGTGGACGCCATGGCGGCACGTTCGTGCTCGATAGGGCGCGTACGGACGCTGCGCAGTTGGCCGTCCGGACGTCGGCGTTCACCCGCGCCGAGGTCGAGGACGTTCTGGTGCTGCGAAGGGTGCTGGAGGTCGGAGCGGCGCAGGCGGCGGCGGCCGCGACGGTGCCGGCGTCCGACCGCGATGCGCTGACGACCCTGATGGAGGAGTGCCGCTGCGCGCAGTCCGCGCGCTACCGCCCCGCTGACTCGCGGTTGCACCTGGCGATCGCTGCCATGGCCGGGTCCCCGTCCCTGTCGGCGGCCGTCGCCGACGTACGCATGCGCGTCAACGCCCTGCTCGATGCGATCCCGCTGCTCGAACGCAACATCACGCACAGCAACAGCCAACACGACCAGATCGTGCGTGCCGTGGTCCGCGGTCGGCCCGGGGAGGCCGGGGAGGCGATGGACGAGCACCTCGCCGGCAGCGCCGCGCTGCTGAGGGGATTCCTCGGCTGATGGTCAGCGTCCGAGCTGCTGCTCTGTCGCGGCGGCGACGCTCGGTGACCGGGCCGCCGTGTCCCGCGCTGGCTAGCAGAGGGGGACGCCTCCTTGAGCTGGTTGTGGGGTCATCGACCGGCCGCGTCGAGGTCGATCCGCACTTGCGGGTAGAGCCGGGTGAGGTCATCAGACAGGGCCGCCCGGACCTCGCGGCTGCGGGCGTCGACGACCGCCTCAAAGTCCCCGGCCTCCAGCGCGTCGAGCGCGGCAGCCGCGACTGTTGAGGGTGCGACCTTCTCGACGTCGAAGCCGGCGATCAAGTCGGTATCGACGAAGGCGGCGTGGACCGCGACGACCTGGGTGCCGCTCGGGGCGAGCGCGAGCCGGGCGGCGTTGGTCCACCCCCAGGCGGCCGACTTGGACGCCGCGTAGGTGGCGAGGGCCGGCACACCCACCCAGCTCGCCACGCTCAGCATGTTGATGAAGGCCCCTCCCCCATTGCGCGCCAGTACGGGGGCGAACGCCTGGGTGCTGGCCACGAGGCCGAGGTAGTTGGTCTCGATCTCGGCCCGCGCGTCGGCGAGCCCGGCCGCCAGTGGCTGTGCGGGCCGGGCGATCCAGCCGACAGGGCCGCAGATGCGGTGGTCGCTGCGAAGGGGTCACCGGTTGTAGCCGTTACCGCTGTGCCTGTGATACCTGAGAGAAGCGCCGCACCTGCGGTGAGGGCTCGTCGAAGCCCAGCGTCTGGCTGTGCTTCTGCCATATGCGCCTTTCCCCGGTCGGTCAGTGAGATGTGATTCGTCTCTACGGCTGGTCCTGTCTAGCCTTCGGGCTAGTGCAGCTGTCGCTGCCAGTCGTCCGGGACCTTCCCCGACGGTCCCGGTGTCGGCTGATCGAGCGGATGGTGCCGCGGCGGGGCCAGCTCTGGTCCCTCGGCTGCTTGTTCATCCCGGTAGTCGTAGAACCAGTCCTCGCCCGGCTCGAAGCTGCGGATGACGGGGTGCGCTTCGGCGTTCGCGTGCAGGGTGGCGTGCTGCCCCGGTGAGGTGTCGCAGCAGCCGATGTGGCCGCAGCTCGCGCACCGCCTCAGATGGAACCACCACCCGCCGTCGGCCAGGCACTCGACGCAACCGGTCCCGCTCGGCGCGACGTCGATGTCGACTGCTTCAGCTCTGGGCACGTTTGCCTCTCAACGATGTCGGCGTTCGGTGGAGGTAACCATCACCAGGGTGGAGCTGATCCCTGATGATGGTTACCGTCCACGGGGGCCGACGCAAGCCGCACCGGCGAGCCGGGACCGACTGGCCATAGGGATGCCCACTCGCTCTCCAGCCCCGCATAGTCGAGTGCGTTGAAGCTGTCGTCTTCGAGTTCGGCGGTGAGCTCGGACTCTTCACGCGTCCCTCGCCCGCGCTGGGGATGCCCTCAGGGATGGGCCGCCACCGGTCATTCCCGCGAACCAGTCGAACTCGGTCGTGAACGGCGCCAGGCTCGCGAAGGTTGCCACCGACCACACTTGGTCAGGAAGCAGAGCAGCGCAGGCCAGCACGTGGGGTCCGCCCCCCCGATGCACCCATGACTGGAAACGGTCGAGTGCAAGAGCCTCGGCGGGCTCTTTCACGTCGGCCGGCTCGAGGGCGTTTGCGGTCTGCGGCGACCCATAGTGCCAGATGACCGTCACGCCGGGCTTCGCTTGGGGTGCAGTGTCGTGAAGCAAGCACGCGTCCGTCAGAATTGGTCAGGTTCACTGTTGCTTCGCTTCTCTGATTCGTCGTCCCAGATACCGCCGCTCGATGTCGGAGGGCGCAAGGTCGAGGGCACGCTCGTACTCGATCGCCGCGTCGCCCGCGCGCCCGAGTCGTCGCAGCAGATCGGCGCGGGTCGCGGGCAGCAAGTAGTGGTCGTCCAGGCCGGTGATGGTCGCAAGGATGGCGAGTCCGGCATCTGGGCCGTGCGACATCGCGACCGCCACCGCCCGATTGAGTTCGACGATCGGTGACGGGGTGATCGCTGCGAGCGCCGTGTACAGCTTCGCGATGCGATGGAAGTTGGTGCTCGCGGGGGCCGGTGCGATCGCATGACAAGCCGCGATGCGGGCTTGCAGTTCGTACCTACCCGGATTCGGTGACAGGGCGCCCAGGATCTCGAGAGCCTCGGCAATCGCCGGGGCATCCCACAGCGATCGGTCCTGGTTCTCGAGCGTCACCAGCTCGCCGTGAGTGTCGGTGCGCGCGTCGCTCCGCGCGTGCTGCAGCAGCATGAGCGCGAGCAGGCCGCGCGACTCAGCGTCGGTCGGCATCAGCTCGACCAGCAGCCGGGTGAGACGAATCGCCTCGACGAGCAGCGGCCGACGAATGATCGAGTCACCGTCGTTCGCCGAGTAGCCCTCGGTGAACAACAGGTACAGCACCGCAAGCACCCCCTCGCGGCGTTCGGCGAGCCGCGTTACTGGCGGAACTCGATACGGGATGCCCGCGTTCTTGATCTTCGCGCGGGCCCTGACGAGGCGCTTCTCCATCGTCGGCTCAGTCACGAGGAATGCGCGGGCGATCTGTGCGGGGCTGAGACCGGCGACCGTGCGGAGCGTCAGGGCAACTCTTGCGTCCATCGGCAGCGAGGGGTGACAACAGGTGAAGACCAGGCGCAAACGGTCGTCGGTGTGCACGTCGACCTCCTCAATCGGGCGTTCGGCCACGTCGAGCTCGACAGCGACCCGCTGCAGTGCGCGGGCTTCCGAGGCCGCGCGCCGTAGCAGGTCGACCGCGCGGTTCTTGGCAACGGTGGTCAGCCACGCGGCCGGATTCGCCGGAACGCCGTTCTTCGGCCAATCGACGAGCGCCTTCGCGAACGCGTCTTGCAGGCAGTCCTCTGCAAGGGCGAAATCACCCGTCATCCGGATGACCGACGAGACGATTCGCGCCGTCTGCTCGGATGACGCTGTCGCCAACGCTTCAGCGACTGCCGCACCCGTCACTCGATCGGCCACATCGGACGAATCTCGATCTGGCCGTGGCGAGCCATCGGATGCCTGGCCGCTATCTCGATGGCTTCATCCAGGTCGGCGCAGTCGATCACGTCATATCCCGCGATCCATTCGGTCGTCTCGGCGAAGGGGCCAGCGCTGACGCTGAGCTGACCGCCACGCACCTTGACTGTCGTGGCATCGACGGGTGTACGCAATCGATCGCCGTGCAGGCGAACGTCGCGTGCGTCGAGGTCGGTCACCCATTCCTTGGTGGTGTCGTCGGCCGGATCCCAGACTGGCGCGGTCGAGTCGGTGCAGACGAACAGCATGTAGTCCATGGAAGAAGTCCTCCAGTTG
>JAABUN010003773.1_pt1 | contig 22476 bp, 18 predicted proteins | sample 5559311 | NCBI WGS metagenome assembly JAABUN01 (sample SAMN10711877, study PRJNA513370) | rock metagenome | isolation source: Antarctica rocks | place: Antarctica: Victoria Land, Siegfried Peak sud
ACCCGCACCTACTCTGGCTGCTGACGGCCGCCGCACCACGGGGGCGTGAGTTCCACTGCTGTATAATGAGCGGACGCGCGGCGGAGGGCGAGCGGCTCGCGGGCGGTCCATACCCGGCGCGACGAAAGGTTTTTTCTTTGATCGCGCAGCTTGCCGGAAACGTTGCCCGCATTCTCGGCGGGGCGGTCGTGCTTGACGTGAACGGCGTGGGCTACAAGGTGAACGTGCCCGCGTCCGTTTTGGAAAGCCTGCCGCCTGCCGGACAGCCGCTCCTGCTCATCACGCACACCCTGGTGCGCGAGGACGACATCAGTCTGTTCGGCTTTTTGGGTGAGCAGGAACTGCGCGTTTTCCAACTGCTGCTGACCGTCAGCGGCATCGGCCCGAAGGTAGCCCTCGCGCTTCTTTCAGCCCTGCCCGCCGAGGACCTTGCCCGCGCGGCGGCAAACGAGGACGTTCGGACGCTGACCCGTGTGCCCGGCGTGGGGGCCAAAACCGCGCAGCGCCTGGTTCTCGAACTCAAGGATAAACTTGCCGCGCTCATGCTGGAGTTCGCGGGTTTGTTCGGGCCGGACAAAACGCCGACGGCCGAAAGCAAAAAAGACCCGGCTCAGGCGCTTGCGGACGACGTAATCGCCGCCCTGCTCAACCTGGGCTACAACAAGCCCGAAGCCGTTCGCGCCACCGAGGCCGCCGTCGAGGAGCGCGTCAAAGCCGACCTGCCGCCGCCCGACTTCGGCCATTTGCTGCGGGCGACGCTGAACCGGCTTACGAAGGGCAAGTAACCCTTTCGTGATACAATAAGCGCAAATAACTGCTCGTAACAGCGAAAACGACCGACCATGCCCGACATTATCAGCAGTTTTCCCGGCGCGAATTTTCCCGACGACGATGACGACGCGGGCCGGCTGCTCGGCGGCGGCTTTTCGCCGCGCGAGGACGCCGACGAGTTTTCCCTGCGCCCCAAGCGGCTTTCCGAATACATCGGGCAGCCCAAAATCAAGGAAAACTTAGGCATCGCGCTCGCCGCGGCCAAGATGCGAAACGAGCCGCTTGACCACCTGCTGCTCCACGGCCCGCCCGGTCTGGGCAAAACGAGCCTGGCGGGCGTGATTGCGGCCGAGATGGGCGCGACGTTCCGCTCGACGAGCGGCCCGGCCATCGAAAAACCCGGCGACCTGGTTGCGATCTTGACCAACCTGGAGCCGAACGCGGTTTTGTTCATTGACGAGATTCACCGTCTCAACCGCCTCGCCGAGGAGTTTTTGTACCCGGCGATGGAGGACTACGAGATGGACCTCGTTTTGGGCAAGGGGCCGTCCGCGCGGACTGTCAAGGTGCCGCTGCCGCGCTTCACGCTGATCGGGGCGACGACGCGCGCGGGCCTGCTTTCCAACCCGCTGCGCGACCGCTTCGGCATGGTCCATTATTTCTCGTTCTACGATCCCGAAGACCTCACCAAGATCATCACCCGCAGCGCGGATATTCTGCGCGTGCCGGTGGACGCGGACGGCGCAAGCGAGATCGCGCGCCGTTCGCGCGGCACGCCGCGCGTCGCCAACCGGCTGCTCAAGCGCGTGCGCGACTTCGCCCAGGTCAAGGGCGACGGGACGATTAGCCGCGAAGTCGCCGACGCCGCGCTGCGAATGCAGGGCGTGGACGAATTGGGCCTGGACGAATTTGATCGTCGCTTTTTGCTGACCATCATCGAAAAGTTCGACGGCGGCCCGGTCGGGGCCGAAACCATCGCCGCCACGCTCCAAGAAGAGCGCGACACCATCGAGGACGTGTACGAGCCGTACCTGATGCAATTAGGCTTCCTGAACCGCACGCCGCGCGGCCGCATGGCGACGCGCGGCGCCTACGAACACCTGGGCAAACCCTATCGTCCTAACGACAAGCAGCCGCCGGTTTGAGGCACCCTCATGATCTGTACACAGTGTAAAACGCGCAATCCCATCGGCAACAAGTTCTGCCGCGAGTGCGGGACTCAACTAACGCCTGATTCCCCGCTTGCCGCTGAAAACACGAGCGTCGTCGAAGCTGAGCAAGCGCGCGAGCGCGTTGCCGGGCTGCTGGCGAGCGCCTTCGCGCTCGCCGAGCAGCACAAGCCGGAAGCCGCGCTGCCCCTTGCCGCCGAGGCTGCCACGCTGCTTCCCGAATCCACGTCCGCGCACGCCCTGCTCGCGTCGCTGTACGAGCAGACCGAACAGCACGACAAGGCAATCGCCGCGATGGAGCGGGTCGTCGCGCTCAACCCGTTGTCGAAAGCCGACGCGGAAAAATTGGAACGGATGCGGCGCGGCATCCGCGTTTTGCCCGCGCGCGAACGGGAAAAGCCGGGAGCAAACGCGTCCAAATGGCCTTCCTGGGCGCCCCTCGCCTTGTCCGGAGCGACCGCCGCGCTGGTGCTGGGACTGGGCTTTGCGCTTGTGAATCGGGACAATTCTCCCCGAACAGTCGCCGCCGCGAACCCCGCCCCAATCACGGTAGCCGCGCGCCCGCCCGAAGCGCCGCCTGCCTTTCCCGCCACGCCTGCTCCCGTCGCCCCCGCGCTGCTGCCGACGCCGCTGCCCGGCCGCAATGACCCGTTCACGCCCACCGTGACCGGCGGCGGCCAGACCGCCGCGCCGCCGCCGCGCCGTGGCGCAGCGCCGAGCAACAGCGCGGCGCCGGCCACGCTTCCGGCTTTGCCGGTTTCGCCGTCTTCGTTCCCCGGCCGATCAGCGCCGCGCGGGCAGGCCGCGCCACGGCGCGGCGGCGGCGGCGCGGCGGCCACCGCGCTTGCGCCCGCGCTTGCGCCCGCGCCCGTGGTCGCCGGTGCGGCCGGCGGCAGAAATGAACGGATCACGGTCCGCCCGCCCGCCCCATCCGCACCGGCTCCCGCCATTGCGGATAATGCCGCGCGCGCAGGCAACACGGAAACGAACCCGAACAACGAGAACAAGGCCGACACCGGCTACATCCGCATCCAGGTCGGGCCGCCGCAATCCGCGCCGCCGCCGACTGTCGCGCCCGCTCCTTTAGCGACGCCCGCGCTCGCACCCGCGCCGCGTCCCGACCCGATGCTGCGCGCCCAGTCCCTTCAGGCCGCCGGTCGCTACGCCGAAGCGGTGGGCGCGTACCAGCAAGCCCTGGGTGGGGCGGCGAATTTGCGCGGCGCGGGGCGCGGTGACGCCTATCAGGGCATGGCCGCCTCTTATCAGCGGATGGGCAACGCCGCGCAGGCCCGGCTCGCGTACCAGCAAGCCATGGCCGCTTACCAGGCCGCGCTGAACGGCCCGGACGCCGCCGCCGCCCGCCAGGGCGTCGCCACCTGCCGCGCGGCTTTGGAGGTTCTGGGCGATGCCTAAGCCATTTCGCTTCCCGTCACTCGGCGTCGCGGCGGCAATGAGTGTGCTTACCCTTGTCACGACCGGCATCGCCCCATTGTCCGCTTCGGTAACGGCCAGAAACGCCAAGCCGCTCGTGGTCGTTTTCGCGCCGCAATACCCTGCGGCCCGCCGGGCCGCACCCGGCAAAACCGTGGTTCCCGCCAAACCAGCGGCCGACGACGAAGAATTGATCGCGATGCGGGCCGTGCGCGAACTGCTGCAAAATTCCCGTCTGGTCGAGGCAATCGCTTATTATCCGGACGCCCCCATGTTCGCGCGCGCGCAGGCCGAAAACAAGATACGGCTTGTTGACCCGCTGCGCTTGACGCCCGACGAACGGCTCGCGCTCGCCCGCGCCGTGGGCGCGCAGCACCTGATCGTGGCAAACTTCGTGCGCGGCGGCAGTGGCGGCGAAAACGGCGCGGCATCGCCCGAACCGGCGGCGGGCGGCATCGCCATCGAACTGCAAAGCATGGACACCGCGACGCGCGCGCCCTGGTCGGTCCGCCAGCGCGTCAGCCTGAATGCCGCCGCGCCAAACACGGGCTTCAACGCCGCGGGCGCGGCGGCGGCGGCTTATTCCCCCGAAACCCTCAGCGCGGCCAATTCGGTCGTGCAAAAGTTTTTGCTCGGCCCGCTCGGCAATTACACCCGGCAGGCTCCCCTGCCCCCGGACACCAGCGCGCCCATCGCCGCCGCCGCGCCAGGCGGCTCATCGGACGCCGCCAGCGCCGACGCAGCCGACCCACTTTTGCCACGCGACGTTGCCGCCGACGCGGAGGCGGCCCGCCGCAAGGGAATTGCCCTGCTCGACGCGAACAACGTTCCGGCCGCGCTCGCCAGTTTGCGCGACGCAATCAACCTTCAGCCCCGAAGCGCGCCGTTCCGAGCAGCCCTGGTGCGGGCCTACCTCAAGGCCGGACGGCCCTCGGACGCCACGGACGAAGCGCGCCGCGCGCTCGCGCTCGTGCCGGCCGCTGACAGTCTGGGCCAGACCGAACTTTCCCGTTTGTTCGCCCAAAGCCTGACCACGAACGGCGACACGACGGCCGCGCGCGGGGCTTACGAGCAAATTATCGCCGCCCGGCCGCAAAACAGTTTGTGGGCGCGCATCGCGCTCGCCGACCTGCTTATTGCCGAAAAAAAGCCGGCCGAGGCCGAGGCTCAGCTGCGTGAAGCCCGCAAAGCCGACCCAGCCAGTATCGAGGCGGCCGTGCGCCTCGCCCGGCTGCGCGCCGAAACCGGCGACATGGCCGGCGCGCTCGCCGAACTGGACACGTCCACCGGCCTGCCCGCGTCCGCGCGCCAAACCGCCGCGCGCAACCTGTTCGCGGGCGCGGCACAGGATTTGATCGCTTCGCTTTTGCGCGCGCGCAAGGAGTTCGACGAGGGCCGCCTGCCGCGCGAAACGTTTTACAACGACGTGAACCAGAAGGCGGTTCGCGCCACCGCTTTGATCAAACTCCTTGAGGGCGCGGGCACGGCGCCCCAAGGCGAAACGCCCGCCGTGCGGCTCGCCTACCGGCAGCGCGTGCTCGCCGGAAACCAGATCGCGCAAGCCGCCGCCAGCCTTGCCGCCTATCTGGAAACCGGCGACACGACGGCGGGCGGGCGGGCAACGCTGTTTTTAAGCGAAGCGCGCCAAAACCTCGCCGACGCCGAGCCGCGGGCCGCCGCAGCACCCAAGCAGAGCGCGCCGTGAAGGTCGAGTACGCCCCGCCGAGCGCGCTGCTGCCCGAAATGGCGGTCGAGATCGAAGTGACGGACGGCGACTGGCCGGGCATCTATCCGTCGCGCATCGAGGCCATGGCCGGGCGGCAGATCACCTTGTCCGCCCCAATTCAGGAAAACGTGCGCGTCCCGCTGCGGCCCGGCACGCCCTTGGTCGCGCGGGCCGCGTCGTCGCTCGGCGTGTTGTCGTGGGAAACAAAGGTAGTCGAGCGGCGGATCGAGCCGCGCCCGGTCCTGCTCGTTGCGCGCCCCGCCCGCCTCCTCATCGTGCAGCGGCGCGACTTTTTCCGCGTCCGCACGCAGATTCCCGTTCTCGTCGCGCCCGCCGCCGAGAACATTGAAAACGGCGAGGCCCGCGAGCAGTCCGCCGTGCTCGTCAATTTGTCCGGCGGCGGCGCGGCCGTCCGTTCGCCGCTCGCCGTCCGCGACGGCGCGCATCTTCGCGTGCGCCTTCCCTTGTTCGACCGGAACGGCGAACTGCTGCTGTCCGGCCAAATCATCGGCGTGGACTCGCGCCGCCAAAGATGGGATACCGAGCGCGTGGCTCGCGTCCGCTGGATCGGCCTGTCCCAAAAAGACGAGGACCGAATCGTCCGCTTGGTGCGTGACCTGGAAAAAAACCGCCTGCGCGACCGCTGGGCCGCCAGGGACTACTGATCTTTTCCCGTGGCGGCGGCGACAAAGAGCGGAGCGGCGATTTCGGCTGACGACAGCAGGGCGTACATGTCGGAAACGGCGTGAACACGGCTGGCGAGGTCGGGGTCGAAGCAGCGCAGCACGAGGCGCAAGGGGCGGTTTGCGGGGCGGCGTTCCTCGGCGAGCGTTTGGGCGACCAGGCCAATCTCCAGATTCACGGCGTCCTCGCTCGTCGCGGCGATCAGGGCGCGCGCTTTGTCCAAACCCGCCCGGACTAGAACGTCGGGGCGGGTTCCATCGCCGACCAGGAGCGGGATATGACCCTGATGGGACAGGTTGTGCCAGGCAGCGTCGCTGGGCGTTTCGTCCACGACGACCACGGGCACGTTTTGCGCGAACAGGCGTTCGACCACCTCGAAGCCGACGCTGCCCAGGCCGCACAAAATGACGTGGCCCTTTAAGCGGCGCGCGCCCCGCTCCGCCCGCCGCCGCGCCGCCGCCCCGGACACGAAGTAGTTCGTCAAAAACGACGACAACACGGCAATCAGCGCCACTCCCGCAAACATCAACAGGGAGCCGAACAACTTCACGACCGCGCTTTCGTCCTTCAAGTTGTAGTCGCCGAAGCCGACTGTGGTAACGATGGTGCTGGTGAAATAAACGGCGTCCACGAACGGCAGATGCAGCGCCTGCTGAAACAGCGTCACGCCGGCCGCGAACAGGAAAAACAAGGCGAGCAAAACGCGCGTCGGTTCCGGCAGGGCGAAGAAGCGGCGTCGCAGGCCCGCGGTGCCGCGCGGCCGAACGGCGTGGCGGCGCGGCAGCCCGGCTGACGGACGGACGGGTGAAGACGCGCGCGGCGGCGGCACATCGAGGGCGGCGCGCGCGAACGCGCCCGCAGCCAGCACGGCCGGCGATAAAACTGCGTCAATGCCGAAATCACGCCGCAGCCGCTCGGCCAGTTTGTCATTGTCCAAACGCAGCACCAGGCGCACGCGCGGCGCGAGCCGCTTCACGTCAAGAACGGTTTCCAGGTTCGCGGCGTTGTTCGAGGAAACGAGCAGCAGGGCGCGCGCGGAAACCAAGCCGGCCTGCTCCAACGCGTCGTGGAATCGGAAGTCGCCCTCAAGGACGCGCGCGCCCAGTGCGAGCGCGCGTCGTTTCCGGTCCGCACGCGTGGCCGAGCTGGTGATGACCACAACCGCGCGGTCCGCCTCGCGCAGATGCTCAACCACGCTCAGGCCGAAGCGCCCCAGGCCGCAAACGATGAAATGGCCGTCGAGCGTCGGAGCGGTAGACTGCCCGTCGGTGCATTCGTTCACGAGCCATTTTGCGCCGGGAAGCGTTAGGAATCCTGCGCGGGGGACGTGAGGGCAGGAACGCGGCTGGGCCGGGGCGAAACAAGAAAGCACTCCCGGACCCGGCGACGAGGCTCCTTTTGACGACGACACGACAACCGCAGACCGACGCGGCCGCTACAAACACAACAACGGCGCAGCCACGCGCCCGCCGGGCCGTCGTTTTCGGCCTGGGCGCGCTGCTCATTATCTTCAACGCTTTTTTCGGGACCTACGCCTACGTCGTCGTGCAGGCCCTGATCTGGACACAGACCGCTTTGCTGCGCGGGCCGGTTGTGGTTCTATTTTTCCTCGTCCTCGTCAACCTGCCGCTGCTGCGCTTCGCGCGACGCTGGGCGCTGACGCAAAGCGAACTGCTGCTGCTGTACGCCATGCTGTGTTTGGGGACGTGCGCGGCCGGCTACGGCTTCGTTCAAATCCTGATCAACCAGATGGCCGCGCCGTTTTACGAAAACTACGCGACCGGCGGCAGCGGCTTCAAGGAACGGCTGTGGCCCCACGTTCCCGCCTGGTTCGCGCCGCGTGACCCGGCCGTTTTGAACCCGTTTTTCCGCGGCAACGCCACGCTGTACGACCCCAATATACTGGCGGGCTGGGCAATTCCCGTCGCGGCCTGGAGCCTGTTCATTTTCGCCATTTTCTGGACGCTGTTGTGCGCGCTCACGCTCGTGCGCCGCCAGTGGATCGAAGAAGAACGCTTGACCTTCCCGCTCGTGCTGCTGCCGCTGGAGATGACCCGAAACGGCGGCGCGACCCCATTCTGGACCAACAAGTTTTTGTGGGCCGGCTTCGTGGTCGCGGGCCTGCTCGAATCCGTCAACGCGCTGAATTTTTTGTACCCGTCGGTTCCCGGCATTCCGATCAAGCCCATCGGGCCGAACCAATTGGACGTTTTCTTGACGTTGCGCCCGTGGAGCCAGGCCGGAATGCTGCGGCTCGCGTTTTATCCGTTCGTGATCGGCATCGCGTATTTGCTGTCGCTCGACGTGTCGTTTTCGTGCTGGTTTTTGTATGTGGGCGTCAAGGTGACGAACGTGGTTTGCGCGATGCTGGGCTTGAGCGACGGGGCGGGCGCGGTCGGGTCGGTTTCAGGCCGCGCGCCGTTCGTGCGCGAACAGGGCGTGGGCGCGTTTCTGGGCATCGCCGTGTTTTCCGCGTGGATGGCCCGGCGCGCGCTGGTTCAGGCCTGGCGCGAAATGAGGCGGCCCACGGGAGCCGACAAGGACGAGTTGATGTCGTTCCGGCTCGCCCTGCGGGGCGGCGCGGCCGGCCTGCTGTTTCTGGTCGGCTTCCTGGCCCTCGCCGGCCTGCCGGTTGGGGTCGCCGCCGTTTACGTTTTCGTGTACGTGTGCTTTTCACTCACGCTTGCGCGCATCGTGAGCGAGGCGGGCGCGGGCTGGGCGTGGGCGCCGACCTGGTCACCGGGCCAGTTCACAACCGACTTGTTCGGTGCGAACGCGCTCGGCCCCAAAAGCCTGACGCTGCTCGTCGGTTACACGGCCTGGATGAGCGACATGCGCGACAACCCGCTTCCGCAGCAGGCGCAGGCCGCCAAAACGGGAGCGGTTGCCGGCATGTCGGCGCGCGCGTTTCTCGCGCCGCTGCTTTTCGCCTCGGCACTTGGCATCGTGTGCGCGTTCTGGGCGCACCTGCACATCTATTACGAATACGGCGCGGCGACGGCCAAGGTGCGCCCGGCTTTGTCCAACAGCGCGACCGGCCCGTTTCGCACGGCCGCATCACTCATCCTGACGCCGACACACACGGACGTGCCCGGCTTGTTCGCCGCGTTCGCCGGCCTTGTTTTCGCGGTCGGGCTTTCCGTGCTGCGCCAGCAGTTCCCGTGGTGGCCGTTTCATCCGCTCGGCTACGCACTCGCCACCACGCAAAGCATGGACTACATGTGGTTCCCATTTTTCCTTGCCTGGCTCGCCAAGCGCGTCACGCTTCGCTACGGCGGCATTGGCGCGTACCGAACAGCGCTGCCTTTCTTTCTCGGCCTGATCCTAGGCGACTACGTCGTGCCCGCTTTGTGGGGCGTGTTCGGCATGGCGAGCGGCTACCAGCAGTACATGGCCTTTCCACACTGAAACACCAAAAACAAAAAAGCGCCCCAACGCCGCGCAGGGCGTTGGGGCGCTTTTTTCGTCGTTGTTTTTACGATGCGGGGGGCGTCAGGTTCGTCGCTTCGTCACGGGTCAGGTCGGTATGAACGACGCCGTCCGCGACCGACGTGATCCGTTCGCCGGGCAGGAACACGTTCGCGCTGAACAAACCATGCGACAACATCACGCCCCGGAAGATGTCCGCGTCCACGTCGCCCACCAACTCGGCAACGGTTCCGAGATCGGCGTTTGTTCCCCGCACCGGCATTCCCGGTTCGATCAGAAGGTAACTGCCTTTATCCATGATGACCGCGGCGGCGCAGGCGGCGCAGCGTAATCAGGCCGATGGGCAGCCCACTGACGAGCAGGATCAGGGTTCCCGGCTCCGGAATCGCTGGGGGCGGAGGCGGAGGCGGAGGCGGAGGCGGAGGCGGAGGCGGAGGAAGGGGCACGGTCCCGCCGCCGCTCCCACTAAAAAACAAGGGAATGAAAGCGGCGGCGGTCAAACCACCCAACGGGAAGCGCACCGGGGGTGCGCCGGGCGGCAGCAGGACGGGCGGCGGAATGTAGTAAGTCTCAGGCGGCGCCAGGGGAAGCGTCAGCAAGGGCGGGACAATCGTTGACGGCGGAGACACGAGAGCCGGGACGGAGCGAACATGAGCGATCTGACGCGGACGGACCGTCTTTGGGGCGGCGATCCGGGTTCCGGGCAGGCGCTTGGTGAGCGGGTTGGCGCATAGCCACTTGAGAATCGGCACGCCCGATCGGTTTGCCCAAACGCGCGTTCCTTTTTTCAGGCGCGTGCGGACGCTGTAGATGCGCCCCGTCTTCGTGACGCCGTAAGTGTTGACTTCCCGGGCCGCAGGCAGCCGGTACGGGACCAGGGAGCGCTTGACGAAGTCCACCACTTCGGCTTCGCTGACGCCGAAGTGCTTGGCGTAGCGTTTGCGGAGCGTGGGATTTGTCTTGAGAACCGCGACCAATTCATCGGTGGACTCGACCTGAAAGGCCAAAAATGCATCCGGCCCGGACGGCTCACCGCGCCGCTGGGCCTGCCCGACGGTCCCGCCAGCTAAAAACGCCGCGCAGGCGCCCAGCGTCAACGCACGTGCGTAAGGTGTCATTAATTTAAACTGCAGCCTTTCTCAAACCGTGGCGAATGAATGAAGGCACGACAAACGCGAGGAGAAACGTGCGAGAACCTTTCCTCAACACTCGCCGCGTTGTACCCCACTCGGCCGCGCGTCAAACCGGAAATTACCGCGAAAGGAGACGCCCTTATTATGACGGCCGCAAGGCGTTTCAGGTTTCGGCGAAACTACTCGTTTATCTATCACGAAGTCCGCCCGGCGATGTGCCGGCAATGCGCTCCCACACCAGCGGCAGCGCGACGGTTGCGGCCTGCTGAATGTCGAAGGCCGCCGCAACGGCTGCCTGCACGTTTCGTGCCGCTTCGTTGGTGGCCGCGTGGATGTCGGCGAGCGCGCTTACGCCCGCCTGAACGATGGTCCCTACGGATGCGTGAAGGCGAACGCCGACGCGGTGATCCACGGCATCTTCCTTACGCATCCGGCCGCCGCCAAGATGAATGACCGCTTCACCCAAAGCGCGCGCGTCCACGGCTGCGACGCCGCCGCTTTGCGCGGCCATCACGGGCAAAACTACGGGCGCGGCGGGAAGGCGGCCAGCCGGATCATCCACGAGCGCGCGGGCGGCCTCTTCGTCCCCGTTCGTCTGCGCGGCAACCAGGGCGACAAAGGCATCGCGCGCGCGGCCGTCGTCGAGCGCGGCGGCAGCCAGGATGCGGGCGGCAACGGGGTCCGGCGCGCGGCCGGCGAGAACCAAGCCTTCGGCGGCAAGAGCCAGGCACAGCTCCCGAAAACGCGGCGAGGCGAGGGGGCCGCCGCCCGGCGCTAGGGTCTCGATGGCTTCGCGCACTTCGAGGGCGTTGCCGATGGTATTGCCCAAAGGCGCGTCCATGTCGGTGAGCAGGGCGACTGATTTTTTCCCTTGAGCGGTCGCGCCCGCTACCAGTTGGGCCGCGAGTTGCCGCGCCCCGTCCAGGCCCGGCACGAGCGCCCCCCGGCCAACCTTGACGTCGAACACAAAAGCGTCCGCGCCGCCCGCGAGTTTTTTGGACAAGATCGAACTGACGATCAGCGGCAGCGAGCCGACCGTTGCGGTCGCGTCGCGCAGCGCGTAGAGTTTGCGGTCGGCCGGGGCGAGGTCGGCGGTCTGACCGGCAAGGCACGCGCCGACGCGGGCGACCTGAGACACCATTTCCTCGGCCGAAAGCGCGACGCGGAAGCCCGGAATGCTTTCCAGTTTGTCCAGCGTGCCGCCCGTGTGGCCCAGGCCCCGGCCCGACATTTTGCACACGGGAACGCCCAGACCGGCCCAGATCGGCACGACGACAAGCGAGGTTTTGTCGCCCACGCCGCCGGTTGAGTGCTTGTCGAGCGTGACCCGGCCGTTTGCGATGCCCGACAGATCGAGCCGTACGGCGCTGTCCGCCATCGCGCGCGTCAGGGCGGCGGTCTCGTAGGCGTCCATGCCGTTCAGATACACGGCCATCAGAAGCGCGGCGGCCTGATAGTCGGGCGCGTCGCCGCGCGTGTACGTTTGAACGAAATACGCGATCTCGTTTGCGCTCAGAACGCCGCCGTCGCGCTTTTTGGCAATGATGTCCGGGAGCCGCATCTCGCCTTCAGGATACCGGCAAATTACGCGCGCTTGCGGAAGCGGGCGGGCAGAATTTTTTCCAGGCCACGGTATTTGGCGACGGTGCGGCGGGCAAGCGGAAAACCCTGTTTGGTCAGTATGTCGGCGATTTCGTCGTCCGAATACGGGTTGGCGGGGTTTTCGCTTTCGATTAGGTTCGCCAGGGCGTCGCGCACGGCGTGGGCATTGCCGAAAAAGGCGTCGAGCGGCAAAACGTCCCCGGACGGCAACTGGGCGAACTTGTCGGCGACCGCCCGGCTGATGACCGATTCGTCGAGCGCGAGGCGTTCGGAAAGCGTCGCGCGGGTGAGCGGGCGCAAAAAGGCGCGGTCGCTTGTTTCGAGAAAGCCCTGCTGAAGTTCGGCAAGCGCCTGCGCAATGGCGCGCAGGGTCCGGCCGCGCCGCTGAAGGCCGTGCAGGAAACCCTCGGCGCGCTCGACGTGCTCGCGCACGTAGCGACGCATCCCGTCGTCCTTGCAGGATTCGGGTTTTTCGGCCAGCTTTTGCCACAACGGGGCGAGCATGACGTGCGGGGCGTAGTCGCCGGGCACCTCGATGGCGAAACCGGCTTCGGTGCGGCAAAAAACGATGTCGGGCCGCACGGCGGGCACGCCCCCGCCCCGCCCGCTCCGTCCCGATCCCCAGCCGGGCCGAAACGCGCTGCCCGGATACGGCGTGAGCATTTGCTGCACGAATTCGAGCGCGCGACCAACGTCGGCAAGGGACGCGCCGAGGCGCTGGGCGATCTTGTTTTGGCGCCGGGAGATGAGTTCGTCCCAGCAGCGTGAAAGAAGCGCAACGGCCAGCGGGTCGCCCTCGCCCGCCTGGTCCAGGTAAGTCGCTTGAAGCAAAAGGCACTCGTGCAGATCGCGCGCGCCGATGCCGGGCGGGTCCATCGTTTGCAGCGCGTTCACGGCATCTTGCGCTTCGGCGAGGCTGGCCGCCCGGTCGGCGGCGATCTCGTTCAGGTCGGCGGTCAGGTAGCCCCGGTCGTCCACGTACTCAATCAGGTCGCGCACGAGAAAGGCCTCGCGGCTGCTGCGCGCGACCTGCCCGACCTGGGCGCGCAGATGGTCGTGCAGCGTGAGCGAGGCCGCCACTCGGTCCATCGGGTCATCGTCGTTATCGCCGCCGCCGCTCGTGCTGCGGGTGCCGCTGCCCTCGCTGCTGGTGGTCGCGCCGGCAAGCCCGTCGCGGCTTTCGCTGGATGCGCCGGGCACGAGCGACAGAATGGTCGGACCGGCGTCCGCCCCGCGCTGCGCCGCCGACGCCCCGCTGCCGCTTTGCTGCGCGCCGAAGCCCGTGTCTTCCAGAGCGGCCGGCAGCGTCTCGTTTTCGCGCACTTCGAGGGCGGGGTTTTCGCTCAGTTCGCGCTCGATGGCCGCTTCGAGTTCGGGGGCAGTCCAGGTGAGAATTTCGCTCGCCAAAATCTGCCGGGGATCAATTCGCTGGTTTTGCTGCTGCCGGGTGTCCAGCGCGTACGATTGCCGCATAGCCGTGTTGGTCTGCCTCCGCCCTTGTTGTCGGCAAAGCGCGGCGGTAACTACAGACACCCCTTCAGACACCCCTTCACAGCGCGCGGCGCAGCGGCTACACTCTTTGCATCATGTACAACGGACTCAACCTCAGCATGGGCAACCTGTCCCGCCTGTCAGACGCTAAAACCCGCTCGATCTCGCCCGAAAACTTTTCCGGCGAAAAAGGCAAGGCAGCGATGGCCGTGGATGGCCCGGCCGCGAACGCCGCACGCGACCTGGGGCCGGGCTGGAAAATTTCGCCCTTCGTGCGCATCCCCGCCGGACAAACGTTCACGCTCGCCGACATCGAGGGGCCGGGCGCGATCCAGCAAATCTGGATGACGCCGACCGGAACCTGGCGTTACTCCATCCTGCGCGTCTTTTGGGACGACGAGGAAACGCCCTCCATCGAAGCGCCCGTCGGCGACTTTTTCTGCATGGGCTGGAACAAGTACGCGCACGTCAACTCGCTCGCCGTATGCGTCAATCCCGGCTCGGCCTTCAACTGCTACTGGGAAATGCCGTTTCGCAAAAAATGCCGCATCACGCTCGAAAATATCGCCGATGACGAGATGGTGCTGTATTACCAGATCAACTACACGCTGACCGACGTTCCCGACGACGCGGCCTACCTGCACGCCCAGTTCCGGCGTACGAACCCGCTGCCCTATAAACAGGACTACACGATCCTGGACAACGTGACGGGCAAGGGGCACTTCGTCGGGACGTACCTCGCATGGGGCGTCAACAATACGGGCTGGTGGGGCGAGGGCGAGATCAAGTTCTTTTTGGACGGCGACGCGGACTACCCGACCATCTGCGGCACCGGAACGGAGGACTATTTTTGCGGCTCGTACAACTTCGAGAACCCGGAAACCAAGCAGTACCAGGAGTTTTCGACCGCGTACGCCGGCCTGCCCCAGGTGATCCGGCCCGACGGCGTGTACCGCTCGCAAACGCGCTTCGGGCTGTACCGCTGGCACGTCATGGACCCGATTCGCTTCGAGACGGATTTGCGCGTCACCATTCAGGCGCTGGGCTGGCGCTCCAAAGGACGTTACCTGCCCCTTCAAGACGACATCGCCTCGACCGCCTTCTGGTACCAGGCCGAGCCGCACGCGCCCTTCGCCCCTCTGCCAGACCGCGACAGCCTGGAAGTGATCTAACCGCTACGCGATAATTAGCGAGGGGCTGAAACATTTGTCGCACCCTTTCGGGCTACAGCCCAGGCCGTTTAAACAAATGTCACGGCCCGTGGGCTGCGGCCCCATCGCCTAAAACACAGGTAACGACGGTCGGGGCGGCAGCCCGACACGCCGCGACAAGTGTTCGTAGGGACTGGGCTGTAGCCCGGAAGCCGTGACATTTTGACAAGGCGTTGGGGCTGCGGCCCACCTGCCTGCCCGATCCGAACCGTGTCACCGGGGGCGAATCCCTCGACGAAAGACAATTCAACGATGAAATTTCCGCTGACCCCGCTGCTCCTCGTGAGCGCGCTCCTCGTCGCCGGAACGAGCCGCCACGCCCGCGCGCAGACCCCGGCCGCCGCCGTTCCCGGCCCTTTGAGGAACGTCCGTCGCATCGTGTGCCTGGGCGACAGCATCACGCAGGGCGGGGAGGCGCCGGGTGGCTACGTCTGGCTTCTGCGCCGCACCCTGGCCGCGCTGTACCCCGCGCAAAACATCGAGGTCATCAACGCGGGCATTTCCGGCCACAAGTCCGACGACATGACGGCCCGATTTCAGCGCGACGTTCTGGACAAGAAGCCCGACATTGTCACCATCAGCGTCGGCGTCAACGACGTTTGGCACGGCTTTTACGACGCCCATCCGCTGGGCGACGGCCCGAAGGGCGTGCTGCTGCCCGTGTACCGGCGCAACGTCGAGGAGATGGTCACGCGGGCGCAGGCGACCGGCGCACGCGTCGTTTTGCTGTCCACGACCGTGATCCATGAGGACCTGTCCAACCGGGAAAACGCAAAGGCGGCCGACTACAACCAGGCGCTTCAAGACATCGCCTGGCGGCGGCGCATCGTGTTCGTTGACTTTCAGGGGCCGTTCCGCGCCCTGATCACCACGTATCGCCGAACGACCGGCGCGCGGGACGACCTGCTAACGACCGACGGCGTTCACATGAACGCCCTCGGCAACCGGGTCATGGCGAACCTGCTGATGAACGGCCTGGAAATCCCGCCCGACGCCCGCGCCCGCCCCGTAGTCGAGCAGGCGCTGCGCGCCAACCGATAAACCGCATAAAGAGCATAAAGAGAAAGGGTGGCGCGGCAACTCGACGCTAAAAGGCCGCGCCGTTGCGATGAGGGGGGGAGGGGAAACTCACCGGGCCGGCGGGGCAGCAGGCGGCGGGATTTCGCGCAGGTAAACGTTTTTGAAGTACAGGGGAGCGCCGTGGTGCTGGAGTTCGATCTGCCCGGTCGGGTAAATGGGCTTGTCGCGCTCCCAGTAATTTTCCATCACCACATCGTTCACGACCAGTTCATCATTCAGGTGAACGGTGACACGGTCGCCGATCATCAGGATGCGGAACCGGTTCCACTGACCGGGCGGGTTGTCGGCTTTTTTAGCGGGCCGGCTGGGGTTTTTCTGGTTGTTGTACAGGCCGCCTGACCCGATGGGGTCGTCCCAAATCTGCACCTGGGGACTGCCTCTCAGATAGATGCCGCTGTCGCCGCCCGGCTCGATCTTCCAATCCACGAGCATCTCGAAGTCGCCGTAGTCGCGGGCGGTGCAAAGACTGTCGGCCTTGCCGTCGTAGGTGAGGACGCCGCCCGCGACGCGCCAGTGCTCGCGCGCGGCCGTGTCCGCTTTATTTTGCGCCCCGGCGAGCGCGGCGGGGGCCATCTTCGCGCGGGCGGGCGGGTCGGCGACCAGCCCCTTCCAGCCGGCCAGGTCGCGGCCGTTGAACAGCGCGCGGAAGCCTTCCGGCGGCCGGTTGTCGCGCCCCGGCTGTCCCAAATCCTGAAGGGCGATGTTACGAAAACGGACCAGGCTGCCGTGGCCCAAAAAGCCGACGTGGCCCCGGTCGCGCCGCATTCCCGGATGCGCGCGCAGCGTTGCCGGGTCCGTGACCCGGTTCAGGTCGGCGTCCAGAATTTTTTTGCCGTTCAGGGTCACGGTCACGCGCCGGCCGATGGCGCGAATCTCCTCCCGGTTCCACGCGCCGACGGGCTTCAGCGCGCCCCGCTTCGCCGCCGCGACCTTGTAAATCGAACCGTGGTACTGCCCCGGCTCCAGGTGGGCGTATTCGGGCGCCGTGTCGTCGAGGACCTGCACCTCCATGCCCACGTAGGCCGCGTCGCCGTCGAGCGGCGCGCGGATGCCGACGCCGCTGTTGCCGCCCGGCGACAGTTGGAAGTCGAAGCGCAGCACGAAGTCGGAAAACTCTTTTTCCGTGAACAGGTTGCCGCCCCCGTCGGCCGGGCAGGTCAGCACGCCGTTTTCCACGACGTAACCCGGCCCGACCTTGCCGATCAGCGTCCAGCCGTTCAGCGTTTTGCCGTCGAAGAGCGGCGTGAAACCGTCGCGGGCCGGCGCGGACCTCGCGGAAGACAGGCCCGCGAAAAGCGCGATCAGCACGACCAGCCAGGCGGCAGCGCGCCGCACGGCTTCACGACGAACAGGAAAATACAAAAACGTGCTCATGGGTGGGTCCGTCTCACCGCGAGGGCGGCTTTAATCGCGCGCCCAGAACATCGGGCCGGGCTGCTCCTTGACGATGGCTTCGTTGAGCACGTCGAGGGCTTTGTGCAGGCCTTCTTTGGTCGAAAGCAGGCTGTCCTCGTGCTCGATGGAAAGCACGTAATCGTAGCCGATCATGCGCAGGTTGGAAACAAAGTCCTTCCACCACTGCGTGTCGTGGCCGTAGCCGACGCTGCGAAAGACCCAGGCGCGCTCCAACACGTCGCCGTAGGACTTGGTGTCGAGCGTGCCGTTGATGGCCGCGTTGAGGGGGTCAATGCGGGTGTCCTTCGCGTGCGCGTGGAAAACGGCGTTGGCCGCGCCCAGCGCGCGCAAAGCGGTCAGCGGGTCAATGCCCTGCCACCAGAAGTGCGACGGGTCGAAGTTGCAGCCGATGTTTTCGCCGGCCGCCGCGCGCAAACGCAGCAGGGTGTCCGGGTTGTAAACAAGGAAGCCGGGGTGCGCCTCGATGGCGAAAACAACGCCGCGCGCCTTCAAAAACCGGTTCTGCGCGCGCCAATAGCGGCCGGCGAGTTTCCACTGGTAGTCCAAAATGTCGCGGAAGTCGTCGGGCCAGGCGCACGTGACCCAGTTGGGCATTCGGGCGCGGGCCGAGTCGCCGGGGCAGCCGGAAAAGCCGTTCACGGTCGCCTGGGGCATGATACCGTCGCCGTGCAGTTTTTCGGCCAGCAAAACCGCGTTCTGGAACGCCTCGTGGTGCTCGTGAGCGATAGATTTTTGCGGATGGAGCGGGTTGCCGTGAACGGACACGGCCGAGATGATCAGGCCCCGGCTCTTGACGGCGTCCACCAGTTTTTTGCGTTTGGCGTCGTTTTCGATCAGTTCCTGGGGGCCACCCATGTCCTGCAAGTGCCGGTCGCCGGGGTAGGCCCCGCCGCCGAACTCAACCGACTCGATGCCGGCGGCAGCGATGTAGTCGAGCGCCTCCTCGATGGGGCGATCATGGAACAGGGCGGTGAAAATTCCGATCTTCATTGGCTAAAAAGTTCCTTCGTGGAAAGCAAAAGCGTCATTCGGGGGCTATTTTAGCAGATGGACGGGGCGAAGTCCATATTCTCGAAGCCGCGTCGCGGGAAGGAACCCGCGCGCGCGACGCCGAACCCTGACAACGTCGCCGGCCGCTCCCACGGAGCGCGGCGCGGAATAAACGATGGCTGTTTTTGCACGCTTTTTGCTCCGTTTTTCGTCGCTTTTCGGCCTGATCGCCGTGGTCGTTCTGGCCGCGCTTTTGTCGCCCGTGCGCGACGGGCGCAGCGTTTTTCTGGACCCGGCGAACCTGCTCAACGTGGTGCGCTTCGCGTCCGAAAACGGCATCATCGCGGTCGGCATGACGCTGGTGATCCTGACCGGCGGCATTGATTTGTCCGTGGGCGCGCTGCTCGCGCTGGGCGCGGTCGGGGCGGCCTCCTGCCTGATGCGCTACCACTTCGGCGTTTTTACGACCGTGACGGCCCTGCTCGCGCTGGGCGCGCTGGTTGGAACGCTGAGCGGTTTGGTGACCACGCGGCTCAAGGTGCCCTCGTTCATCACAACGCTTGCCGCGCTCAGCGTCGCGCGCGGCGTGGCCTCGCTCTGGTCGGGCGGTTACGCGATCCCGCTCGCCTTCGGGCCGGGCGAGAACGAAGCGCCGCCGCTCTTCAAGTCGCTGTTTGCGGGCCAGGCAAATCTTTTCGGCCTCGCGGTTCCCGCGCCGGTGTTTTATTTTCTCGCCGTCGGCGTGCTCGCCGGCATTTTGCTCGGCCGCACGCGCCTGGGCCGCTACGTGTACGCCGTCGGCGGCAACGAGGCGGCCGCCCGCTTTTCCGGCGTCGCCACCGACCGTATCAAGGTTTTCGCCTTTGGCGCGTCCGGATTTCTGGCCGCGCTCGCCGCCCTGCTCCACGCCGCTCTGGTCAATCAGGGCAGCCACATTGACGGCGCGGGTTACGAACTGAACGCGATTGCCGCCGCCGTGATCGGCGGCACGAGTTTGTCGGGCGGCGTGGGCACGGTCGCCGGCACCATGATCGGCGCGCTGATCTTGTCGGTCCTAGACAACATCCTGGGCCTTCGCAACATCGCCAGCGAGTACCAGATGATCCTGAAGGGCGTGATCATCGTCCTCGCCGTGGTCGTGCAGCGACGCCGATAAACGTAAAAATTCCAATCTGTCTCGAAGTCAAGGAACCATCCATGTCCCCCATCGTCCCCCCGCGACCGCGCACGCTCGCCGCGCCGGTCGTTTTTCTGCTGTTCGCATTTCTGGCCGGCTGCGGCCCGAAGGAAACGACGCAAACCGACACGAACGCCGCGCCTGCAACGCCAGCCGGCAAACCCGCCGCCGGCAGCACGACGGGCGGCAAAACCTACCTGATCGGCATGTCGCAGGCCAATAAGGGCGAGCCGTGGCGGCAGGCAATGAACGATCAGATCGCCTCGGCTGCCGCCAAACACCTCAACCTCAAGGTCGTTTTCGCCGATGCCGCCCAGAACAACGCCAAGCAGGTCGCCGACGTGGAAAACTTTTTGCAGCAAAAGGTGGACCTGCTGATGATCTCGCCCAACGAGGCCGCGCCGCTGACCGACGTGGTCGCCAAGGCCTACGATGCCGGCACGCCCGTGATCGTGCTGGACCGCAAGGTCAACGGCGACAAATATACGCTTTGGATCGGCGCGGACAACAAAGCCATCGGCAAAAAGGCCGGCGCGTATGTCGCCAATTGGGCCAAAATCAACCGGCGCGCGCCCTGCAACGTGGTCGAGTTGCGCGGATTGGAAGGCTCGACGCCCGCAAAGGAACGCGGCGACGGCTTCCGCGAGGGCATCAAGGCAAACCCGGCCGTCAAGATCATCGCCAGCCAGAACGCCGACTGGCTGCGCGAAAAGGCCGTTTCCGTGTCGCAGGCTTTGTTTCAGGCGAACGCGAACGTGGACGTTGTTTACGCCCACAACGACCCGATGGCCGAGGCCGCCGTTATTTCCGCCCAGAACGCCAACAAGGACCTCAAGAGCCTGCTTTTCGTCGGCATTGACGCCCTGCCCACGCCCGACGGCGGCATCCGCTCGGTCCAGGCCGGCCGACTTGGCATCACCTACGTCTACCCGACCGGCGGGGCGGAGGCGATTGACTGGGCGGTTCGCATCCTCGAAAAGAACGAAAAGCCGCCCAAATCTCTGGTCCTCAAGACCGACGAAGTGACCAAAGCGAACGCCGACGCCCTGCTCGCTAAATATGGAGGCAAATAATAATGAACCGTTCCCATCTCGCTGTGCCGCTCGCCGCCCTTGCCCTGCTGGCCCTGCCGTTGGTCGCTCACGCGCAAGGCAGCATTGGGGCGGGCACGCTGGGCAGTTTGTTCGTGCCGCGCGGCGGCAAGATCGTCCACGCCAGCAGCAAGGACCTGTCCGGCGGAAACGGCGACTTCCGCAGCGTCGCGCCCGGCCAAACCGTGACGCTCGTGGACCTGCAAAACACGGCCGGCATCGTGCGCCGCTGGTGGATCACCATCGCGCCGCGCAACAACGTCGCCATCCAAAGCCAGGCCATCATCCGCTGCTACTGGGACGGCGAAACGTCCCCGTCCGTCGAAGTTCCCGCGTCCGCCTTTTTCGGCATGGGCTTCGGCGAGTGGCGTGATTTTCAAAGTCTGCCGCTCAACATGACCAGCGGCGGCTACAACTGCTACTGGCCGATGCCGTTCCGAAAATCGGCCCGCATCACGGTCGAGAACCGCTCGAACGTGCGCATTGACGCGCTGTACTACAACCTGGATATCGAAACGCACAAAACCCTGCCGCCCGACGCGCTTTACTTCCACGCCCAGTTCCGCCGCACCACGACCGTGGCGGGAAAACCCGTCACGATCCTGGAAACCACGGGTCGGGGCCAATACGTGGGCACCCTTCTTTCCATGCAGCGGCTGAGGGGTCGAGGCATCGGCTACCTCGAAGGCGACGAGCTGGTGACAATTGACGGCGAAAAAACCCCCTCCATCATCGGCACCGGAACCGAGGACTATTTTTCCTCCGGCTGGTACTTCGACACGGGCACGTACAGCGCGCCGTATCACGGCGTCAACATCAAGGACGACGCCAAAAGCCGGATTTCCGCCTACCGCTGGCACATCGAGGACGCGATCCCGTTCGAGAAAAGCATCACCTTCGCCATCGAGCACGGCGGCACAAACGATGCCCCGAACTGCGATTATTCCTCGGTCGCGTTCTACTACCAGACGCACCCGCATTCCCGGTTCCCCTCTCTGCCCGCCGACCTGCTGCCCCCTGCGCCGACGACCGTTCCCACCGTTGCCGGCATCATCGAGGGCGAAAACCTGCGCGGAAGCGCGAAGGCGACGGAGGGGACGATTGACACGCAGGACATGGCCTCGTGGAACGGGGACTGGAGCAACCTGTCGCAACTCTGGTGGCACCCCGCCAAGCCCGGCGCGCGCCTTACCCTGACCGTGCCCGCGCCCGCAGCGGGAACCTACGAACTCGTCGGCTACTTCACCCGCGCCAGCGACTACGGCGACGTGCGCGTTTTCGTCAACGGAACGCCGCTCGCCACGACCTTCAAAGGCTACAACACCGACGTGGTCCCGACCGGCCCGATCGCGCTCGGCCGCGTCCCGATGAACGCCGGCCCGAACCAGATCGTTCTTGAAATCGCCGGCAAGGACGCGCGCTCGTCCGGCTACCTGGTCGGCCTGGACGGCTTCGTGCTGCGCCCCTGATCGGCGCGAAAACCTCTCAATAGCGTGAAGGGTCTGGACACCGCGCGTTCCGGTCCCCTGTGAACCATTCTTTGGGTCCGCGCGCCTGCGGTATACTACGCCTGCCCAGCAGGTAATTACCTCAGTTCAACTACATCACCGGCCCGGCGCGGCGACGAGGGAAACGGCGGTACTTTCCCTGTAGGCATTCGTGCTATGCCGCGCGCTTGCGGCATAATCAGATGTTAGGGCGCACGGCTCGGCGGTGCGCGAGTTTGTTGCCGGAGGCGATGTGGAAGCAATCCTGAGTGACGAGCAGTGGCACGTCATAGATGAGCACCTGTTCGCAAACAAAAAGTTGCCGGTTGTCCGTGCGTTGCGCCAGTGGACCCGTTTGTCCCTCAACGAGATTCAAGAGGTGATGCTGGCACGTTACACAATCCTGCGTGAGCAGTTCCCAGAACGATTTTCCTGTACCCACGAGGAATACTGGTACGGGTGGGGCGGCGACCCGGACGAAGACTAAGCCTGTAGGGGCCGGGTAGATAGGTGACAGTTTAGACCGGGTACATCGGTGACACTTTGAGCGGATTTTACCCCCGCACTTTGTAGTCCCTCTCGTTGAGT
>JAABUN010003774.1_pt1 | contig 22475 bp, 17 predicted proteins | sample 5559311 | NCBI WGS metagenome assembly JAABUN01 (sample SAMN10711877, study PRJNA513370) | rock metagenome | isolation source: Antarctica rocks | place: Antarctica: Victoria Land, Siegfried Peak sud
CGACGGTGGCACCTACTACGACGCCCACCCCATCGCCCAGATGCACAGCCCGCTGGCCATGCTCGCCTACGACATGAACGGCGAACCGCTCTCGTTCGGGCACGGCGCCCCGCTACGGCTGCGCAACGAGATCGAACTCGGCTTCAAACAAGTCAAGTGGATCCGCGGCGTCGAACTCGTCGCCGACTTCTCCGACGTCGGCAGCGGCTTCGGCGGCTACAACCAGGACCACGAATTCTTCGGCTACTCACAATCGTTATAGCTGCAAGGCTGGCACCATCGAGGTCCGCCGGCGCTTCTCATGAGATTGACTCCAAGGTCATGTGCCCGGAGCAGGGTCCGCTTGCGGCAATCGGCAGCATGCCCCGTCCCGGCGCGGTCGCCGGTCGGGTGGCGTCGTCTTAAGCCGCTCCCCTACTGGTACTTCGCCGCGCACCTGACGCACGACCGGATCTTGCGGATGAGGGGTTGTCCAACGGACGTTCCCAGTCGAGCACCTTGGACCACGGTGACGAAGCAGTCGTGGTCGTTCTTGGGATCTGTCGAAGAATGGTCTGCGTCCCTACAAGGCCAGCGACAGCAGGCTGGTCACGACCGAGAGCACCGGAGGGTGGTCGGGCCAGTCGACGGCATATCTCTGGTCCCCACCCGCGGTGAGCCGCGCGTGGCGGAGCAGTTCACGGGCGATGCCGGCGTTGCCCATCGCCCAGCCGTGACGTGGCTCGAGCTCGGCAGGGCTGTCGCGGTGCTCGACGTTGCGCCACCGGGCTCCTTGGTCGTCGCGGGTCGCGCGGCCTGCCAGCTCGGCAACAAGCACGTCGGCGAAGTCGCGCCCGTCACCATGTTCGACCTCGCGATCGCCTCCGCATCCGCTCCGGAAGCGGTTGGCCCAGCGATGCTGACACAGGCTTATCGAGTGCCACCCAGAACAACCGTGGTCAGGTATAAACGTTGGGATGCGAACAACCGAGTTCCTCTGGGCTTCTGCACCGAGCGCCGGTGTCCTCCGCATGCCGGCGAGTTCCGTCCGCATGGCCGTCGTCGCGCTGCACGGTGCTTCATCCTCGATCGCGCGCCAGCCGATGTTCGAGCACCTGGCCATGACGCTCGTTCCCCACGACGTGGCGGTGCTCAGCTATGAGCGGAGAGCGCCATCGAAACACGCTGACACTGAACTATCGGTCTAAGTTTCCGACGCTATCGCGGCGATGCGGGCGCTCCAAGATGGGCTCGACGTACCGGTAGGTCTTTTCGGTTTCAGCCAAGGTGCGTGGGCCGCGACCGAGGCGGCGAGCGACGCCATCGCCTCTTTCCTCGTGGTGGTCGGCTGCTCGGGAGTCTCTCCTGCTGAGCAGATGCGATTCCACGCCGACGAGATGCTTCGCCGCTACGGCTACGGCGGTCGTGAGCGTGAGCAAGCCGGTGCGCTGCGGCTCCAGTTGGAGCAGGTACTGCGTGGAGATGGCAACCACGACCTCCTACAAGAGGACCTCAGGGCAGCCCGGACAGAACCGTGGTTCCCGCTCAGATATCTACCACCGGAGGCACCAGCGTCCGAGGTCACGTGGGCAGACATGGACTTTGATCCTCGCCCCTCTATCGGCCGAGTCGGCGTCCCGGCGATCGCATTCTGGGGCGAGCATGAGGACACCGTGCCCCGCGAAGCTTGTCAGCAGATCTGGCGGGATGCGGACATCGAGGCGCATATCGTGGACCTCCCAGGCTGCGGTCACTGGCCCCTGCTCGGCAGCGAACGTCTTGGCTCGCAGGATTGGGGTGCTGACGACGAGCCGTCCCCCATCTACTCCCGGACGTTGTCGACATGGGTGACCCAACGTTTCCGCTGAACCATCCGTGACCGGGACGGATCGTTCATCGGGCGCGTGCTGGGTCGGTCTTCAGGAAGTCCTTTAGGACGTGATCCAGGAGTCGGTTGCGTCGAGATGGGCGTCGTGTGATCCGCCGGGCAGGTCGACGCGGGAAACGTTGTGCCCGCGCCGGGTGAATTCGTTCTTCTGTGCGTCCGTGAACATTCCGTTCTGGGCGTACGCGACCAGGATCGGCGCGGTGACGTGCTCCCATTCCTGCCACCGTGGGATCGCGACGGCTTCGATCGTGGCGACCATCACGTCAGGATCAAATCGTGGACGTAGTCCATCTGCGTGCTGTTCCAGGTCCGTGGTCCAGGCGACGGCCAGCGGGTCGTCGCCGAGGAATTGTGCCGCAGAGTCCAGGTCTGGAAATGGAACCGGCCACGAGCGGAAGAACTCACCCAGCTTCCGATGGTCATCTGAGGTTCCGCTACCTGCGTCACCTTCGAGGATCACCAGCTGCCTGACCAGATCTGGGCGGGTAGCAGCGACAAACATCGCGGTATGGGCACCCATCGATTGCCCCACGAGGGCAACAGGCTGGTTGTCCCCAAGTGACACGTGCCGACTCGATTGTCAGGGTCGTCAGCGGCGAACCATTCGTATCTCGTTGATGCCGTCTTCAACCTTGGATGTGCCATCCGGGAGGAAGCCGTGCTTGCGGTAGAACGCTTGTGCTCGCGGGTTGGGGTCGGCGACCCACAGCCCGGCGATTACCGTCGATTCGATGACAGCCTCGAGCAGCGCTGCTCCAGCGCCGAGGCCTTGGACCGCAGAGTAGGTATACAGAACGTAGAGCTGCACTGACCAGTCCACGGCGGGCTCGATAACTGGGCCTGCCATAGCGATTCCGATGAGCGAGTCGTCTCGCTCCGCGATGGGGGCCCGATGCGTTCCGTAGCCCGGATCGGTCAGCACCGCGGTCCAGAACTTCTCACGGCGCGCAATGAACCCGGGATCATCAAGAACCGCGTCGGTCATCATCCCTCGGTATGTTTCGCGCCACGACTCGACGTGCACCCGCGCCATCGCCGGGGCGTCGTGATGCACCGCAGGTCTGATCTGGATCCCCAACCCCATAGCGGGAGACTAATCACTCTCCGACACCCCCAGATGCCACAGGCAAGGGCTCCGTCTCTGCCCAGTCGAGGATCCCCGCCCGGCTGACGCCAGGATGAGCATGGATGGATCATCGACGTGTTGATTGGCTCTTCCGAGGCGTAGAAGGTGATTTTGCCCAGTAGAGGATCCCGACTGTCACCAATGCCAGGACACCGGCCCACGCCAGGACCACCCACCAGGTGGAAACACCGTTCGGGGGGCGGCCGGTGAGTAATTCGATCTCGTCTCGCAGGGCAGTGAAACTGTTCGAGTCCTCCTCGACCGTGAGGTACGCACCGATTTGAGCGGCGATTGTCATAGCGAGCCCGATCCAAAAGACGACGAACGCGGCCAGGCGCCGCGACTCTGCACGGTCGGAGGAACGCACTCCCACCGCATCGATCGCGGCGCGCACCGGCACCAACACGAGGAGCACCACCAAGAACGCCGCAAGTAGCGCCATACCGCCAGCGAAGAGAGGCCACCACCACCCCTCATCAGGGTTGTTGAGCAGTCCGCTCAACCCGTGATGTGCATCGCTCAGGTGCGAGACGCAAGCACCGGCATACGCAACCACGGTGAGCGGAAGTGGCCATAACCATGCTCCCGCGTATGGGCGAGCAAACCAGGTCCATCCAGCCGAGAGATCTGAGGTGAACAGGGCCGACGACGGAATGTGCACCGGCGTTAGTGCGGCCGTGGCCAGGACCAGTACAAATGGCACGCCGAACAGCAGGGCCGGCCACACGTTCTCGCTGAAAAAGCCGACAGCACACACCGCGAACCAGACGGCAAGAATCGCCCCAACGGCCCATGGCCGTACAGATGACCGATGCAACCGCACCGGGCCGATTCTCGCACTACACGCTCTCATCACGGCTAACCCGGTGAAGAGCAGAGCAGGAGCATCTCAGACGTCCCGTAAGCGGAAGGGCCTCCGGAACGGGCAGATCGTCAATCTCAAGGGCGACGTCCGCACCAGTGGCGCGAAGGCTGACCACGGACGGCTCTGGGCTCGCGAGCATCCTCGACACGTTCCTGCGGTGGGAGCCGCAGGCCCCACGCGCCGGCCTGTGCCGCCTGCTCCGCGACGAGGTGGGAGAGGCCCTCAAGGAGGAGAAGCACACCGGGGGCCGTTCACCAGCCTGGTTGCCGACTGGCGCGAGCTGCTGTTCCCTGACGCGGACGAGGACCAATTCGCCGACGGCTACGCGAGAACCATCACCTCCCGGTACCAGGTCGGCCCATCTGCACGGCCGAGTCGAGATCCACCGGCGCGGCAGAGCCGGGGTCCGACCCGCGAGACGCCGGGGGTGACCCACTCCCACCACGCTCACCGTAGTGATCGGCCCGCCTGGCGTGGCCTACGTAGACGGTGCCGTCCTCGGCCCGCACGCGGAAGGCGTCGGCGTAGCTGCGCGGTGTCGTACGGGGAGCTCACCGGGGTGAACGAGCTGACCCACGACCACGCGAGCGAGCAGCCCTTCACCCGCTCGCTGTCCGGGGTGCAGATCCCGGCCGGCGTCACCAACGTGGTGGTCGAGGGGCGCGACCAGGCCAACGGCTGGGGAGGCGGGACGCAGGCCGTCGAGCTGCCGGCCTGACCGGGGCGGCCCGGCCGGCTCGCAACGCGGGCGCGTCCGGGCCGCTCGAGCAGCCCACCAGCAGCCCGACGGACAGGGCGATCAACGCAACGATGCGACGCATTCCTCGACCCAGCCACAACGGTCGGTCCGGGCGGCCAATATCGCGGCTCGGCCCGCTCGACGATGCGCCGGAGGCAGCCCGGTCCCCCCGTCGCTGTGACGACTACCCGTCGGCATCGCCGGTGGCACTGCGTGTCGCACTTCTACCCCCCGCCAGCGCGCCCGCGGGCGCGACCGCGAAGGTCACCACGGCTCCCCGGACCACTGCGCCCGTCATGCGACCCGGTGTCCCGGGACGGCTCGCGTCAACTGCCAGCGGACTGTCTCTCCCTTCTCGCGGAGGAAGATCAAGCACTGGGCGGGGTCAAGGTTCTGCGGGCGCAGCGCCAGCGCACCGGCGCGCCGGCGAGCGGTCTCGACGTGTAGACGGAGCAGCAGGGTGTTTGAACCGCCCCGGGATTGGTGGAGGGTCTGAACCCACGAAAGGGTGGGGTCATGCCAGCACCGAGGAAGTATCCGCCGGGCGTCGCCCCGGTACGAGCACGGCCGAGGCGAGCAAGGTCAAGGATCTCGAGCGTGAGGTGCGTGAGCTCAAACGCGCCAACGAGGTCCTGTTGGCGGCCTCGAGTTTCTTCGCGCGGAGTTGGACCCGCGACTGCCGTGGTAGTCGAGTTCATCGACGCCCACCGGGTGCGGTTCGGGGTCCAACCGATCTGTAGGGTGCTCACCGAGCACGGCTGCAAGATCGCCCCGAGCACCTCGGTGGAGGTGACGCGCCGGGCACGTCGAGCCGTGGGCTGGTGCGGGCCCTGCCGAGGAGGACGACGTGAGCGCGGCCTGGCTGGGGCTGGACCTGGGCACCTCCTCGCTCAAGGGCCCGCTGGTCGACGACGACGGCCGGGTGCTCGGGCGCGGTCGGGGCGTCTACCCCACCCACCGGGCCGGAGTGCGGGTGGAACAGGACGCAAGAACCTGGCACGGCGCCCTGCGCGATGTCGTGGCCCACTGCTGCCGGGACCGGCGCCCCGACGGGGGTTTGGAAACCGGCGGTGCCGAGCTCGCCCGGGCGGTGATGCGGGGTGTGGCCCTGAGCGATCGACACGTCATCGAAACCGCCATGGGTAGCGGAAGGTTTCTCGAGGTGCATCTGGGTGGCGCCGCTGCTCGTCCCCCGAGTGGGCGCGGGAACCGGTCTGGCCGGTCGCCTGCGTCGCCGCCCGACTGACCACGGCGGATGCGATCCGAACGCCGGAGGCCACCGACACCGCGATCAGTGGCGAGCTGTACGGCGCGTACCGGCCGACGTGCAGTCCGCATTGGCACGCCTCGATCGAGACTGGTCGGACCGTTGACCGTCCCGACAGGCGGTCGCTACGATCACTGTCGGTAGCTGGTGGGAACCATGTCACTGCCGTTCCGGGCTGTGCGGACGGGCCCGACGGCAGCCGGATGACGAGGGGCGGCAGAGTGCACGACGATCGCGTGCAGGTGGAACTGCGGCTGACCCGGTTGCTCGAGGAGCGCGTTCGCCCGGCGGTGCACGCCCGCAAGGTTCCGCTGACGGTCCGGGTGTGGCACGTGCCGGGTGAGCCGGCGCCGGTGGCCCAGGCCCTCGCCGCGCCCTACAGGCCGGTGGCAGTCGGCGACGCCTGGGGACCCCCGTGGAGCACCAGCTGGTTCGAGATCACCGGGCGGGTGCCACCCCAGTGGGCCGGGCAACGCGTGGAGGCGGTCGTCGACCTCGGCTTCGGTGCCGGTGGTCCCGGCTTCCGGTGCGAGGGCCTCGCCTACACCGGCGACGGGCAGCCCGTGAAGGGTCTCGCGCCGCGGACGAGCTGGCTGCCGGTCGCCTGTCCCGCCGTAGGTGGTGAGCAGGTGCTGCTCTACGTCGAAGCTGCCGCCAACCCCCGGATCCAACCGCCCCTAACCGAGCTGGGTGACCCGTCGACTGCGGGTGAGGCGCCGCTCTATCGCCTGACAGCAGTGGATCTGGCCGTCCTGGACGAGCCGGTCTGGGAGCTGGTCCAGGACCTGGAGGTGCTCGGCCAGTTGATGCACGAGCTGTCCCTGCACGAGCCCCGTACGTACGATATCGTGCGCGCGGTGGAGCGCAGCCTGGACGCGCTGGACCTGCAGGACGTCTCGGCCACCGCCGTGGCGGCGCGGGAACAGTTGGCCGAGGTGCTTGCCCGGCCGGCGTCGGCGAGCGCGCACAGGCTGTCCGCGGTGGGGCACGCCCATATCGACTCTGCGTGGCTGTGGCCGCTGCGGGAGGCGGTGCGCAAGGTGGCGCGCACGGCGTCGAACGTGACGGCCCTGATGGTCGACCACCCCGACTTCCGTTTTGCGATGTCCTCGGCCCAGCAGCTGGCGTGGCTCGGGGAGCACCATCCGGCGGTCTTTGAGCGGGTCCGCGAACGGGTGAAGTCCGGGCAGTTCGTACCCGTCGGCGGCATGTGGGTGGAGTCGGACACGAACATGCCCGGCGGGGAGGCCATGGCCCGCCAGTTCGTGCACGGAAAGCGGTTCTTCCTCGCGGAGTTCGGTGTCGAGACCGAGGAGGTGTGGCTGCCCGACTCCTTCGGCTACAGCGCGGCACTGCCGCAGTTGGTCGCGCTGTCGGGGTCTCGATGGTTCCTCTCCCAGAAGATTTCTTGGAACACGACCAACAAATTCCCCCACCACACCTTCCTTTGGGAGGGCATCGACGGTACGCGGGTGTTCACCCACTTCCCGCCCGCGGACACCTACAGCTCGGACCTGTCCGGAGCGGAGCTGGCGCACGCCTCGCGCAACTTCGCCGACAAGGGGTGGACCAACCGGTCGCTGTTGCCCTTCGGCCACGGCGACGGTGGTGGCGGGCCGACGCGGGAGATGCTCGCCCGAGCGGCACGCACGGCCGACCTGGAAGGCTCCCCGCGGGTAGAGCTGGCATCCCCGGCTGAGTTCTTCACCGCGGCGCAGGCCGAATACCCGAACCCTCCGGTCTGGTCCGGAGAGCTCTACCTCGAGCGGCACCGGGCCACTTACACCAGTCAGGCGCGCACCAAACAGGGCAACCGGCGCAGCGAGCACCTGCTGCACGAGGCCGAGCTGTGGTCGGCCACCGCAGCGGTGGCCGGCCTCGTGGACTATCCCTACGAGCAGCTCGACCGGCTGTGGAAACGGGTGCTGCTCCATCAGTTCCACGACATCCTGCCCGGCAGCTCCATCGCCTGGGTGCACCACGAAGCCGAGCAGGCCTACTCCGAAATCGCAGAAGCGCTGGCGGCTGTGATCGACGAGGCGCAGCGGGCGCTGGCCGGCCCGTCCGACGGCACGCACCGCGTAGTCTTCAACGCCGCTCCACACGCCCGTGACGGCATCGCGGGCATGGGCGCCGCCGCCACACCGAAGCCGGCCGGCTCACCGGTGACCGTCAGCACATGTCCGGACGGTCACGTGCTCGACAACGGCTCTCTGCGGGCAACCGTGGACTCACGCGGGCTCGTCACGTCGCTGGTCCACGTGCCAACGGGTCGGGAGGCCGTTGCGCCGGGCTGCGGCGCGAACCTGCTCCAGATGCACCCGGACCTGCCGCTCAGCGCGGACGCCTGGGACGTCGACTCCTTTTACCGCAACACGGTCACCGATCTCACCGACGTCGAGGAGGTGCACGTGGTCGCCGACGGGGGGCAACAGGGCGCAGTCCGCGTCGTGCGCCGCTTCGGGTCCTCGCGGGTGGAGCAGGTGCTGCGACTGGTCCGCGGCCAGTGTCGTCTGGACGTGGACACCATCGTGGACTGGCACGAGACGGAAAAGTTCCTGAAGGCCGCTTTCCCCCTCGACGTGCACGCGGACCGGTCGACGGCCGAGATTCAGTTCGGCCACGTCCACCGGCCCACCCACACCAACACCTCCTGGGACGCCGCCCGGTTCGAGGTCTGCGCGCACCGCTGGTTGCATGTCGCCGAGCCCGGATACGGAGTGGCCATCGTCAACGACTCGATCTATGGCCACGACGTGACCCGCACCACCCGCGCCCACGGCGGGACGACGACGATCGTGCGGCTGTCCCTGCTGCGGGCACCGCGCTTTCCCGACCCGCACACGGACCAAGGCCTGCACCGGTTCCATTACGCCGTCGTCGTGGGAGCCGACATTCCCGACGCCGTGCGTGAGGGCTACCGTATCAACCTGCCGGAGCGGAGCCGGCCGGGCAGCGCGACGGTGCAGCCCCTGGCCTGCCTCGACGGGGACGGCGCGACCGTCGAGACGGTCAAACTCGCCGACGACCGGTCCGGCGACGTCGTCGTGCGGGTCTACGAGGCGCATGGCGGACACGTCACCGGTCACCTGAGGACGTCCTTCCCGCTGGCCCACGCCACCGAGACGGATCTGCTGGAGCGGCCACTGGCCGGCACCACGAGCACCACCCTGGCCCGCGGCCCGGACCAGGGATCCCATCTTGAGCTGCGCCTGCGGCCGTTCCAAGTGCTCACGCTACGACTGCAACCTTCCCGCGAGACCAGCCAAGAGGGTGCACCGTGACTCTGCTGGCCAACGGCCGTGTCGTGACCAGGCGGCGCGTACTCGACCGGGGCTGGGTGAGCGTCGACGGCAGCAGAATCGCCGGCGTCGGGGTCGGAGACCCGCCCCGGGTCGAGGGTGAGGTGCACGACCTCGCCGGACGGTATGTGCTGCCGGGCTTCATCGACCTGCACATGCACGGGGGAGGCGGTGCACAGGGCTTGCCCTCGAATCGTGGAGACTTTTTTTCAATGATGGATTGGTCTCCTGCTCCCTGCTCGGTGGCAAGTGTTAGTGGCTGGAGCCGGCGTTCTCGTCGGCGAGCTTTTCTATCGTGATCACCTCATTGCAGCAGGGGCTGTTTCCTCCTGCGCCAAGGCGTCGACACGGCCGTGAGCAGTCGGGGCACCATTGCTCGGCTACGAACCGGTCCGCCAGCACTTCCCCACATCGGTACTCAACGCCTCACAGTTTCTGCGGGGCAGAGGGCTCCTGTCAGCGTTGGTCGTCATCGTGGTGGGATACGTGACCTTCGCGACGTGTGTACTCGCCGCTGCGGCGTGGCCGCTGCTGCTCGATCCGCAGCGGCGAGCGGTGCCGTTCTGCGCCCCCCTGCTTCGGCTCGCGCTTGCCGTGGTCGTAACCCGCCGTATCGGACTCACGATCGTGACGTTGATCGAAGGGATGGTCATCGCCGACACGGTCAACGACTTCGACCGCGCCCGACTCTTCCTCGGCCCGCTGACGGGCCGCACGACGCAGCTGTCCGGCTCGGCGCTGGCCGGCATCAGCGCCAACCCGATGATCAGGACGGCCCCGTCGCAGCTGCCGCTGGCCACGGTTGCGGACTACGCCTGGCACCCCGGTGGCTACGACCCGCCGAGCGCCGCCCGGGCGCTGGCCGCAGTTGCCGGAGTTGATGCAGCGGCTCTGCGCCCTCTGGTGACAGCATGCAGCGCGTGGCCGCCGTCCGCGCCGCAGACCCCTAACCTGTCGATGATGATGGCTGCCGTTCTCGCTGGCGGGCCGACAGGCCGGCTGTCGACTGCCTTCGCCGAGATGGCCTCGGCCCCCGCGCGGATCGTCGACCCTGCCAGCCGCCTTACCGAGGCGCTCGGCCCGTCGTTGTCCGCGTCGGCGGCCACTGCCCGCGTCGGGGAGCTCGCCGAAGCGGAGGCACATGACGACGCCAATGTCCTGCGCTCCGTGGTGCCTCCATTCGTGACCGCCGTGCTGGATCGGACCCCCTCGGCCTGGGAGGAGACTGGAAGAACATGAACGACTACATCCCGGCCCGCGGTGACAAGTTCTCTTTCGGCCTGTGGACCGTCGGCTGGCTGGGGGTGGATGTCTTCGGCGGTCCGGTCCGGGCGCCACTGGAGCCAGCCGAAGCCGTGCACAAGCTGGCCGAACTCGGAGCCTACGGAGTCACCTTTCATGACAACGACGTCTTCTCCTTCGGCGCATCCGCCGGTGACCGGGACAGCCGCCTGGAGCCGTTCCGGCGGGCCCTTGACCAGACCGGCCTCGCGGTCCCCATGGTGACGACGAACCTCTTCTCCCACCCGGTGTTCCGCGACGGTGGGTTCACCAACAACGACCGCGATGTGCGGCGGTTCGCGATACGCAAGGTCGCCGACAACCTCGACCTGGCGGCCGTGCTCGGGGCAACGACGTTTGTCGCCTGGGGTGGCCGCGAAGGCGCGGAGTCCGGTGCCGCCAAGGACGTGCGCGCCGCGCTGGATCGCTACAAGGAGGCGTTCGACCTTCTGACGCAGTACATCGTCGACTGCGGCTACGACATGCGGATCGCCATCGAGCCGAAGCCGAACGAGCCGCGCGGTGACATCCTGCTGCCGACCATCGGACATGCGCTCGCGTTCATCAATGAGCTGGCGCGTTCCGACATGGTGGGCCTCAATCCCGAGGTCGGCCACGAGGAGATGGCCGGCCTGAACTACGCGCACGGCCTCGCACAGGCCCTGTGGCACGGGAAGCTGTTCCACATCGACCTCAACGGTCAGCACGGCCCGCGCTACGACCAGGACTTGCGTTTCGGCGTCGGCAACACGCGCGGCGCGTTCTGGACCGTGGACATCTTGGAGCACGGCGGGTACGACGGACCGCGGCACTTCGACTTCAAGCCGCCGCGCACCGAGGACTACGACGGAGTGTGGATCTCGGCGGCCGCCTGCATGCGCAACTACCTGATCCTGCGAGAGAAGGCGCGCGCATTCCGCGCCGACCCGGGCGTGCAACAGGCGCTAGATGACGCACGAGTCGCCGAGCTCGCGCAACCGAGCCTCAGCGCAGGCGAGACGATCGACACGCTTCGCGCGGAGTCTTTCGATCCGGACGAAGCGGGCCGGCGCGGCATGGCGTTCGAGCGGCTCGACCAGCTCGCGCTCGAGCACCTCTACGGGGTGCGTGGGTGACCGTTGCATGGCGAGGCGCTCCCATCGCTTCGGTACCGGCTACCTGACGCGAGACCGGATGGAAGGCCGGCGCGCTCAGAGCGCCAGCACCTGCCCGGCGTCCCGCAGGCGCTGCTGTAGCTCTGCCACGTCGATGGACTGCACGGCACGTCCGGTCGCCACCGCGCTGGCCGCCGCGCACCCGGCTGCGTGTCCGAGCATCTGGTACTGCGGCTCCATCCGCACGGAGGAGAAGGCGACCTGCGAGGCTGACACGCACACCGGCACGAGGAGGTTCGTGCAGTCGGCGTAGCGGGGTACCAGTGCACGGTAGGGAATCGGGTATGGCGGCACCGGGACCGATAGGTATCCCTCGGTGAACACCATCCCGATCGGCCGGGGGTGCTCGTGGACCCAGCGCCACGCGCGCTGCAATTCACGGACGTCCAGGTGGTAGGAGCCCATCGCTATGACGTCGTGCTGCGACCGCGCACCCATCAGGTCGTGCTCGGTGAGTACGTACTCCCCCGCCATACGGCGGGCCTCGCGCACATAGAGCTGGTGGGGCAGGTGGCCGGTGTCCGCGAACTCGTCGGCCGGTAGACCCCAGCGGCGCATCTCGGCGCGAACGTGCCCGGGCACGGCCGCATCGTTCGCCAGAAAGTACAGGAAGTCCTGCGCGTGGTGCAGGTGATGTCGACGGATCTCCTCACGGCGTTGCCAACCGGCGTCGGGGTACTCCCATGCCGAGCCGTCCAGCACGCTGAGCGAGATCGGGCCCAGCGAATTGGCGTCGGACTTGCCGTTCGGCAGGTTGGGCGCGAGCCCGACCATCCGGCCGGCGGACATCTCCACACCGTCGCGGGCCCACCGGTCGAGAACCCTGCGACCGAGCTCCCAGTACGCCTCGTCATACCCGTCACGGCGCTCGAACGGGATCCGGTCGGTGGCCGTCGTCAGACACACCCGGTATCCGTAGGACATCACCCCGCCGTCGCCGGCCCCCACCTCGACCATCGGCTCCGGTTTGACCTGCGGCAGCAGGCGCCCCGCCTGCTCACCGGCGGGGTCGTCCTGGAACGGCGAGATCCATGCGGGCATGGTGTGTCGACCCGGAACGAGCTCCTGGCGCCCGGCGTACCGCTCGCCGTGGAGCGTCCGGTCTTCCCGCCCGACGGCGTAGGGCACGTGCGCGAGCGGGAGAAGGTCACCCTCGTAGCTCGCATCGACGAAGGCCCCGGCGTCCACGGTCTGCCCGCCGGACGTCGTCAACGACTGGATTCGCGCATCGATCATGTCTGCCATGACCGCCCGCTCGCCGAACATGACCTCTACACCGCTTTCTTCCAGCCACCGGGTGTAGATCACCTCGGCGACGTGGGGTTCGGGCCCGGCGTAAGCTCCCGGGGCGACGTCGTAGTGCTCCCCGATCGCGGTGCGCAGCCGCGCCGCCATCCCACCGAGCACACGGGAATCGCCGACGTCGGTGTAGCCCAAGCCGCCGGACGTCATCCCGCCGAGGTGCTGGCCGGGCTCGACGAGCAGGGTCCGCGCTCCGGCCTGCGCCGCGGCGACCGCGGCGCAGACCCCGCCCGAGCTCGCGCCGTAGACGACCACGTCCGCAGAGGACGTCACCGGGTGAGCCCCACCCGGCGCCGGTAGGCGTGCCAGCGCTGCGCGACGAGTGCCAGATCTTGCGCGCTCAAGCGCTCCCGGGAGCGGTCGATGGAGTCGGCGTAGTAGAGCGCTGGCACGCCGAGTTCTCCTTGCAGCTTCACGTAGGAGCGCCACTCGTCGCGGTTGGGCATCGGCCACTGGTCGGTGTCGATCGGGTGACCGGGCATCGAGGCCGTGACGACGGCGTGGCGGAATCGGAGTTGATCCACGACCGGGACACAGTGGGTGAGTGGGTCCCGCTCGAGGATGTCATTGAGTCGCACCATGTCGCACACGTCCGCGAACCCCGGGTGGGGGGTGTGCGTCACGACGAGTGCGTCGGCCTTGGCGGCCTTGGCCGCTCGGTAGAGCGTGTCGAGCAGAGCATGGAGTGCGGCGATGCCCCACACGCCCGGGCGAGCGGCCTTGTCGGTGTAGGCCTGCAGGGAGTGGCCGGCAGGGGCCCGTTGGGTGAAGTCGACCTTGAAACCGTCGGCGTCCAGGCCGGCCGGGCTGACGAGCCGGGTGACGATGTCCGCCAGATGCCGCAGGTAAGCCGGGTTGCCCGGGTCGACCGCGACCGGTCGACCGCCCGCGTCGAGCACGCACTCGTCCGCCGGCAACCCGTCCCAGGCCCACGCTTTCCACCACAGCAGGACCTTCTGGCCGACGGCGTGCCGCTCGGCGATCCAGGACCGCAGGTCCGGCCACCGCTCGGGGTGCGGCTCGGCCGTGCCGTATGCCGCCTGCCACCGGTCGTCGATGACGACGGTGCCCGGCACGATGCCGTACTCCGCCAGTTGCAGGAGCAGCTCGTCGTAGACCTCCTGGCGCGCCATGTCCGACGCGATGTCATGACCCGGCGGCACCACCGCTGGACCGAGGTCGGCCAGGTAGTAAGGGTGGCTGGCGGGCCCCCCCGGCAACGGCGCCCTGGCACACTGCGCACCCCAACCGCAGAAGATCGGCTCTTGCCACCACATCGCCGGCGGGTGCACCGGCCCGGGCGCCGCCAGACCGCGGTCGAGCAGGTCCGCCCGGGAGTCGCCGAGCGCCTGCCACGGGTCCCCGGTGGGGCCCATCACGAGGGTCGGGCTGCGGAACTCGCCGTCCACCCGGGTGTGTCCGTCGTAGTCCAGATGCAGCAGAAAACCACCGTCAACGGGGGCGTAGCGCAGCTGGGTGAAGGTCATCTCGGCTACTGGGGCCCGGACGGCGACGGCGAGCCACCGCCCGGCCGGCACATCGGTAGGACCGTCGGCGAGATGACGACCGAGGGCGATGCACAGCGGCGGCGGCGAGAAGATGCCGTGCAGCCGACCCGCGCCGGCGTCGCCGACGACTCCGAGCACGGCTGCCGACGTCGCCGGACGCACCACCTGGACGGGCTCGCTCGGCGCCGGGGAGAAGAGCGACTGGAACTCGATGGAGGAACGGAATGCCCCGCAGGCGCCGTTGCTCAGGACCGCGCGCCCGCCGAGGAGGGTTAGATCGCTCAGCTCTCCGGTCCCGCGGACCGAGAGGTCGAGTTCGACCGTCCCAGGCAGGCACACCAGCCGCACGGTCTTGGCCTCCCAGGCGGAGCTGGCCATCTCCAGGACGACCTCCACGTCGCCGTCCTCCCGGACGCGGACGACGGGGAAGCCAACCGCGTAGGACTCGTCGACCGCGTCGGTGCGGTCGAGGGAGGCGAGCAGGCTCAGCTGCGACCAGATCAGCCCGTCGCGGTCGGCAAGGATCGCCCTCGGCGGGTCGGCGCGGACCTCCAGCAGATACGTGACGGCGGTGACGAGCACGGCGCCCGGACGCCGCTCGATCCCGACAGTTCCCCGGGCGGCGGACGTGGCGGCAGTGGAGGTGGGCGGCACGCCGTTCATCCAAACCGGCCGATCAGCGGCTCCTGCGATGGGATCGCACCGGTCCGCGCAATCTGCGCGTAGAACCGCCCGGAGTCTTTGATGGTTCGCCGCCCCGTCGCATAGTCGACGTGCACCAGCCCGAAGCGCGGGCGGTATCCCAACGCCCACTCGAAGTTGTCCATCAGCGACCAGTGCAGGTACCCGCGCACGTCCGCGCCGGCCTCGATCGCCTCGGCAACCGCCTTCAGGTGCGTGCGCAGGAACGCCATCCGTCGTACGTCGTGCACCTGCCCGTCGTGGGTGGGTGTGTCGCCGAAGACCCCACCGTTCTCGGTGATCATGAGCGGGATGCCGGGGTAGTCGCGGTGCAGCCGCACGAGCAGGTCTCGCAAGGAGTCGGGGGAGACCTCCGTGCCCTCGTCAGTGCGGGTCACCTCGCCGATCGGGCCCACGACCTGCCAGGGGAACGGCCGACCCGGGCCCGGTTGCGCCGCTGCCATCACCCGCCGGGCGTAGTAGTTCACGCCGAGGAAGTCGCTGCGGGCGCCCATGGCCTGCTCGTCACCGTCGCGGATCATCTCCAGCGGGCCACGGAGCGCCCGCTCGTAGTGCTCGCGCATGTCCTGCGGATAACCAGCCCCGAGCAGCGGGTCGAGGTACCACCGGTTGACGTAGCCGTCGGATCCCCACGCCGCGGCGGCGTCCTGCTCACTGTCGCTGGCCGGGTCGCACGGGGCCAGGCTGAGCGCTGACCCTACGTTGGTGTGCGGGTAGCGGTGCAGGATGTCAGCGCCCACGCCGTGCGCCAGCAGGACATGGTGTGCGGCGGCCACCGAAGCGCCCAGATCGGCGATGCCCGGTGCGTGCAGGCCCTTCTGGTAGCCGAGCAGGGCGATGATCCACGGCTCGTTCTGGGTGATCCACCACGTCACCCGGTCGGCCAGCCGCTCGGCAACCGCCTCGCTCAGTTCCGCGAATGCATCCACGCTGCTGCGCGCGACCCAGCCGCCGTCCGCCATCAGCGCCTGCGGCATGTCCCAGTGGTTGAGGGTGAGCACGGGTGCGATCCCCCGCTCGAGCAGCGCGTCCACGATGCGCTCGTAGTGGTCGAGTCCCCGCTGCTCGACCTGGCCGGTCCCCTCCGGCACGATCCGCGACCAGGCAACCGAGAACCGATAAGCACGTAGACCCAACTCCGCGAGCAGCTCGATGTCCTCCTTCCAGCGTCGGTAGGAGTCGCAGGCCCGCGAGCCGTCGCCGCCGCCCTCGACCACTCCTGGCTGGCGGGTGAAGACGTCCCAGACCGACTCGCCGCGTCCATCGACGTCGAGGCTGCCCTCAGTCTGGTACGCCGAGCTCGCAGCACCCCAGAGGAAGGCGGCGGGAAACGTAGTGGTCTCGGTCATAGCGGACTTCTCCTCATCGTCGTCGAACAGAGGGTGTGGTGGTCCGCCAGCCCCTTTTGCCCCCAGGGCCCGTGCATGTCGTGCTGCCCCTGCGGGCCCTTGGCGAGGGCGGCGTCGAGCCGGTTGCGGAAGCAGGGGCCGGTCGGTGACGTCGCCACCCAGTGCCGGCCCGGTTCGAGCCGGGGGACCGTGTCGTGTCACGCAGCGCGGCGAGAACCGGTGAGTGCTCCTCGGTGATCGGGATCCCGCCGGCGTCCAGCTCGTGGCCGCCGTTCGACATCAGCAGGCTGGGGTGGTGGGTGCGGGATGGGACGACCGCTTCGGCCTCGACACGCATCAGTGCCACGGCCTCGGCATCGGCGGCCGAGGCGCTCTGCATGCCGGAGCTGGACAACTGGGTCTGCACCACGTCAGGCTCGCCGCGCCGCGCCGCGCGTCACCCGGAGCAGCTCGGTGACGCCGCTGGCCGGTGAACTGAGGACGGTCGCCCCGCCGTCGGCGGCGGCCGCCGAGGCCGCCGGCGCCATCGAGGCCTGCGCGAGCACGACGACGTCCGCTCCGTCGTCCGCTCCACCGGACAGCTCCCGGATCGCGTCCGCGATGGCGGTGTCGTGGCCCGCGAGGTCGCCGGCCGCGCGGGCCGCTGCGGCGCCGGGCACCACCGAGGAGACGACCTCGATCCGCGAGCCCGCACGGTGCACCTCGCGCTCGACGAGGCGCTTGGTTGGGCCGAGCGTCGAAGCCAACGTGGCCAGTACGGCGATGCGCCCGCGCGCGCCCGGAGCGCTCGCCACCGCCACCGCCTCCGCCGCCATCGCGGCGTCGACACGCAGCACCGGGACGGCGCTGGTGGACCCGGCGGCTTCGGCGGCTTCGCCGACCGAGGAGCAGGTGACCATCACGACCGCCGCACCGCCGTCCGCCAGGTGACGGGCGTGGTCGGTCACCCGCTGCTGGACCTCGTCGGTGACGCCCCGCACGATCGTGGTCGCCAGCAGTTGCGGGTCGACGATGTGGACGACACCTGCCCCGGGCTCCTGGGAGGAGACCAGATCCTGGAAGGTGCCGGCGAGCGCGGGAACGGTGTGCAGCAGACCGATCCGCAGCTGCGCCTCAACCCCGTCCGCCCCGGCCGCGCTCCACGGTCGAGCGTGCTGGTCCACGATCTCCACCAGTCGCTGCAGACGCGGCACGGACAGCTCACGCAGCCGCGTCGCCACGTCGCCCTGGCCGACGGCGTCGCTCCACAGCGCGCGCCCCGCCAGGAAGCCGCTGGCCCCGGCCTGACAGGCGGCGGTCACGGCCTTGGCGAAGTCCTGCAGGTCCACGCCCTGCGACAGCACCACCCACGGTCCGGTGATCGCCTCGCCGAGCTGTTCGCAGGCGCTGCGCAGCTCCTCCGGCGTGCCGCGGCCCGAGCGCGGCACCTGCACCTTGTAGAGACTCGACCCCAGGGCGGACAGCTCGCGCGCGGCTTCCCGGATGGCCTCGTCGGTGTCCCAGGACCCCTCTGCCAGCTCGGCCGACGTGGCGCGCACCACCGGCTCGAGCACCGACAGCACGCCCCGCTGGCGGGCGGCGGCGATGAAGCGGCGGGCCATCTCGACCCGGTGGGCCCGACGATCGTCGCGTCGCCAGATCACCAGCAGCTTGATCGCGGCCACCCCGGCCAGGTCGGCGTCGGCAGCGACGACGGCCTCGTCCACCTCCGTCTCCTGCACCGGGCCGCCGGCTTCCTGCTGGAGGGAGTCGGCAGCCAAGATGAGCCCGCAGCCGGGCGGCAAGAAGCCGTCGGCACGCACGGCCTCGAAGCCGAACTCGCGGTCGATGAGGAAGCCGGAGGCGAACGGACCGAGCGTTGCGCCCACATCAAGCTTGAAGCGCGTCAGCACCTCGTCGCCGGGTCGGCCGGCACCGGCATCATCGAACATGGTGCGCAGGCTTTCCCGCTGGTCCATGGCGACCATGGCGAAGGTCCCGGACTCGCGGGCGATCGCTGCGAGCGAGGGGACCGCTGAGCGTGGATCTGTCATAGCTCTCCATTTCGGTTCACCGCGAGTGCGGCGGTGACGAACTCCCGGAACATCTGGTCGTAGGCCGCGCCCGGTGAGCAGCCGGCCCTGACCCGCGCCCCGGCGGCGGAGCTCCGGCAGCCGGGCAGTCGCACCACGCCAGCGGCCAGTAGACCCGCCCGCTCGGCAGCGACCAGGGCGGCTCCAGCGGCCACCGGCTGGGTGATGCCGACCAGCCGCAGCGGTGCGGGTGTCACGGCCGCCTTGACACCCATCCAGGTCGGGTTCGCCGACACCGCCCCGCCCAGCACCGCGACCTCGCTCCCGGCGAGATCGGTTCCGCCGAGCCGCGCCTGCTCGGCCAGCATCCACCGTGCCTGCAGACTCAGCCCCTCGAGCAGAGCCCGGGTCAGCTGCGCCCGGCCGTGCCCGGCGGTCCGGCCGATGATCACGACCTCCGCCGCGGGATCGGGGGCTGGCGCCTGGCGGCCGGCCAAGTACGGGAGCACGAGGACGCCGGTCGGCCCGGCGGGAAGCCGATCGACATCGGCGAAAACGTCGGCGGCAGGGCGGTTTCCGACCATGGTCGCCAGCCACCACGCGATCATCGCGCCCGCGCTGCCGCAGGCCGCCATCAGGGCCTCGTGCTGACCGGTCACGGTGCGCACCAGGCTCATCCCGGCCGCCGCCACGGCGGCCGGCTCGGGGGACCGGGCCAGCACGGTGATCACCGCCTCGGCGGTACCCAGGGAGTCGGCGACGTCGCCGGGCGCGCCTACCCCTGCGGCGTAGGCCCCCACGGCGTGGTCGTGGCCGGCGACCACGACCGGCGTGCCGGCGAGCAGCCCCGCGCCGACGAAAGCGGACGCGGTGACCCTCCCCGCGACTTCCCGGGGCCCCACGATGGCCGGCAACTGCTCCGGGTACAGGCCGACCGCCGCGAGCAGGTCCGCGTCGAAGGTCGCCGGTAGCACCCCGTCGGGCCCCGGCAACCGGTACGCCATGGTGCGGCCGGCGAGGGTGTGGTCAGTCGCCAGCCGGCTGGTCATCGCCAGGCACACGATGTCGGCGGCACCAGCCCAGTGCCGCATGCGAAGCCAGACGTCGGGCTCGTTCCTGCGCAGCCAAGCCAAGGTGGCCAGCGGCACCTTCGCGCTCGGGCGAACGCCGGTCGTCGTGAAGAGCGCATCGCGCCCGAGGTCCGCCGCGAGCGCCTTCGCCTCCGCGCAGGCGCGATGCCCGTCCCAGCGCAGGAACGGACACAGCGGTTCGCCGTCGGCATCGATCGGGACACCGGTTTCAGCCATCGAGGCGAGCCCGACGACGTCCGGAGGCCGCGGAGCGTCGGCTAGCACGCTGCGCACGAGGCCCACTGCGGTGGCGACCAACGTGCTGGCGTCGTCCGGGGTCGGTGCGCCGGCGGCGGTGACGACGCGCACAACTCCGCAGCCAGGCTCCCCGGCGGAGATGGCAACCAGCGCGACCTTCGTGTTGGTGGTACCCACGTCCACGCCGAGGGCGAGCACCGCCTGGCCGTGGCCGCGCGTATCGCGCGGGCAATCATCCACCATGCCATTCTGTGATAGGTCGAATAGAGCGGTCAAGGTTTGTCCGACGCTCGGGCGCTTGACGGATCTCTTCACCTCTCCTTGGGTTGAAGGTCCAGCCGGACCTGCAGGGCCCAATGTGAGTGTTCGCCGTGAGACCACTCATTTCCAACGCCTTGACCTCGGTTGCCCTATTGTCGTCGGGACTTCTCGCGGACCATGTGTTCCTGCCCGCGATGCGCGGTGACCTCGGACTGGTCCTGCGCCACTCCTGGGTACGGGGGCCGGGCTCGGCTACGCGCTGACGTTCGTGCTCGCCGGACTCCTCCAGGCGCTCTGCGACATCGCCGCCTACCTGCTCCCTCAGTCTCGCAACGTGGAGAGCGAGCTTCGGGTCGACGATCGTCATCCCGTTCGGGGCCGGCCGCGTCCGCCTGCACGGCGACCTCGAGGTGCTTCGCTCCAGGCCTCCTGCCTGAGGCGTCCAGCCGCACCCGACATCACGTGACGTTCACCAGCGCCTCGGCGTGCTGACCGAAGCGGGTTCCGCCGACGGTGAGGTCCGCGACCAACCGGGCTCGGCGCATGATCAGGCCCACCGGAGGGGTGACCCGGAACACGACGGTCTCCTCCGACCGTCCCGTCACCTCCATCTGTTGGCTCCGTGGCGAGGCCTTCCAGCCATCGGGCACCTCCAGCTGAACCAGCGTCAGATCCTCGTGCGGGAACGGGTTGCGTACGGTGACGTTCAGGACGAGTTCCTCACCGCCACGCACCGTCGACCGGTAGGGCTGGATTCGAGCGCCGAAACCTTCCATGCCGAAGTCGATCTCGTCCAGTGGCAGCAGGTCACGGTGCAGCCTGACGAGTTCGTGGCCCTGATCGAGGAAGAGGTCGAGGTAGTCGTCGGTGACCTGGCGTGCGGGCCACCAATGCCCGCTAATTATCAGCTCCGGACGCAGCGACCGGTACAACTCCGCGCTGCGGACGAAGTCGGTGATGCGGAACCGGTTGCGGTACTGGTAGTTGAGGAACTCGGGCCGCTCCCCGGCGACACCCTGGCCGTCCTGCTGGTCACCGGTGGCGAGCACGCGCTGGCCGTCAGCCTCGAACCCGATCGCGGCAGCGTACAGCGTGTGGCCGGGCAATGGCCACATCGTCAGCTCGTACTCGTCCCAAGGCACCGGCCGCTCGGCGGGTATCGACCGGTCGACAGGGATCGGGTCGAACCACAGGCAGGGCAGGTCGAAGTGCTTGGGATCCTCCAGCACCGGGGTGATGTTGTCAAGGCACCACACCTCGGTGCCCTCGACCTCGCGCAGGAGGTTGAATCCCGCGACGTGGTCGTCGTGGTAGTGGGTGGCCACCGCCGCCTCGACGCGGTCGACGCCGAAGTCGCGTCGCAGGGCGTCGAGCGATGCCAGCATGGGGCGCCGGGCGGATCGGCTGGTGGCCAGAGGCATCCCCGTGGCCATGTCGTAGCCGAAGTCCAGGAGCAGGGCACCACCACTGTCGGAGAGCAGGGCGTACGACGTCGCGATGCTAGTGACGTTGCGCAACAAGTGCGGGGTCACCTCCTTCCAGGGATGATGGAGCCAACCCTCCAGGTCCCATGGCGCCCCGGTCCGCCGCAGCCGCATCAACTGCTCCAGACGGCCCCTGAGCATGGCTAGCCCAGCGCGGGGATCGGCCATCGGCGCGCCGTGCGCCGGCAGCAGCAGATCCAGGTTGAGCTCCTCCACTTGCATACACGACAGCGCCGTGGCAGCCAGCCCCTCCACGCCGACGTAGGTCCACTGCGACGCCGCGAGTGACCACGTCTTGCCCGGGGCATAGATGAGGTCGCCGGCGAAGAGCAGCCGTCGACCGCCGACGTCGACCAGGTAGCTCACCGATCCGATGGTGTGACCCGGGGTGGGAAGCGTGTAGATGTCGAAAGCGCCGTACCGGCGGGTCTGGTACTCCGCGACGGATCCGGTGACCGGCACGGACTCCATGAGGCTGAACTTATCCTGACGCAAGTCGTAATCGTTGTCCATCGGCCGGGACGCCCAGTGCTGGTCGACCTGGTCGAAGAGATCCCGCTCAACGGGCGGCACCCACACCCGGATCCCCTGGGCCCCGGTCCGCCACAGCCCCTGAACCTGGTCGCGGTGGTGGTGGGTGATGAGCACATCGGTGACCCGGTCGATGCCCCACTCGTCCAAGTGGTCCAGGACGCCGCCATTACCGAAGTCGATCAGGACGGCCTCGCGACCCGAGCGTAGGACGTAGACGTTGCACGTGTCCTCGAAAAGGATAACGTCCGAAGCGACGTACACAAAGATCCCGGCTTGACTCACGAAAACTGCCCGCGAAACGCTCCCCGTGCCTCACGTAGGAATGCCCGCGTAACGGTGACGCTCGGGTGGTGTGAGGAGTGAGCTGTCGATGCGGTCCAAGGCGGAGGTCACG
>JAABUN010003775.1_pt1 | contig 22472 bp, 18 predicted proteins | sample 5559311 | NCBI WGS metagenome assembly JAABUN01 (sample SAMN10711877, study PRJNA513370) | rock metagenome | isolation source: Antarctica rocks | place: Antarctica: Victoria Land, Siegfried Peak sud
TGTTGTTGCCGTCCTGGGTGCGACCGAGCTCGTCGCCGTGCGCGATCATCGGCACGCCCTGCGACAGCAGCAGCGTCGTCAGCAGGTTGCGCTGCTGCCGGGCGCGCAGGGCCAGCACGACCGGGTCGTCCGTCGGGCCCTCGACACCACAGTTCCAGGAGCGGTTGTGGTTCTCCCCGTCCTTGTTCTCCTCACCGTTGGCCTCATTGTGCTTCTCGTTGTAGGACACCAGGTCGCGCAGCGTGAAGCCGTCGTGGGCGATGACGAAGTTGATGGAGGCGATCGGCTTGCGCCCTGAGTGCTCGTAGAGGTCGGACGAGCCCGTGAAGCGAGAGGCGAACTCGCCCAGCGTGGCTCGCTCCCCGCGCCAGAAGTCGCGCACCGTGTCGCGGTACTTGCCGTTCCACTCCGTCCACAGCGGCGGGAAGTTGCCGACCTGGTACCCACCGTCACCGACGTCCCACGGCTCGGCGATGAGCTTCACCTGGCTGACGACCGGGTCCTGCTGGACGAGGTCGAAGAACGCCGACAGCCGGTCCACCTCATGGAACTGGCGGGCCAGCGTCGCCGCGAGGTCGAAGCGGAAGCCGTCGACGTGCATCTCGGTGACCCAGTAGCGCAGCGAGTCCATGATGAGCTGCAGCACGTGCGGGTGACGCATGAGCAGCGAGTTCCCCGTGCCGGTCGTGTCGTAGTAGTGCGCCAGGTCGTCGCTGACGAGCCGGTAGTAGGCGTTGTTGTCGATGCCGCGGTAGGCGAGGGTGGGCCCGAGGTGGTTGCCCTCGGCCGTGTGGTTGTAGACCACGTCGAGGATGACCTCGATGTCAGCTTCGTGCAGCGACTTGACCATGCCCTTGAACTCGGTGATCTGCTGCCCGCGCGTCCCGTAGGCGGCATACTCGCCGTGGGGGGCGAGGAAGCCGATGGTGTTGTAGCCCCAGTAGTTGCGCAGTCCCTTGTCGAGCAGGGTGAAGTCCTGCACGTACTGGTGGACCGGCATCAGCTCGATGGCCGTGACGCCGAGGTCCTTGAGATGGTTGATGACCGCGGGGTGGGCGATGCCGGCGTAGGTGCCGCGGATCTCTTCGGGGATGTCCGGATGCAACATCGTCAGGCCCTTCACGTGGGCCTCGTAGATGACGCTCTCGTGGTACTGGTGACCGGGTGAGCGGTCCTGACCCCAGTCGAAGAACGGGTTGACGACGACCGACATCAGCGTGTGCCCCAGGCTGTCGGTGGTGGTGGGGACGCTGGAGAGGCTGGCGTCCTGGTGGCCGAAGTCGTAGGAGAACAGCGACGGGTCGCCGTTCATCTCACCGTCGATCGCCTTGGCATAGGGGTCGAGGAGGAGCTTGGCCGGGTTGCAGCGATGCCCGTTGGCGGGGTCGTAGGGTCCGTGCACGCGGAAGCCGTAGCGCTGCCCCGGCTGGATCCCGGGGATGAAACCGTGCCAGACGAAGGCATCCACCTCTGGGAGCGCGACCCGGGTCTCGACCCCGTCGTCGTGGATGAGGCAGAGCTCGACTTTGTCGGCGACCTCGGAGAAGAGGGCGAAGTTCACCCCCGTTCCGTCATACGTCGCGCCGAGAGGGTAGGGGTTGCCGGGCCAGGTCTCCATGGGTCCTTTCGGGTTGATCGCGCGACACCGTGACGCGCGGTCGACCGGGACGTCACTGGCGCGGCCGCCCCCATCCTAGGCTGGGGGCCATGACGGTCGGTGAGGGTACTGGCTCGTCCGCTACCTTCGCCGCGGTGCGGTATGCCGTGGACCAGCTCATGCGCTTCGCCGGCCTGCAGCTGCTGTCGTGCCTCTTCCCGGGCATGCTCTTCGCCGGCCTCGTCGTGGCCAGGGTCGTCGAGCTGCCGATCGCCGACTACGACGCGCTGCTGGTCTACTGCCTCGTCCTGACCTTCGGCTTCTGGGCCCTGCGGCTCGAGACCTGGCGCGAGGTCCTCGTGATCTTCGGGTTCCACGCCCTCGGGCTCGGGCTGGAGATCTTCAAGGTCCACCAGGGGTCATGGCTCTACCCGGGCGGCGCCCTGACGAAGGTCGCTGGAGTGCCCCTGTTCTCCGGCTTCATGTATGCCGCGGTCGGCAGCTACATCTGTCAGTCATGGCGCCGCCTGGACCTCCGGGTGGACCACTACCCCGCGGCGTCGACGACCGTCGTGGCGCTGCTCATCTACGCCAACTTCTTTACCCACCACTGGATCCGGGACCTGCGTCTGCCGCTGGCCGTCGCCCTGATCGCCGTCCTGCGCAGGTGCTGGGTGCACTACACCGTCGCAGGCGTTCGCCACCGGATGCCGCTCGCCCTGTCGTTCCTGCTCATCGGGTTCTTCCTCTGGCTGGCCGAGAACGGCGCCACGTTCCTCGGCGCGTGGAACTACCCCGACCAGCTCGAGGTCTGGCAGGCGGTGCACGCCGACAAGCTCGGGGCGTGGGCGCTGCTCGTGAGCATGAGCTTCGTTCTCGTGGCCACCGTCAAGTCGCAGGAGGGCCGGCTCTATGCCCACCCCGGCCCGCCGCACGTCACGACGGAGTGACCGGATCGGCTCGGACAGTTCTCGCCCCGGTGAGGGCCACAGCGCGTCGAACCGCCGCGGGCGCCGCGCTCAGGTCAGCGCGTCGACGACCTGGTCAGCGGCGGCATAGGGGTCGCTCTTGCCGTCGACGACGTCGGCAGCGAGCTGGTCGACGCTCTCGTGGTGGCGCAGGTTGCCCATCCGCGAGCGCAGGGCAGCGAGGGCGATGGACTCGATCTCGTCACCGGCCCGCTTGACGCGGCGCTCGCGGAGCGAGCCGCTCTCCTGCAGCCATCCAACGTGCTTGTCGATCGCCTCCATCACCTCGTCGGTCCCCTCGCCCCGGGCGGCGACGGTCTTGACGACCGGCGGACGCCAGAGCCCGGGTTCGGTGCGGTCGCCCAGGGAGATCATGTGCCGCAGGTCGCGGACGGTCGCGTCAGCACCGTCGCGGTCGGCCTTGTTGACGACGAAGATGTCCCCGATCTCGAGGATCCCCGCCTTGGCGGCCTGGATGCCGTCGCCCATCCCGGGGGCGAGCAGGACGATCGTCGTGTCGGCGAGGCCCGCCACCTCCACCTCCGACTGCCCGACGCCCACGGTCTCGACGAGGATGACGTCACACCCGGCTGCGTCGAGCACCCGCAGGGCCTGCGGGGTCGTCCAGGAGAGGCCACCGAGGTGGCCCCGGGAGGCCATCGACCGGATGTAGACCTCCGGGTCGAGCACGTGGTCCTGCATCCGGATCCGGTCGCCGAGCAGCGCCCCCCCGGAGAACGGCGACGACGGGTCGACGGCCAGGATGCCGACGCGGTTGCCGCGGGCCCGGAACGCCCCCACCAGCGCGCTCGTCGACGTCGACTTGCCGACTCCGGGCGACCCGGTCAGTCCGATGACGTGAGCGTGCCCCGAGTGCGGAGCCAGCGCCGCCATGACGCGACGCAGCTCCGGGTGCGCATCCTCGACGAGCGAGACGAGCCGGGCGACGGCGCGCGGCGAACCGTCCCTGGCCGAGGCGACCAGGGACGGGACGTCGACCGACCGTGGGGCCACGCGGCGGGTGCTACTTCTGCGGGACGCGCAGGATGAGGGCGTCGCCCTGGCCGCCACCTCCGCAGAGAGCGGCCACACCGATGCCACCGCCGCGGCGCCCCAGCTCGAGCGCGAGGTGGAGGACGAGGCGGGCACCGGACATGCCGATCGGGTGGCCGAACGAGATGGCACCACCGTTGACGTTGACCTTCTCCTCGTCGACTCCGAGCTGCTTCGTCGAGGCGAGACCGACCGCCGCGAAGGCCTCGTTGATCTCGATGAGATCCAGGTCGGCCGGCGCCATCCCCTCCCGGGAGCACGCCTTGACGATGGCGTTGGCGGGCTGCTGCTGAAGGGAGGAGTCCGGCCCCGCGACGACGCCGTGCGCGCCGATCTCGGCGATCCACTCCAGGCCCAGCTCCTCGGCCTTGGCCCGGCTCATGACGACGACTGCGGCAGCTCCGTCGGAGATCGGCGACGCCGACCCGGCCGTGATCGTGCCGTTCTCGGAGAAGGCCGGCCGGAGCCTGGCGAGGGTCTCCGTGGTCGTGTCGGCGCGGATCCCCTCGTCGGCCCGGAACTCCAGGGGCTCACCCTTGCGCTGCGGCACCGAGACGGCGATCACCTCGTCGTCGAAGACACCGTCCTTCCACGCCTTGGCGGCCCGCTCGTGGGAGCGCGCCGCGTAGGCGTCCTGCTCCTCCCGGGTGAACTCGAGGTCGCCGGTGTTGGCCTTCTCGGTGAGCAGGCCCATCGGCTGGTCCGTGAACGCGTCCCACAGACCGTCCGCCGCCATGTGGTCCTTGAGCGCGATGTCGCCGTACTTGACACCGACCCGCGACTTCTCGAGCAGGTGCGGGGCGTTGGTCATCGACTCCTGGCCACCGGCCACGACGATCTCGAACTCGCCGGCCCGGATCAGCTGGTCCGCCAGGGCGATGGCGTCCAGGCCCGACAGGCAGACCTTGTTGACCGTCAGCGCGGGGACCGTCAGGGGGATGCCAGCCTTGACGGCGGCCTGCCGGGCGGGGATCTGGCCCGCTCCGGCACCGAGGACCTGGCCCATGATGACGTAGTCGACCTGCTCCGGGCTCACCCCCGCCTTCTCCAGGGCCCCCTTGATGGCGAAACCACCGAGGTCCGAGCCGGAGAAGTCCTTGAGGGACCCGAGCAGGCGCCCCATCCCGGTGCGGGCCCCCGCGACGATGACGGACGTGTTGGTGCTCATCTTCAGCCTCCAGAAGCGGTGTCGAGCGTCGTCGCTCGACTGCTCCGAGTCTAGCCGCGGCGGCCGCGCCCCCGACCGCGCAGGGAGGTGGCGAGCGCCACAAGCGCGGCACGGCATACCCGCCTCAGGGGGGTGGTCCCGAGCGAGCGGGTCCCCATGGCAGCTCACCGGCTCGTATGCCGGGGGCGCGCGGCCTAGGCTCGGCGGATGAGCGAGTTCCCCCACCTCTTCACGGCCATCGACCACGTCGGCGTCGCCGTGCGCGACCTCGACGAGGCGGTCGCCTTCTACCGCGACACGTATGGCATGCGGCTCGTACACGAGGAGGTCAACGAGGACCAGGGCGTGCGGGAGGCGATGATGTCGGTCGGGGAGTCCGGCGCGTGCATCCAGCTCCTCGCACCCCTGTCCCCCGACTCGACGATCGCCAAGTTCCTCGAGCGCAGCGGCCCGGGCGTGCAGCAGGTCGCCTATCGCGTCGAGGACGTCGAGGCGGCGAGCGCCGTGCTGCGTGACCGGGGCCTGCGCCTTCTCTATGACAGTGCCCGCCGGGGAACGTCGGGCAGCAGGGTGAACTTCATCCACCCGAAGGACGCGGGCGGCGTGCTCGTCGAGCTCGTCGAGCCCGCCGTCGGGGGCCACTGAGCGGACCTGGGCCGACGGGCGGGGCCTGAGGCAGCGGCTCGAATGCCGCGCTCGGCGCCGCTCCTAAGGCACTCCTGAGGCGGTCCTGCCGCCGCCGAGTAAGGCTTCTGCCGATGTCCGGGGGTGCCTTAGGGGCACAGTCTCGATCGGGTCAGCTCGAGACCCCCGAGGAGAAGCCCATGTTCCCCATCCACACCCCCGAAGTGGTCCGCGCAGAGCAGTCCCGCCGCCTCGAGGGCTTCCGCCTCTGGTCGCGTCGTCGGGGCCAGTCCAGCGGCTCCCTCGGCGTCGACTACGCCCCGCGCCAGGAGAAGGGCCACCAGCGCCCGGTCAACCTTCCCGCACTCGGTCACTGAGCCCCCCCGGGTGGATGACGGCGGTGGCCCTCCACGCAGTGCCGGTCTCCCCGATGTCGGGGGAAGGCACGATGATGGGGCGCATGTCCCTGGAGACGCGTACCGCTCCGCTCGTCGGACGTGCCGCCGAGCTGAGCCAGCTGTCCGAGCTGCTCGGGGTCGACGAGGCCCTGAGCGGCTCAGGGGCGGTGCTCCTCGCCGGTGACGCGGGAGTCGGCAAGACGAGACTCCTGCGAGCACTGCGCGACCGCGCCGCGGCCTCCGGTCGACGTCACATCGTCGGCCACTGCCTCGACTTCGGCGACAGCGCCCTGCCCTACCTGCCCTTCACGGAGATCCTCGGCCGCCTGCTCGCCGAGTCACCCGAGCTGGTCGGTCCTATCGTGGCCACCCACCCCTCGATCAACCGGCTCCTGCCCGGCCAGCGCGTCCGCACCGGCGCGACGAGCGCCCTGACATCGAGCGCCGACCCCGACGAGCGCCTTCGCGGCGACCGGGCGCCGCAGGCGCAGTCGAGCCGAGCCGACCTCTTCGAGTCCGTCCACGCCCTCCTCGAGGAGCTGGCCGCTCACACGCCGCTCCTCCTCGTCGTCGAAGACGCCCACTGGGCCGACCAGGCGACCCGGGAGCTGATCTCCTTCCTCTTCTCGCGCCACTTCGAGGCGCCGGTCTCCGTCGTCGTCTCCTACCGCAGCGACGACGTCCACCGGCGCCACCCTCTCCGCGGCGCCGTCGCCGAGTGGTCGCGCCTGCCGACCGTGCGCCGGATCCAGCTCGCCCCGCTCAGCGAGCGCGATGTCCGCACGCTGGTCCAGACGCTGCACCCCATGCCCTTGCGCGAGCAGGACGTCCACGCGATCGTCACCCGGGCCGAGGGCAACGCGTTCTTCGCGGAGGAGCTGCTCAGCGCGACGCAGATGGGTGGTCAGGCGCTGCCGGACGACCTGGCCGACCTGCTCCTGGTCCGGCTCGACCGCCTCGACGAGCGCAGCCGGAGCGCGGTCAGGGCGGCCGCCGTCGCGGGACGACGGGTCACCCACCAGCTGCTCTCCCGGGTCCTCACCGAATCCGCCGCCGACCTCGACCTCGCCCTGCGCCAGGCCGTCGAGTCGCACGTCCTCGTCCCCTCGCGCGGGGACAGCTATGCCTTCCGGCACGCGCTGCTCGCCGAGGCGGTCTACGACGACCTGCTGCCCGGCGAGCGGGTCCGCCTCCACGCGGCCTACGTCGCGGCGCTGAGGTCCGGCGAGGTCCCGGGGACGGCCGCCGAGCTGGCGCGGCACGCGCGGGCGGCGCAGGACACCACCACGGCGGTGCGGGCCAGCATCGAGGCCGGCGACGACGCCATGCTCGTCGGCGCCCCGGAGGAGGCGGCCCGCCACTACGAGCTCGCGCTCCAGTTCCTCGCGCGGGTCGTCACGGCCGCGAGCAGCCGGTCCGGCCCGCTGTTCGGCGGTGACTGGACCGAGCCCCTGTCCACCGCGGTGAGCGCCGGGAGCCCTGCTGACGCCGACGAGCGGCCCCCGCCCGACGCCGACGCCGACGACCGGGCCGTCGTCGGGCTCGTCCTCAAGACGAGCGACGCTCTCATCGCCTCCGGAGACCCCTACCGAGCCGTCAAGCTCATCGCCGACCACGTCGGGGCGCTGCCATCCGGCACGGACCCGTCGACCCGCGCCCGCCTCCTCGTCGGGCTCGCCGCCGCCACCTTCCTCGTCGAGACCGAGGCCGACCCCCTGGAGATCACCGTCGAGGCGATGTCCCTCGTCCCGGACTCCCCTCCGACACCGTTGCGGGCCAAGGTCCTCAACGTCCACGCCAAGGCGACGACGCACCGCCTCGGCGGCGAGGAGGCGGCGCGCTTCGCCACGCAGGCCCATGAGATGGCCCTCAGCCTCCGCCTTCCGCGGGTCGCCGCGGAGGCCGCCATGACTCTCGCCAAGATCGACGACCTCACCGGGGACGCCGACACCTCACGGTCCCGGCTCGAGCACATCGTCGCCCAGGCCCGCGCGGACGGCGACGTCAACGCCGAGCTGCGCGGCCTCCACCAGATCGGCGGGCTCCACTTCGGGACAGGTGAGTTCCCCGAGGCGATGCGGGCCTACGAGGGGGCTGCCGCACGGGCCCGCGAGAGCGGCCGCCCCTGGGCCCCCTACGGTCTCGACGCGCGCGCCCTCGCCGGCATCACGGCATACACGGTCGGTGACTGGGACGGCGCCCTGCGGGTCGCGGACGTCTCGGGACAGTCACCGCCGCCCATCGCCGAGGCGCTCCTCGCCGCCGTCAAGCTCGGCGTCCTGGCCGGGCGCGGCGAGCCCGGGGCCCTCGAGCTGCTCGAGGTGACCCGTGCGGGGTGGAGCCGGGAGGGCACGACCGCGGTCCTGAGCGGTGGAGCGGCGATAGACGTGCACGGCGACCGGCACGATCTCGACGCCGTTCTCGCCGTCCACGACGAGGTGCGGACCATCCTTCGGCGCCTCTGGCAGACCGCGGCGCCGTGGCCTCAGATCCGGCTCAGCGCCCTCGTCCTCGGGCAGCTCGCCAGCAACGCGTCCCGGACGGCACAGTCCGGGAGGGCGGCGCTGGCAGCCAGCGGCACGCGGTTCCTCACCGCCGCGGCGGATGTGTGGCAGAGCCGGTCGATGAGCGGACCGTCCCGGGTCGAGGCCCGTGCGTGGCGCGCTCGGGTCCTCGCCGAGCACCTGCGGCTGCGCTGGCTCACGGATGTCGACGCGCCGACCGAGGATGAGCTCGTCGCGGGTTGGCGGGAGAGCGTCGCGGCGTTCCAGGAGTGGGAGCACGTCTACGAGCTGGCCAGGTCCAGGGGCCGGCTGGCCACCGTCCTGCGGGCGGTGGGTCAGGCTGAGGAGGCTCGGACGCTGGCCGACGCCGCTCGCGCCACCGCTCGTGCGCTGGGGGCAGAGCCGCTGCTGAGCGAGCTGCGCGGGCTGGGCGGTCCGTCCCGGCCTGCCTCGGTGAGTGACGCCACGGTGCGCACCCTCACGGCGCGGGAGCGCGAGATCCTCGGGTTGGTCGCCCAGGGGCGGAGCAACGCCGAGATCGGCCGGCAGCTGTTCATCAGCGCCAAGACCGTCAGCGTCCACGTCTCCAACGTCATGGCGAAGCTGGGCGCCGGAGGCCGCACGGAGGCGGTGGCCCTGGCGCGGCGCGACGGCGTGCTGACCGACTGACGTAGGAGTGCGGCGCAAGACCGCACCTCTCCGCCGCCTCAGAGGTCCGCCGCTTCAGGCATGCCGCGGCCCGACTGCGGAGGAGGACCATTGCCCGGCCAGTGCGGCCAAAAGGGCCAAAGACTCGTCCCCACATGCCGATGCGCGGGCGAGTGCTCTCGGCCGCCACGCCAACACTGGTGTTTCATTTCGGGACAACGTGTCGTATTCGCCTGTCGCCGTTCGTGGGATAGGTGAGCCCGGACCACCGGGTCCGCCAGAGAAGAAGGAGCGGTCATGACCGAGTACCTCATGTACTTCAACCAACAATGGGTGGGCGACCACACCGAGGAGTGGTTCCGCGGGCGCGGACCGCTCGCAATGGCGGTGGTGGCCGAGATGAAGGCGGCCGGCGTGTACGTCTTCGCCGGGGGGCTGGAGGAGGAGGACGGCCCGGTCTACAGCGCCGACCCCACCAGTGGCACCGTGCTGATCACCGACGGACCGTACGTCGAGACCAAGGAGTTTCTGGGCGGGTTCGCCGTGGTGGACGTGGCCGATGACGAGGCCGCCAGGATGTGGGGGGGCAAGGTCGCGGAGGCATGCGGCTGGCCTCATGAGGTTCGCCGCTTCAAGCCTCAGCCTCAGGTCGGGTGACGCCATCGTCGAGCTCGGTTCAGTCCGACGAACGGCTGGGCGCGGGTGCGTTCGCGCCTACGTTGGCCAGTGGGCTCCAAGCCGGCGATTGTTTCGGCATCGACCTGCACCTCACTTCCATGGCCGAAGGTCGGCGGTCTCGCCGCTGCTGATCGTGGGCGATTCGGCTGTGGACGCACCGGACCCTGGGAGCGTGCCCAGGATGGCCCCTCCGGAGCAGAGCGGGGCGCCGGTCATCGCGTTCTCGCGCACGTCGTGGTACCCGGAGAGAGCGTTCACGCCGTGATCGTGACCTGTTCCCGGAGATGGTGGCCCAGTCGGACCGCGAGGTCACACCTGGTGTGAGCCTTCCGATGTACGAGGGTGCAAGGGTCTGCGGCCACGGGACTGTGATCTGACGGGCCGCCATCCGAATGCCGTTGGCTGAGCACGATGAGCAGCGCCTTCTGCAGTGGCTGGCGTAACCCGGCAGCCTCGCTCGCCGCGGAGGACGGGGGCAGATAGCGACGAGGGCATGCTGAATGCCTCGGCGCTCAGACCAACTCGCCGCGCTTCCTGCTCAGGTAGGCGCGCTCGGCGGAGTTCTGGGTAGCGGCGATGGCGGCGTCGTACGACTCCTTCGCCTCGGCGGTCCGGCCGAGCCTGCGGAGCATGTCGGCGCGGGCGACGTGCCATGCGTGGTAGCCCGCGAGCGGCAGCCGGTCGACCAGACTCAGGGCGACCTTGGGACCGTCCAGTTCCGCGACCGCGACCGCGCGGTTGAGTGCGACGATCGGTGACTGGTCGTGCCGGGTGAGCTGGTCGTACAGTGCGACCACCTGCGACCAGTCCGTGTCAGAAACGGTTGGGGCGTCGGTGTGGACGGCGTTGATCGCGGCGAGTATCTGATAACGGCCGGGTCGGTTGATCGCGAGGCACTCACGGACCAGGTCGTGCCCCTCGGCGATCAGCCCGCGGTCCCAGCCGGCGCGATCCTGCTCACCGAGCGGGACCAGCTGCTCATTCCGCACGCGGGCCTCACGCCGGGCCTCGGTGAGCAGCAGCAGCCCGAGCAGACCGGCCACCTCCGGCTCCTCGGGCAGCAGCTGGCGAAGGACCCGTGTCAGCCGGATGGCCTCGCCCGTGAGCTCGGCGCGCACCGGGTCGCCGTCGCCGGTGGTGAGGTAGCCCTCGTTGAAGACGAGGAACACTACCGCCAGCACGCCGCCGAGCCGCTCGGGGAGGTCGGCGGCCTCGGGCACCCGGTAGGGCACCTTCGCCGCCGCGATCTTCTTCTTCGCCCGAGTGATCCGCTGCGCCATCGTAGTCTCGGGCACGAGGAACGCCTGCGCGATCTCAGCCACAGTCAGCCCACCGAGGAGGCGGAGCGTCAGCGCGATCCGCGCCTGCGGTGCGAGCGCCGGGTGGCAGCAGGTGAACAGCAGTCGCAATCGGTCGTCCTCGACCGGTCCGGTGTGCTCCTGGGGCGTGTCGTCGTGGTACATGAAGGCCGCCTGGTGCTTCGCCTCGCGCTGCTTCTCGCGTCGGATCCGGTCGATCGCGCGGTTGCCCGCGGTGGTGGTGAGCCAGCCGCCGGGATTGGGAGGTACGCGGGACTCCGGCCACTTCTCCAACGCGGCCACGAGCGCCTCACCCGCCGCCTCCTCTGCGATGTCGATGTCACCGAAGCGGCGCACGAGCGAGGCGATCAGGCGGCCATACTCCTCGCGGAAGACCCGCTCGACGGCCGCCGTTCCGCCCTGCATCGGTCAGTCGTCGTTCGGCCGGCTCAGGCCAGGCCGCCGAACGGACGGACCTCGACCTTGCCGCGGCACGCCTTGGACCCCTCGGCCGCCAGCTTGAGGGCCACGTCGAGGTCCGGCGCGTCGATGACCCAGAAACCCCCGATGACCTCCTTGGTCTCGAGGTATGGGCCGTCGGTCATCACGGGCGTCTCACCCTGGCCGTCGACGACGGTCGCGGTCGATGCCGACTGAAGCCCACCGGCGAAGACCCAGTAGCCATCGGCGTGAAGCTTGTCATTGAAGGCGCCGGTCGCGGCGAACGCCTCTTCCATCTCCTCCTTGGAGCCGTAGTTGCCATACTCGTCCATCTCGGCGGGGCCGTGCACGGTCAACAAGTAGTGCGTCATCCGACATCTCCTCAGTTCCGGGCGGTCCCGATGACCGCCTTCTACTCCCACCACGAACGGCATCCCGCCGATACGACAACCTGCCACACAAGGCCTTGCGATCGGGTCCCTCAGAGGCCAACTACCCGTTGACGCTCCACATCAGTAACACCGGTCGCAGAAGCACCGGGCGCCCGCCGAGGAAACGGAGCTCGACATGTCCACCACCGCGTAGATCCCCACCCGCCCCCCAGCGCGCCGACCCTCGCGGCCGAGCGGTAGCCGGTATGGAAGCACGGAGTCGTCTCTGCCGTCGTGGCCTCGATCGCCGGCCCGCCGCTGTTCACCGACGTTCCGGCTGTCGAGACCAAGGAGCACCTTTGCGGCTCCGCCGTCGTGGATGTGGCCGACGAAGAGGCGGCGCGGCTGTGGGCGGGAGACATCGCGGTGGCCTGCGGTTGGCCGCAGGAGGTTCGACGCTGCCGAGTTTCCCATGCCACTTCCAGACGACCCGGCGCCATCGTCCTCGCGCACGAAAGCGGCTCCGCGGACGGCTCATCACCATCAGCCACCTCGACGCCCTCCTCGGCGCCCTCCTCGGCGACGGCTATGAGATCGTCACGGTGTCGACCCTGTGCGACGTCCCGCCGGCCGGCCTGGTGAGGTAGGTCACCGGGTGACCGGCGTCTCAGGGCCTTGGGCCAAACGTTACGGGCCAGTAGGTTCGGCGCAGCGACGTGCCGGGCTCACCCCCTGACGCTCACCCCGAGGCCTGAGGAGTTCCCGTGATGAAGGAGATCCGCGACGCGATCCTGTCGGGAGACCGCACGCAGGAGACCTACTCGGGGATCGCCATCCCCGCGACCTACCGCGCGGTCACGGTGCACCGGGACGAGGTCGACCTCTTCGCGGGCGTGGCCAGCCGGGACAAGGATCCCCGCAGATCCCTCCACGTCGACGACGTCCCCGTGCCGGACCTGGCGCCCGGCGAGGCCCTGGTCGCCGTCATGGCAAGCGCGATCAACTACAACACCGTGTGGACCTCGATCTTCGAGCCGATGTCCACCTTCGGGTTCCTCGAGCGCTACGGGCGGACCTCTCCCTATGCCAAGCGCCACGACCTGCCCTACCACGTCGTCGGGTCTGACCTGGCCGGCGTCGTGCTGCGCACCGGCCCCGGCGTGCACCTCTGGAAGCCCGGTCAGGAGGTCGTCGCGCACTGCCTGTCCGTCGAGCTCGAGAGCGCCGACGGCCACAACGACACGATGCTCGACCCGGAGCAGCGGATCTGGGGCTTCGAGACGAACTTCGGTGGTCTGGCTGAGCTCGCCATCGTCAAGACCAACCAGCTCATGCCCAAGGCGAGGCACCTGACCTGGGAGGAGGCCGCCTCCCCGGGCCTGGTGAACAGCACGGCATACCGGCAGCTGATCTCCCGCAACGGCGCGGCGATGAAGCTCGGCGACATCGTCCTGATCTGGGGAGCGAGCGGCGGCCTGGGCTCCTACGCGACCCAGATGGCCATCGCCGGCGGCGCCACGCCCGTCTGCGTCGTCTCCTCAGCCGACAAGGCCGAGCTGTGCCGGCGGATGGGTGCCGAGCTCGTCATCGACCGGGACGCCGAGGGCTACCGGTTCTGGCAGGACGAGAGCACGCAGGACCCCACGGAGTGGAAGCGCCTCGGCGCGAAGATCCGCGGGCTGACCGGGGGCAAGGACCCCGACATCGTCTTCGAGCACCCGGGCCGCGAGACGTTCGGCGCCAGCGTCTTCGTCGCTCGTAAGGGGGGCACCATCGTCAGCTGTGCATCGACGTCGGGCTACCTCCACGAGTACGACAACCGCTACCTCTGGATGAGCCTCAAGCGGATCATCGGATCGCACTTCGCGAACTACCGCGAGGCGTGGGAGGCCAACGAGCTGGTCAACCGCGGCCTGATCCACCCGACGCTGAGCCGCGCCTACCCCATGGACGAGGTCGGCCAGGCCGCCTACGACGTGCATCGCAACCTCCACCAAGGCAAGGTCGGCGTCCTCACGCTCGCCCCCGAGGAGGGCCTCGGAGTGACCGACCCCGAGAAGCGCGACGCGTTCGCCGAGCAGCTGGGCAGGTTCCGCAACGCCTGACCGCTCCCGCACGGCGCGTTTCGCCCGACCGCCCCAGCGCGGGCGCCCGGCTAGGGTTTTGCCATGTTGGATCGGTGGCGCCAGTTCCGGAAGCGGCAGCGCCAGAACCTGCGCGCGAGCAACCGGCCCCCCTTCACCCCGCCGCCGGCGACCGACGACGAGCAGCTGACCCACGACCTGCTCAGCGACGTGCTCCCCCGCGAGGGCGGCCAGCACGAGCCCCAACGCAGCAGTCGCCCGATCGCCGGAGAGCGGGCCCGCCGCGAGTACGGCCAAGCCGGGCGACCCCTGAACCGCCAGTCCCCCTTCTACGTCGGGTTCGTCGGCGCCATCGGGGTGCTCACGGCATACGGGCTCTGGCAGGCGATCTCCTCGCTCGACACGGTGATCACGCTGCTCATCGTCGCCTTCTTCCTCACCCTCGCGCTCAACCCGGTGGTCGAGGTCCTCGTGCGGCGCGGTCTGTCGCGCGGACCGTCGGTCGCCGTGGTCTTCGTCCTCCTCGTCCTCCTCTTCACTCTCCTCGGGCTCGTCGTCGTGCCGCCGGTGAGCCAGCAGGGCGCCGACCTGGCCAACAACGCGCCGGCCTACCTCGAGCAGGTACTGCGCAACCCCCGCCTCATGGAGCTCGACCAGCACTACCAGGTCGTCGCGAAGCTGCAGGAGGAGCTCACCAAGCGGATCTCCGACGGCAGCTTCATGTCGCAGGTCGCGGGTGGGGTGCTCGGCGCCGGCCGGATCATCGCCTCGGGGATCTTCTCGACCCTCACCGTCCTCGTCCTGACGCTCTACTTCCTGTCCTCCCTCCCGGCCCTGAAGCGGGCCGCGTATGCCGTCGTGCCCGCCAGCCGCCGCCCGCGGTTCATCTCCCTGTCTGAGGAGATCATGCGGCGGGTGGGGTCCTACGCGATCGGCCAGGTGGTCGTCGCCACGGTCAACGCCTGCTGCGCGTGGATCATGATGTCGATCGTCGGGATCCCGTATGCCGCGGTGCTGGCTGTCGCCGTCGGCTTCCTCGGGCTCGTCCCCATGGTCGGTGCGACACTCGGCGCGGCCGTCGTGGCCGCCGTCGCCGTCTTCGACGACCCGAGGAAGGCGGTCATCGCGATCGTCTACTTCATCGTCTACCAGCAGACCGAGAACTACCTCGTGGCCCCGCGGATCATGCAGCGCACCGTCTCCGTGCCGGGCGCCGTGACCGTTGTCGCGGCGCTGACCGGCGGCACCCTGCTCGGGATGCTCGGGGCCCTGCTCGCGATTCCCGCGGCCGCCGGACTGCTCCTGCTCTACGAGGAGGTCCTCGTCCCGCGCCAGCGCCGGGTCTAGGTGCGGCGGGCCGCATCCTCCCGTTCCGCTCTGTCCGGGGCGCGCCGGCTGATGAGCGGGCCCCTCCACCTGCCCCTCGCCGCCCGGTCTAGCCTCGAGCGGTGCGCTTCCTCAACGGCCTGCAGCCGAGCTTCGACCTGACCTACGACGACGTCTTCATGGTCCCCAACCGGTCGTCGGTGACCTCCCGGATGGACGTCGACCTGTCCTGCGCCGACGGCACCGGCAACACCATCCCCATCGTGGTGGCGAACATGACGGCGATCTCCGGTCGTCGGATGGCCGAGACGGTGGCCCGGCGCGGCGGCATCGCGGTCATCCCGCAGGACATCCCCGCGGACGTCGTCGCAGCGGTCGTCGACTTCGTCAAGTCGCGCCACCTCCTGCACGACACGCCGATCACGCTCAGCCCGGCGGATACGGTCGGTGCGGCGATGACGTTGCTGCCCAAGCGATCCCACGGCGCAGGCGTGGTCGTGGATGAGCACCTGCGTCCCATGGGGGTCGTCACCGAGGCCGACCTCTCCGGCGTCGACCGGTTCACCCAGGTCAAGGACGTCATGACGCGCGATGTCTTCACGGTGCCGGAGGACGTCGACCCCGAGACGGCCTTCGGCCTCCTCGGCGAGGCGCACCACCGCATCGCACCGGCAGTCGACCGGGACGGCCGCCTCGCGGGGATCCTCACCCGCCAGGGCGCATTGAGAGCCACCGTGTACCAGCCCAACGTCGACGCCAGCAAGCGGCTGCGCGTGGCCGCCGCCGTCGGGATCAACGGCGACGTGGTCGGCCGGGCCAAGGAGCTCGTCTCCGCCGGAGTCGACGTGCTCGTCGTCGACACCGCCCACGGGCACCAGGCCAAGATGCTCCAGACCCTCGCCGCCGTTCGGGCGGTGGCGGACGACATTCCGCTCGCTGCCGGCAACGTCGTCTCGGGCGACGGAGTCCGCGACCTCGTCGCGGCAGGCGCCGACATCGTCAAGGTGGGCGTCGGACCGGGGGCGATGTGCACGACCCGGATGATGACCGGTGTCGGGCGGCCGCAGTTCTCCGCGGTTCTGGAGTGCTCCGCCGCCGCACGCGAGCTCGGCAAGCACGTCTGGGCCGACGGCGGCGTGCGCCACACGCGGGACGTCGCCCTCGCGCTCGCCGCCGGAGCGGCCAACGTCATGGTGGGTTCATGGTTCGCCGGCACCCACGAGTCGCCCGGGGACCTCCAGGTCTCGAGTGACGGCCGCCCCTACAAGGAGTCCTTCGGGATGGCCTCGGCCCGGGCGGTCCGCACCCGGACGGCACTGGAGTCGTCCTACGACCGGGCTCGCAAGGGACTCTTCGAGGAGGGGATCTCCAGCGCCCGGATGTTCATCGACCCAGAGCGCCCCGGGGTCGAGGACCTGCTCGACGCCATCACCGCGGGAGTGCGCTCCTCCTTCACGTATGCCGGCGCTCGCACCCTCGAGGAGTACCACCAGCGGGCCGTCGTCGGCCTGCAGAGCACGGCCGGTTTCGTCGAGGGAGCGCCCCGGAACACCTCCTGGTGATCTTCGGACGCCCTCGTCAGGGGCGCTGGGCCGGGCTGGGCTCGTGCTGCTGGTCAGCCGCGGGCCAGGTGGTCGGCAGGGGTAGGGCCCCCGGGTTGACCCGGGCGACGATCTCCTCGTGGACGCGACGGACATAGGGCTCGCCGACCCACAGGTGCTTGGCCCCGTCGACCGCGACGACCTCCGCCTGCGGCACCACGGCGAACCGTTCCCTGGCCTCCTCCGGGCGCAGGTAGTCGTCGTACTCGGGGACCAGCGCGACCAGCGGCTTGCCCGAACACGCCCACGCGGCAAGGTGTTCCGGCCGGGCGGACCTCAGCGGCGGGCTGAGCAGGACCGCCCCGGCAATGGATGGGTCGTTGCCGTACATCAGGGTGAGGTCCGTGCCGAAGGACCACCCCACGAGCCACCGGTTGGGGAGCTCCGGCGCTTCGTGGTACTCGGCGAGCTCGATCGCCGCCGCGACGTCGAACCGCTCCCCCTCGGCGTTGTCGAAGCTCCCCTGCGAGGTGCCGCGCGGCGATGAGACACCGCGCAGGTTGAACCGCAGCACCGCCAGGTCGGCCAGGGCGGGCAGCCGGAAGGCGGCCTTCTTGAAGACGTGACTGTCCATGAACCCGCCATGCGTCGGCAGCGGGTGGATCGTGACGAGGGTCCCGACCGGGTCGCGGTCCGCTGGCAGGGCGAGCTCACCGACGAGGGTCAGCCCGTCCGCCGTGTGCAGCTCGACATCCTGACGGCGGGCGGCCAGGATGGAGCTCGCGCGGATGTCGTCGGGGTGGCGGCTCATGCGAGCAGGCTATCGATAGGTGTTGCCTGCCGGCCGAGCGTCCCGCCGCTGCCAGCAGCGGGCGTGCCAGTGACGCCGGTCCCCTACTCCCCCAACGCCTTGCGCGGGCCAGACGACGACGTGTGGGGTGCCGACCGCGATGTCCTGGTGGCACCCCGGGCAGAGGTAGTCGCGGCTGGCTGACGCCCCCGACACGCGGCGCACGGTCCACAGCCCCCCGGCATACCGCTCCGTCGTCGTGACCGACCCGCCCACCCGACCGAGGTCGAGCGGTCCTTCGTCGCGTCGTCGGCGGTTGGCGCGTGGCATGCCTCCAGTCTCCCCCCGTATGCCGGGTGCCTCAGCGGCGGCCCTCACCGCGCCGACGTGGATGGTCGCGGCTCCGCGGCGCTCGGCATCAGGCGTAGGTGCGGAAGCCGCGGCCGGTCTTGCGGCCGAGGTACCCGGCCGTGACGAGGTGCTCGAGCAGCGGAGCCGGCGCGAACCCGCGCTCACGGAACTCGAGGTAGAGCTCGCGCTGGATCGCCAGCGACACGTCGAGGCCGACGACATCGAGCAGCTCGAAGGGCCCCATGGGATAGCCGCAGCCCGTCCTCATCGCCGTGTCGATGTCCTCGGCGGTCGCGTAGTGCGCCTCGAGCATCTTCACCGCGTCGTTGAGGTAGGGAAAGAGCAGCGCGTTGACGATGAAGCCCGAGCGGTCGCCGCACGAGACGGGGTGCTTCCCGATCCCGGCCGAGAGCTCGACGACCGTGGCGGCCACGTCGGCCGACGTCGAGACCGTCGACACGACCTCGACGAGCTTCATGACCGTGGCGGGGTTGAAGAAGTGCATCCCGATGACGTCCTCGGGGCGCGAGGTCACGACGGCGCAGTCGATGACCGACAGCGATGACGTCGTCGTCGCGAGGATGGCCCCCGGCCGGCACACCTTGTCGAGGGTCCGGAACAGGTCCTGCTTGGCGCCCAGCTCCTCGACGATCGCCTCGACGACCAGGTCGACGTCGGCGAGGTCATCGTGCGACGTCGACCCGGTCAGCCGGGTCACCACCGCGGCGGCGTCCGCTGCCGACAGCTTGCCCCGGTCGACCGCCTTGCCGAGGCTCTTCGCGATCGAGGCCTCGACTGCCGCGACCTTGTCGTCGGACCGCGCGACGAACGTCACGGCATACCCGGCCTTGGCGAAGACCTCGATGATGCCGGTCGCCATGGTGCCGGACCCGACGACTGCGACCGTGTCGACGGGCCGCAGCGCGGTGCTCGCCTCCTGATCTGCCTGGGGAGTCGCGGCGTCGGGCACGACCTCGGACGAGCCCGGCTCGGCGTAGGTGTAGAAGCCCCGCCCGACCTTGCGGCCGAGAAGACCCGCCGACACCATCTGCCGGATGACTGGGCTCGGCGCGTGGAGACGGTCGCGGCCCTGCCGATACATCGTGTCGAGGATCTCGTATGCCGTGTCGAGACCGATGAGGTCCATCAGCGCCAGAGGACCCATGGGCAGTCCGCACCCGAGCCGCATGGCCGCGTCGATGTCCTCGCGGGTGGCATAGCGCGTCTCGTACATCGACACGGCGTGGTTGAGGTATCCGAAGAGCAGCGCGTTGGCGATGAACCCCGCCTTGTCGGCGACGATGACCGGCAGCTTGCCGAGCCGCTCCGCCAGCGCCTTGACGTCCTCGAAGACCGAGTCCTCCGTGACGACGGTCCGGATGACCTCCACGAACTGCAGGACCGGCGCCGGGTTGAAGAAGTGCATCCCGACGACGCGCTTCGGGTTCGAGGTGGCGACGGCGATCTCGGTCACCGAGAGGGAGGAGGTGTTCGTCGCGAGGATCGCGTCCTGCCCGACGATCTGGTCGACCTGGGCGAAGATCTCCTTCTTGAGCTGGAGGTCCTCCGGCACGGCCTCGACGACGAGCTGGCAGTCGGCCAGATCGGCGAGCGCCGAGGTGAACCGCACCCGGCCCAGCAGCGCCGCCTTCGCCTCGTCGGTGAGCTTCCCCCGGCTCACGGCACGGGCGGTGGAGTGACCGAGGACGCCCCGACCCTTGGCGACCGCGGTGTCGTCGACCTCAACCGCCACGACCTCGATACCGTTGCGCGCGAACACCTCCACGATGCCGGCGCCCATGGTGCCCAGCCCGATGACGCCGACCCTGGTGAACTCTCGTGACATGTCGGCGAGTCTGCCAGCGGGCCGTGCGCCCTGGTGGCGTTGCAGGCGCGACGGTCGTCACAGTGGCCGGCGCGCCGCGCTCGACCGAAGTGTGACGCCGGTCGCACCATGGGGTCATGGCCCGCAACCACGTCAACGTCTCGCTCGGCCCCGGGCACACGGTGACCGCACCGTCCGCGCTCGCTCGGTCGGGGCGGCATACGAGCGGGTATGCCGTGACCCCGCCGGGTCGCGGATCGACGCCTCCCGCGGGGGTGACGTCATGGTCGCGCGCAAAACGGCGGGGTGCGTGAGCCACAGCGTCCCAAGCCAGGACCGCCGAGCCTCACCATGGCGCTCGATCTGCCGAGAGACGCCTGAGCCGCCTCAGCGGGGGTGCCGGCCACGAGGCTGCTCACCGGGCGTGTCCGACGCCGGCGCCTGACCGCCCGGTAGCCGCGACCCCCGTCGCCTACGCTGTCCCGGTGCGCCTTGTCATTGCCCGCTGCTCGGTCGACTACGAGGGCCGCCTGCAGGCCCACCTCCCCCTCGCGACGAGACTCCTGCTCGTCAAGGGCGACGGGTCGGTCCTCGTCCACAGCGACGGTGGCTCCTACAAGCCGCTGAACTGGATGTCGCCGCCGTGCGCCATCGCCGAGGTCGAGCCCGAGGAGCGGGAGGCGGGCGAGGGCGTCCAGCGGGTCTGGGTCGTCCAGCACGCGAAGTCCGAGGACCGGCTGCGGGTGCGGATCCACGAGATCCTGCACGACTCGAGCCATGAGCTGGGGGTCGACCCGGGCCTGGTCAAGGACGGCGTGGAGGCGCACCTCCAGAAGCTCCTCGCCGAGCACATCCACACCCTCGGTGACGGGTGGTCACTGGTCCGCCGGGAGCACATGACGGCGATCGGGCCGGTCGACATCCTCGCCCGCGACGACGGGAGGCGGCACGTCGCCATCGAGATCAAGCGCCGGGGGGAGATGGACGGGGTCGAGCAGCTCACCCGCTACCTCGAGCTGATGAACCGAGACCCGCACCTGGCCCCGGTGACCGGCATCCTCGCCGCCCAGGAGATCAAGCCGCAAGCTCGGGTGCTGGCCGAGGATCGCGGGATCCGCTGCGTCGTCCTGGACTACGACGCGTTGCGCGGCATCGACGACGTCGGCTCGCGGCTGTTCTGAGGCGCCCTTGCCGCAGCGACCGCCGTCAGCTGACCGGAAGCCCCGGCCACCGCCCGACCAGCCGCCAGCCGTCGGCGTCGATCTCGACCGGGACGACGGCGCAGTGCCGGAGCAGCCGGTCGTCAACCAGCGCAGACGTCGCGTTGGTCGAGCGATGCGGGATGGCGAGCGACATGACGCCACCGTGGCTGACGACGACGACCGTCTCGCCGCGGTGCTGGTCCGCCAGAGCCTCGAGGGCGGTGGTGAAGCGGGCGACGACCTCCTCACCCGTCTCGGCGCCGGGGCAGCCGACGGACAGGTCCCCTGACAGCCAGGTCGCGAAGATCTCCCTGACACCGGGGTCGCTCGCCGATCGGCCCGCGAACTGACCCACCGAGAACTCCTGCACTCCGGCGATGGCTCGCACCGGCACGCCCAGTGCCGCGCCGACCAGTGCGCCGGTCTCACGGGCGCAGCCGAGAGTGCTCGGGTAAACCGTGGCGACCCGCTCGTCGACCAGTCGAGCGCCGAGCGCAGTCGCCTGGTTGCGGCCCAGCTCGGTGAGCCACCCGTCCTCGTCGAGGACCAGGTCAGGGCGCTCGTAGTCGGCGTCGGCGTGCCGGCAGACGAGGACCCGGGCGGCACAGAAGAGGTCACTCACCACGTGCCCCCTAGCCGGACCATCTGGCTCGGGGGCTCAACGCTGGGGCCCTGCGTCGGGCTCGACCCCTCGGGCGGCGAGCAGCTCGTCGCGTCGGTAGGCGTATCCGACCATCCATGTCGGCGTGATCCGCATCAGCGCGATGTCGTCCCAGGGGAGGGCGGACGCGCCGTAGTGGTCGACCCAGTGTCCGAGCACCTCATCGCGGTCCGGGTGCCCTGCCCGGACCAGCTCCACCCGACCGTGGGTGAACACCCCGACCTCCTCACCCTCGATGTAGGCAGCGCTCACCGCGGGCCGGGCAAGGATGTGGCGACCCTTCGCGGACCTCGGGTCGGTGCTCATCGTCCAGCGCCCGTGCAGGAAGTGGCCGTCCACCGCACTGACCCGGGGCTCACCCTTGGCGGTGACGGTCGCGAGACTGAGCACCCGCATGCCGGTCATGAGGTCCGCGACCTCCGGGGCTCGCAGGGTGCGGTCGTCGGTGATGATCCCGTGCAGGTGCTGCGATGCTCGGGCATGGGAGGTGTCGAGGAGGTCCTGCAGGACCCGCAGCTCCCCGGCAGTCTCACGCATGCCATTGAGTGTGGCACCGGCTACCGACACGCCACCAGGCCGGCCTGGTGCGGCATACCAGCGGGGAGCGGCATACCAGCCGGGGCGGCTCACTCGCGGCGGCCGTCAATCTCCACCGGGAGTCGGCGACCGGCGTGACCTGAGGCCGACGCCTGAGGCCGACGGCCGGACCTGAGCGCTGCGACCCTTCAGACGCCGGCCGTCGCCGGCGTGTCGACGGGCAACCCCCGCGCCGCCCGGATCAGGGTGACGAGCTCGCCCATGATCGCGTCGAGCCCGGAGTCCTTGGGCGTGAAGACGGCCGCCACCCCCTGGGACCGCAGCGCTGCGGCGTCCGACTCGGGGATGATCCCGCCGACGATGAGCGGCACATCGGAGATGCCGGCCTCTCTCATCCCGGCCAGCAC
>JAABUN010003776.1_pt1 | contig 22467 bp, 25 predicted proteins | sample 5559311 | NCBI WGS metagenome assembly JAABUN01 (sample SAMN10711877, study PRJNA513370) | rock metagenome | isolation source: Antarctica rocks | place: Antarctica: Victoria Land, Siegfried Peak sud
AGTTCGCCGACTACGCGCTGCTGGTCCCCTCCACGATCACCCCACGCATCCAAGAGATCCACACCTTCTTTCTGCACGTGATCTCCGAGCTCGTCGACGCCTGGGCGGCCGGAGAGTCCGATCCTGCGATGCCCGCGTGAGCGACGCCCCCACGGCCAACGCGCCCTCCGGGGCGCAGCCGGAGCGGACGCCGACCGACTCTCGGCCCTTGGCCTCCCCGGGCCGCACCCTCTTCATGATCGGTAACGCCCACCTCGATGCCGTCTGGCTGTGGCCGTGGCAGGAGGGCTATCAGGAGGCGCGGGCCACGTTCTGGTCGGCCATCCAGCGGATGGAGGAGTATCCCGACTTCGTCTTCACCTGCGACCAGATCGTGCTGCTCAGCTGGGTCGAGGAGTCCGATCCGGAGCTTTTTGCCCAGATCAAGCGCCGGGTGGCTGAGGGCCGCTGGGTGAATGCCGGCGGTTGGTGGGTGGAGCCTGACGCCAACATGGCGATGGGGGAGAGCTTCGTCCGTCAGGGTCTGGTGGGGCAGCGCTATCTGCAGTCGCGGTTCGGCCGCATCGCTACCGTCGGGATGAACGTCGACCCGTTCGGTCACCATGCGATGCTTCCCCAGATCCTTCGCGGTCAGGGGATGGATTCCTACATATTCCTGCGCCCCGGACCGCACGAGGGGGAGCTGGCTTCTACCCTGTTTTGGTGGGAGTCACCCGACGGCTCGCGCGTCCTCGGCTATCGGATCCCATTCGAGTACTGCAGCCCGCCCGGTCCGGTCGACTGGCAAGCTGAGAAGGCGATCGGGCACGCCCTGGGGTGTCTAGGTGGCGGCACCGATCTGATGGTCTTCTACGGTGTCGGCAACCACGGCGGCGGGCCGACCAGGGCCAACATCGAGTCCATTCACCGCTTCGACCGGATGGGCACCTTCGGAAGGATGACGATGGCGGATCCGCGGACGTACTTCGACGAGCTGCTGGCCCGCGGTGAATCCGACTCCTTGCCGGTCTGGCGCGACGACCTGCAACATCACGCGCCGGGCTGCTACTCCTCGCATTCGGGCATCAAGGCGTGGCAGCGCCGGGCTCAGTATGCGGTGCTGTCGGCGGAGCGATGGGCGGCGGTGATCAGCGTGCAGGCCGAGGTGGCTTACCCCCGGGACGACCTGAACCGAGCGTGGCAACAGGTGTTGTTCAACCAGTTCCATGACGTGTTGCCCGGGTCGGCGATCGAACCGGCGTACGACGACGCCCGCGACCAGCTGGGCGAGGCAGTTTCCATAGCCAAGCGGATCATCACCCGCGCCCACAACGTCATCGCGCGGCAGGTGGACGTGCCGTTCCTGGACGGAACCCAGCCGGTCTTGGTGTTCAACCCGCACCCCTGGCCGGTCAGCGCCGACGTCGAGCTGCAGTACGGCGTCCAGCGCTTCGGCGTGCAGGTCGTCGACGATGCCGGGCGACGGGTGGTGTCCCAGTCGACCCAATCCAGCTCGACCACCGGCGACCTCAGCCGCGGGGCCGTGGTCTTTCGGGCCGGGGTGCCGGCGCTGGGGTATCGGCTTTACCGACTGGGTCCGCCCGCGCTCGGAACGGCCACCGGGTGGAGTGAGGGCGATCCGCACAGCCTGGCCGCCAGCGAGACCGTACTCGAGAACGATGTGGTCCGGATCGAGATCGACGCTGAGACCGGCTGGATCTGCTCCTACCGCGATAAGCGCTCGGGCCTGGATGTGATGGCCGGGATCGACGGGTCTACCCACACTCAGATTTGCGCCGACCCGACCGACACTTGGGGGCACCGGGTCATCTCCTACGCCTGGCCGGGCGACTCCATGGCGGTGCGCCGGATCGTAGTCCGTGAGTCCGGACCGCTGCGCTGCCGGGTGCGGATCGAACGGACGTGGGGGGCGTCGACACTGGTGGAGGAGCTCATTCTGGGCCACGACAGCGACACGCTCCGGGTCGAGGTGACGCTGGACTGGCGGGAGCAGGCCCACCTGCTCAAGCTCCGCTTTCCGACGGTGCTCACCGGGCCGGAGGCGACGTACGAGATTCCCTTCGGCCACCTCCCGCGGCCGGTCGACGGGGCGGAGGAGCCGGCCCAGTCCTGGGTGGACTTGACCGGCACCGTGAACGGCACGGCGGCCGGGCTGACCGTGATCACCACCAACAAGCACGGCTTCGACGTATCGCCGGGTGATCAGCCGAGCATCGGCGTGACCGCCGTGCGCAGTCCGGTCTACGCCTGGCACGACCCGCGGCTGCTGGATACCGACGGGATCTACAGTTTTCAGGACCAAGGGATCCAGCGATTCCGGTACGAGTTGGTGCCGCACGCGGGGGACTGGCGGACGGCGCAGCCGACGCGCCGGGCGGCCGTGCTGGGCGCGGGCGTACGAGCGATGCTGGAGTCGGCGCATCCGGGCGACCTGCCGCCGGTGCAGTCTTTTGCCAGCGACGAGTCCGGACCGGTCATGATCACCGCACTCAAAGGCTCCGAAGACCCCAACGCCACCGGTGGAGCAGATGTCATCGTCCGGGCGGTGGAGACTACCGGCCAGGAATCTGCGGTGCGGTTGGAGCTGCCCCTGCTCGGCCGTGTCATCGACGAGACCTTCGGTCCGTACCAGATCCGTACCTTCTGCGTCCCCGCCGATCTGAGCCGGCCGATCGCCGAGACGGACCTGCTGGAACGTCCGCTGGCGCCCGCTGCCCCGTGATCGCACCTCCACGCCGACCCGTCACTTGCGCACCGCTTTGGTCGGGGTGTCGTGCCTCCAGTGACGGCTCAGCCGCCGGGCGCCGTTCAGTACGCCCGTGAGCCGAGCGGTGCTGATCTGCCAGGCGCCGCTGATCTGCCAGGCGCCGCTGGTCTACAGAGCGCCGCTGGCGGCCACCACGGCGGCGGCGACCCCGTAGTTCCACATCTCGCCATGGCCGGGTAGGACGTGCCGCGCGTCAATCGACGCCAGCGTCTGAGCCGACTCGATCGCGCGTCGGGCGTCCTTGGTGCCGGCCCGACCCACCATCCGTGGTCCTCGGCGACCGCTGTACGGATCGAGGGTGACCAAGGAGTCACCGGTGATCAACGCCTCCCGGTCGGGCAGCCAGAAGACGCAGGCCCCGTCGGTATGGCCGGGAGTGCTGATGACCTGCGGATGGCCGGGCAGCGGCAGCACCGACCCATCGACCAACGCGTGATCGGGTACGACGCCGGGGACCAACAGGGCGCCGGCGACCACCATGGACGCCAAGATCGGGACCGACCGCGGATAGGCCACCGGGTAAAGCAGCCGGGGCCGCCCCGGCTGGTAGCTATAAGGATGTTTGCAGATGGCTGAGTCGGCGGGGTGCGCCCAGACCGGAACCGTGTACTGGCGCTGGATCAGGCTCGCAAAACCGAGATGGTCGAAGTGACCGTGGGTGAGCAACAGGCCCCCGATATCGGCGGGCGAGCGGTTCATCTTGGCCAAACACTCCTCGACCTGACGCCAGGTCGAGGAATAGGCCGCATCCACCAAGGTGATGCCGTCGTCGTCCTCGATCACGAAGCAGTTGGTGTGGCCATGCACGATCGCGTGCACCCCAGGACTTACATCGCGGATGATCACGCATGAGCCTCTCGACGGTCGACGCTGGCAGACTACCTGCGGTCGCCACCGCTGGCGCCGGCCCGGTCGGATTCCCATGTGCACATGGGAATCCGTTACTGGACATGGCCTGCAACCCGGGTACAGCGTACGAAAGCCGTGCACAGTAACACTCATGCGAAGTAACCGGCATGCGAAGTGACAGGCATGCGAAGTGACAGGCATGCAGGGGGCGCCCGCGATCGTTCGCGGCCGATTCGATCTGATTTGTGTCCGAGGGGGGACTTGAACCCCCATTCCCCGTAAAGGGAACTAGCACCTCAAGCTAGCGCGTCTACCTATTCCGCCACCCGGACCTGCCCGCCCATACCCGCTGGACCGACCACGAACTATAGCAACTCCACCACGGTCGGCCGAATCGCCGAACCCGGCCGTCAGCCCGCCGCCCGGCCGGCTACCCGTCCGCCGTGGCGCCCCGGCCATCGCGCTCCGGTTGGCCGGTGAGACAAGATGGCGGGGTGAACCAGGACTACCAGGCGGACGGCGAAGTCGTCCAGATCTGCCGTGATTTGATCCGGATAGACACCTCCAACTTCGGACCCCAGCCCGGACCGGGTGAGCGGGCGGCGGCCGAGCACGTGGCTGCTCTCCTCGACGAGGTCGGCATCTCCAGCGAGCTGTTCGAGCCCGAACCCAAGCGGACGTCACTGGTTGCCCGCTGGGAACCCACCGGTGTGGACACCTCGTTGCCACCCCTGCTGGTGCACGGCCATCTCGATGTGGTGCCCGCCCACGCTGACGACTGGTCGGTGCCGCCCTTCGCGGGCGAGGTGGTCGATGGCTGTGTCTGGGGCCGCGGTGCGGTCGACATGAAGGACTTCGACGCCATGGTGCTGAGCGTCGTACGGGCGCGCGCCCGCGCCGGCGCCACGCCCCGACGACCGATCCGGTTGATCTTCACCGCCGATGAGGAGGCCGGCAGCGGCCTCGGTGCGCGCTGGCTGGTGGACCAGCATCCCGAGGTGGTGGAAGGCTGCACCGAAGCCATCGGCGAAGTGGGAGGGTTCTCGCTGACCATCCAAGACGATCTCCGCCTCTACCTCATCCAGACCGCCGAGAAAGGCCTGGCCTGGTTGAATCTCATCGCCGACGGACGCGCTGGGCACGGTTCGTTTCGTCACGACGACAACGCCATCACCGAGCTCAGCGCCGCGGTGGCTCGGATCGGGACGTATGAGTGGCCGCACCGGATCACTACCGCCCAGCAGGCCTTCTTGCAGGCGGTCTCGGAGGCCTTCGGGGTTGAACTTGATCTCGACCGGGTCGAGGAGACGTTGGCGCGGCTGGGCAGCATTGCGCGGATGGTGGGCGCCACCATGTCCAACACCGCCAACCCCACCATGTTGGCCGCGGGATACAAGCACAACGTGATTCCCGGGCGCGCCACCGCGGCGATCGACGGGCGGTTTGTGCCGGGCGGGGAGGAGGAGTTCCTCGCCACGATGGCCGAGCTGATCGGTGACAAGGTGCGCTATGAGGTCGAAAACCTGCAACCGGCGGTGGAGACCGAGTTTTCCGGCGCCCTCGTCGACGCCATGCAGTCCTGCCTGCTCGCGGAGGACCAGGGCGCCCACGCGGTGCCGTTCCTGATGAGCGGCGGCACCGATGCCAAGGCCTGGGACCGCGCCGGGATCCGGTCGTTCGGGTTCGCGCCGCTCCGGTTGCCGCCGGACCTGGATTTCGTGGGTATGTTCCACGGTGTCGACGAACGGGTGCCGACCGAGTCGCTCGAGTTTGGCGCCCGGGTGCTGGACCGGTTCTTCGACAAGGCGTGAGTCGCGATTACGCTGGGCGCACATGAGTGGGCGAGGCGTGGAGTACGAGATCGAGCGGGTGCGCCTGGGGCGCCACCTGTCGCGGAACGCCGTCCGCCAGCTGCTGACTGATCACGCCGAGTACGGCGGCTGGGAGCTCGCCCGGCTCCGTCGCTATCGGGACGGCACCCGCGACGTCTGGATCCGGCGCAAGATCATCCGCGTGGCCGCCACCGTCTGAGTGGCGGTTCAGCACTGTCGGCCGGCGTGCGGCCCACCCGACACATCGTCCAGCGCCGAGATGATCTCGGTCGGTAAGGCCTGATCCTCGATTGCCAGCGCGGGAGCCAGCTGACCAGCCGTACGGGCACCGAGCAGGGGAGCCGTGACACCCGGAGCGTCCCGGACCCAGAGCAGTGCCACCTGTAACGGGGTGAGGTCCAGGCCTTCGGCAGCCCGGGCGACTGCCTCGACCACGCCACGAGACCGCTGCTCCAAGTACGGCTGGACGAACCAGGCGAAGTGCTCGGTCGCGGCCCGCGAGCCGCGCGGCGTGCCGGTCCGGTACTGGCCGGTCAGCACCCCGCGGCCCAACGGCGACCACGGGAAGAAGCCCAGGCCGAAGGCGCTCAGGGCGGGAACCACCTCGACCTCAGCCCGGCGGGCGAGTAGCGAGTACTCCACCTGCGCGCTGACGATGGTCGTCCGCGCCGGATAGGCCCGCTGCCAGGTGGCGGCTTGCGCGGTCTGCCAGCCGACGAAGTTGGATACCCCGGCGTAGCGCACCAGGCCACGCGTGACGGCGTAGTCGATGGCGCTCAGCGACTCCTCCAGCGGCGCCGATCCCCAGGCGTGGATCTGCCAGAGATCGACGTAGTCGCTGCCCAGCCGTCGCAGGGAACCTTCGAGATCGCGCAACAGCCCGCGGCGGGAGGTGTCCACGATGCGCTTGCCGTCCTTGATCACGAAGCCGGCCTTGGTGGCGATGACGATGTCGTCCCGCGCGACCACATCACCGACCAGCGTGCCGATCAGCCGTTCGGCGTCACCGGCCCCGTACGCCGCCGCGGTGTCGATCAGAGTCCCACCAGCCTCGCAGAACATCTCTAGCAACGCGCGGGCGTGCTCGGCAGACGTGTCGCGTCCCCAGGTCATGGTGCCAAGTCCGAGCCGTGAGGTCCGCAGACCGCTGACCCCGACCTGCCGTGTCTCCATGGGGGAGACCTTAACGTCTGGGTTGCGCCGGGAGTTTGGATGGGATCAGGGGGTAACTCAACGCCCTGATCCCATCCACAGTTGAGGCCGCGCCCGAACAGTACGGTGGCACCATGCGGCTAGGACTCAATCTCGGATATCTGGTGGGTGCAGAGGACCCACAGGGTCAGCTAGCCCTAACCCAACACGCCGAGGCGCTCGGCTTCGACGTCGTGTGGGCCGCGGAAGCGTACGGCTCGGACAGTCCCACCGTCCTGGCTTGGCTCGCGGCGCAAACCAGCCGGATCGCGGTCGGCTCGGCGGTGATGCAGATCCCGGCCCGGACGCCGGCCATGACCGCCATGACCGCCGCCAGCCTCGATCTGTTGACGCAGGGGCGCTTCCGCCTCGGGCTGGGCGTCTCCGGACCCCAGGTGTCCGAAGGCTGGCACGGCGTCCGGTTCGACAAGCCGCTGGCCCGCACCCGGGAGTTCATCACCATCATCAACACCGCACTGGCCCGTCAGACGGTCGCCTTTGACGGCGACCACTACCGGTTGCCGCTCCCCGATGGGCCGGGCAAGCCGCTCAAGCTGACCATCGCCCCCCACAGCGCCCATATCCCGCTCTATCTCGCGGCCGTGGGACCGAAAAATCTTGAGCTCGCCGGTGAGATCACTGACGGCTGGCTGGCCGTCTTCTTTGCGCCTGACTTCGCGGCCGAGCAGCTCAGCCACGTCACCGCCGGCCGGGCCAGGGTCGGCAAGACGCTGGCAGGATTCGATGTCGTCCCCACGTTGCCGCTGGTCGTCGGGACCGATCCCCAGCAGTGTGCGGATCCCGTACGCGGCTACGCCGCGCTCTATCTCGGCGGAATGGGCAGCCGCGACCAGAACTTCTACAACGCCTTGGCGGTGCGGATGGGGTACGCCGACGCCGCGCAGCGGGTGCAGGATCTCTACCTGGCGCGGCAACATCGCGACGCCATGGCCGCGGTGCCGTACGAGTTCATCGATTCGACCTCGCTGCTCGGCTCCACCGAGCGCATCGCCGAGCGGTTGACGGTCCTAGCCGAATCCGGGGTCAGCACCTGCGCCGTCGCGCCGTACGGCCGCACGGTCGAAGAGAAGCTGGCAGCGCTCACCGCCGTCGCCGACGCCTTCGACCGGGCCGGCGTCGCCGGCTGAGCAGGCCGTCAGGCGAGCGGCTGCAGGACGTCAGTGATCAGGAGCACGGCGACCACCGCCGCCAGCACCAGGCGATAGATGACGAAGGGCAAGAAGTTGTGGGTGCTGACGTAACGCAACAGCCAGTGGATGACTCCGAATCCGATCACGAACGCCACCACCGTGGCCAGGACGATGGGTCCCCAGGCCGGTTCGATCGGGTCGGAGGAGATGTCCAACAGCTTGAACAAGCCCGAGCCGACCACGGCCGGGATTGCCAGCAAGAAGGCGTACTTGGCGGCCGCCTCGCGCTTGTAGCCCAACGCCAGGCCAGCCGCGATGGTGGCGCCGGAGCGGGACACGCCGGGGACCAGGGCGAGCGCCTGAGCGAAGCCGAAGATGATGCCGTGCCCCCAGGTGAGCTGATCCAGCGGGCGTACGTTGCGGGCCAGCCGATCGGCCACGCCGATGATCAAGCCGAAGCCCGCCAGCATCGCGGTGGTGATCCACAGGTTGCGTAGCGCGTAGTCGATCGCGTCCTGGAACAACACCCCGAGGACGACAATCGGAACCGAGCCGATGATCACCAGCCAGCCCATCCGCGCATCCGGGTCGGAGCGGGGCACTCGGCCCACCAGCGACAGCGCCCAGTGTGTGGTGATCCGGGCGATGTCAGCGCGGAAGTAGAGGATCACCGCCGTTTCGGTGCCCAGCTGACTGACGGCGGTGAAAGCCGACCCGGGGTCGCCGCCCCCGTAGAGCTGGCCCACGATCGACAGGTGTGCGCTGGAGGAGATCGGCAAGAACTCCGTCAGCCCTTGCACGATGCCGAGCACCAGCGCCTCTAGCCAGCCCATGTCCTTGCTCCCTGCTGCAACCGGTCCAGAGCACCGTCTGGACGCCCGCCCTAACGTAAACCGAGAGGGGCGGCCCGGCCGCCGAGCGTGGTCTCCGTCAGCCGTGATGCGCGCCACACCATCGCCGATTCGGCCGGTGTACAACTGGTCAGGTGACCATCCACTCGGAGCATCCGTTCCTCCCGCCCGACGCCGAGCGGAGCCCGTTACGCCGGCTGCGGGGGCGGCTGCCGGCGGCGGTGAGCGTGTGGACTTCGGCCGGCAACCGACGGCGGGCCGGCTGGACCGTCTCGTCCTTTTTGCTGGCCGACGGCGAGCCCCCGCAACTGGTCGGGCTGCTCGACGAGGACTCCGATCTCGCCGATATCGTGCTCGAGTCTCGGACCGTTGCGGTCAGCGTGTTGGGCGGTCAGCATCGCGGCCTGGCCGACGCGTTCGCCGGCGTGGCCCCCGCTCCCGGGGGCGTCTTCACCCTGGGCTCGTGGACCGAAACGGCGTGGGGACCGGTCCTCGACGATGCCACGGCCTGGGTTGGAGCCCGGCTTGGCGATGGCGAACCGGCTTACGCCGGCTGGGGTCTGCTCATTCAGGCCACCATCGAACACGTCGACTTGACCTCGGACGCCGAAACGTTGACGCACCTGCGCGGCCGCTACCGCTAGGCCGGCGCCTCAGCCGATCGGCCGCCGGAACCGCGATTCCTGCATGGTGCGACCACCGATGACCTCCTGCAGGGTGGCGCCGTCCGCCACCCAGCCGTGGCGATCGTAGAACGCGATCGTCCGAGCATTGTCGCTGAACACCCACAGGATCGCCGCCCCGAAGCCGAGATCACCGAGGGCATTCACCGCGGCCTCGTGCAGCCGATGCCCCAGCCCTTGGCCCCAGTACGCGGCCAACAGATAGATCGCGGCAAGGGTGCCCTCGCGCGGGCCACCTTCAGGGGTGGCCGGACCGACGGCAGCAAAGCCCACCAGTTCACCATGCATTTCGGCGACTACCACCGCTACGCCCGGCTCTTCCAGATGGGAGCGCCAGCTGTCGGCCGTGATGATGCGCCCGGCCAGGTAGTCCGCCGGCAACAACTCGGCGTACGCCTCCCGCCACGCTTGAGTGTGCACCGCCGCGATGCCGGGGGCGTCACTGCTCACTGCGGCTCGGACGAGACCGTCGTCCATCGTCAGCTCCTTGTCACCACATAGCCCCTGTCACCGCATCGCCCTTGTCACCGCATAGCCCTTGTCACCGCACAGCCCTTGTCACCGCACAGTTTTGACGCTGGAGGAAGCGCGCACTTGGCCTCCACTGTCACACCTATCCACTAGCCTCGGCGCATGACCACCGTTCTACTCATCCGGCACGGGCGCACCGAAGCCAACACCGCCGGCATCCTCACGGGGCGCACTCCGGGCGTCGAGCTCGACGCTTTCGGCCTCAATCAGGTCACCGAAGTGGGGCAGCGCATCGGGCCCATTGCGTTGAAGGCGATCGTGTCTTCTCCGCTGCGCCGCTGTCGGCAGACCGCCCAGGCCCTGCAAGCCGGGCGTACGGACGGCCTCACCGCCGAAGTCGAGGAGGAGCTGGTCGAGTGCGGGTACGGCGACTGGACGGGGCGGTCGCTCAAGGATCTGAGCAAGGAAAAGCTCTGGGCGACGGTGCAGCAACAGCCGTCCGCCGTGCGGTTTCCGGGCGGAGAGTCGATGGTGGAGATGTCGGCCCGAGCGGTCGGCGCCATCCGGGCATGGGATCAGCGGCTGAACGACGAGCACGGGGAAGAGGCGGTCTGGGTGGCGGTCTCACACGGCGACGTCATCAAAGCGATTCTGGCCGATGCGCTCGGGGTCCACCTGGACAGCTTCCAGCGCATCCTGGTGGATCCGGCGTCGATCTCCATCGTCCGCTACACCCCGGTGCGCCCGTACGTGGTGACGCTCAACTCCACCACCGCAGAGCTGTCCAGCCTGTTCCGCCCCCCGGGGAAGAAGGCACGGACCCGACGGATCAAGAATCCACACGACGCTCCGGTTGGCGGCGGCCTCGGCGCCGAGGAGGCGATCGAATGAGTTGGCTCCGGTGGAGCCGGCCCAGCCTGGTCGGCCGCCCGATTGAGACCCGGGCATAGGCTGAAGCCATGGCGATTCTCGTCCACCGCTATGACTCCCCGGATCGTTTCGTGGCCGGCACGGTCGGCCAGCCCGGCGAACGGGCATTTTTTCTGCAGGCCCGCGAAGGTAACCGGATCACCAGCGTCGGCTGCGAGAAGCAGCAGGTGTCGGTGCTGGCCGAGCATCTCGACCGCGTGCTGGATGAGGTCGTGCGACGTAGCTCCGGCGGTTCGGCGGGGCCGGCTGGTACCACGCCCACGCAGGACAACCAGCCGTTAGATGCGCCGATCGCGGAGGAGTTCAAGGTCGGCACGATGACGATTGCCTGGGATCCGAGCGTCGACCGGATCGTGATCGAGCTGTTCTCCAATGTGGATGTGGACGAGGAGGCCGATGAGGCCACCGCTGCTGCCGAGCCTGACACTGACGAGGTCGAAGCCGACGAGGTGTTCGTCATCAAAATCACGGCGGCGTACGCCCGCGCCTTTGTCGCTCGCGCCCAAGCCTTGGTCAGTGCGGGCCGACCAGCCTGCCCCTTCTGTCTGCAGCCGATCGACCCGCAAGGTCATATCTGCCCTCGCGCCAACGGCTACCGGCGTCCGCTCTTTTGATTGAGCCGGCCATTCCGCTCCGCCATCCGGCGCTGACGACTGTCCTCGGTGATGGTGAGTTGGAGATCACTGGACGCCTGATGCAAGCGTCCAACGCCACCTTCGTCGCCGAGCTGAAGACGGGGACGTCGAGCGTCGAATGCGTCTACAAACCCATTGACGGTGAACGCCCGCTCTGGGACTTCCCTCGGCACACGCTGGGACTGCGCGAGGTTGCCGCCTACGAGATCTCCCGGATCGGCGAATTCGACCTGGTGCCGGTGACCGTGCTGGTCGACGGACCCATCGGGCTGGGATCGCTGCAGGTCTGGGTGGATGCGGACGAACGGGAGACCGCACAGCTGGTGGATCTGGTGCCGACGTCGTCATTGCCGCGGCTGGGCTGGTACGACGTCGTCGAAGGGCGTGACCCGGGGTATACCTCGGTCACGGTCGTCCACTCCGACCACCCGGACCTGAGGTTGCTCGCCGTCTTTGACTGCCTGATCAACAACGCCGACCGAAAGGGCGGCCACATCCTGGGCAGCGCCGGAAGGGTGTTCGGCGTCGACCACGGCATCGCCTTCCATACCGAACCCAAGCTACGCACCTTGCTCTGGGGGTGGGCCGGCACGGACCTCACCGAGCGTGAGGTGCAAGCGATCACCAAGGCTCGAGACGGTGCCGCCGCGGAACTGCGCACCCTGCTGGCGCAGGACGAGATCGATGCCCTACGCCGGAGGGCCGATGCCCTGCTCCGGCGGCGTAGGTTGCCCAAGCCACGCGGGGATTGGCCGGCGATTCCCTGGCCGCCCTTCTGAGTCCGGAGCGGAGCTCGTGGGCGCCTGGCCGCCGGTCGGGTCCGGATAGGGTGGGCGCATGCAGGCCTGGAACGCTGCGCCGGCTCCACGACTGCAGCCCGCGATCGCGCCCGTACGAGTTCAGCTCTTCGACACCGCCCAGCGCACCCTGGAGCAGGCCGGGCCGCCGTCGGGGACCGCGCGGATGTACGTCTGCGGCATCACCCCGTACGACGCCACCCACCTGGGTCACGCCAACACCTACGTCTCGTTCGACCTGCTGAACCGCGTCTGGCGCGACTTCGGGCTCGACGTGCACTACGTGCAGAACGTCACCGACGTCGATGACCCACTGCTCGAGCGTGCGACGGCGAACGGGGTGCACTGGGCCGACCTGGCCGAGCAGCAAACTCAGCTGTTCCGCGCAGACATGGCAGCTTTGAACGTGCTGCCGCCGACGGAATATCTCGGCGCCGTGGAGTCCATCCCGTTGGTCGTCACTTTGATCGAGAACTTGCAGGCGCAGGGCGCGGTCTACCCAGTGGACGACACGGAGTTCCCCGATCTCTACTTCGCCCAAGCCAGCGATGCGGCCTTCGGGTCGTTGTCACAGCTGTCCGAAGGGGAAGCCGTGAACCTTTTCGCCGAACGCGGCGGCGATCCGGACCGGCCCGGCAAGCAGGCGCCGCTGGACTGTCTGGTATGGCGTCAGCAACGCCCCGGCGAGCCGGGTTGGGATGCGCCGTTCGGTCGCGGACGCCCCGGCTGGCACATCGAATGCGCCGCGATCGCGCTGCAGCACCTCGGGGTCGACTTCGACGTCCAGGGCGGCGGCAGCGACCTGATCTTCCCGCACCATGAGATGTCTGCCGGCGAGGCCCGAGTGGCCACCCGACAGCCGTTCGCGCAGGTGTACGCCCATAGCGGCATGGTCGGTCTCGATGGCGAGAAGATGTCCAAGTCCAAGGGAAACCTGGTGCTGGTTTCCCAGCTGCTGGCGTCCGGTGTGGACCCGATGGCTATCCGGCTCGCGCTGCTGGCCCACCACTACCGCGACGACTGGACTTGGACTGATGCGCTGCTGACATCGGCGACTGAACGGCTCAGCCGCTGGCGCGACGCGGTCCGGCTGGATGCCGCTCTGAGCGCCGCCGAGGTCATCACCCAGATGCGGGCGGCGCTGGCCCAGGACCTGGACGCCCCCACGGCGCTCGCCGCCGTGGACGCTTGGGCCGGTGCATCAAGCGCCATCGACGGCGACGACACCGACGCCCCCGCCCTGGTCGCCCAAGCCTGCGATGCGCTCCTCGGGGTCCGGCTCTAGCCGAGTTGTCAGAGCCTCCGCGCGCTATAGCCGGCTTGGATTCTGCCAACTCGGGGATACGATGTGCACTGACGAGTTAGAACCAAAACTCGCGCGTGTTCCGGGGTCGGTGAAATTCCGAGCCGGCGGTGACAGTCCGCGACCCGAACGCAGTGGAAGTTGGAGCAGCTGCAACTTCTCGCCTCCAGGCAGCTGCGCTCGGTTGATGTGGTGAAACTCCACAACCGACGGTGAAAGTCCGGATGGGAGGAACACGGGAGTGCTTCATCGTCGCGCTGTCTCGAGTCGACCCAGGGCGTGCGGTGAGGTCTCTTTCACCCCGGGTATTCGTGCGACCGGATGAGTGGGGGACCACATGAACTTCTCTGAACTACTCTCGCGGTTGCTAGAAGCCAAGCTCGACGTCGGTGCCACCGGAATCTACTGGCGGGAAATCATCGGCAACGGCTTTGGACTAGCCAGCGCACTGCTGGGCATGCAACGCAAGGTTGCGGCCTGGCCGATCGGCATCGTGGGCAACGTGTTGTTGTTCACGGTCTTCGTGGGTGGCGCGCTCGGCGGCGCTTTCGACACCCACGCCCAACAAGATCTATGGGGCCAGGCAGGCCGTCAGGTGTTCTTCTTCGGCGTCAGCCTCTACGGCTGGATCCGCTGGCATCAGTACCAGAAGTCCGGAGTTGGCGGGGGAGCGGGCGTGCAGCCGCGCTGGGCCGGCCGCCGTGGCCGATTACAACTCCTCGTCGGGGCCCTCGTGGGCTGGACCGCCTTCTACTTCATCTTGAAGGCGCTGGGCTCGTGGAATGCCCCCGCCGACGCCTGGATCCTGACCGGCTCGATCCTGGCCACGTACGGAATGGCTCGCGGTTGGGTCGAGTTTTGGCTGATCTGGATCGCGGTCGACGCGGTCGGGGTGCCATTGCTGCTCTCGGCTCAGTACTATCCGACGGCGATCATGTACATCGTTTACGGCGCGTTCTGCGTCTTCGGCTTCGTCGCCTGGTTGCGCCTCGAGCGGTCTCAGCGCACTGGAGCCCATCCCGACGGTCTTGCCGATCCGGTGGTCGAGACCGTCGGCTGACGGTCTCAACGATCCAGTCCCCGTAGTCTGGCGCGGGTGACCGCCAAGACGTTTGACCAGCTGTTTGTCGAGCTCACCCAGAAGGCGGCTGAGCGCCCTCCGGGTTCCTCGACGGTGGCCAGACTTGACGCTGGGGTGCACGAGATCGGCAAGAAGATCGTCGAGGAAGCGGCTGAGGTGTGGATGGCGGCGGAATTCCAGACGCGCGACCAGGCGGCCATGGAGATCAGCCAGCTGCTCTATCACGTACAGGTCATGATGCTGGCGCTCGAGCTCGGGCTCGACGACGTCTACGCACACCTCTGAGGAGTCCGCCTAGGATGGCCGCCGTGACTTCCACCCCGCCGAGCCCGGCTGCCGAAGCGCCGATCAGGATCGCCGTGCCCAACAAGGGCATGCTGTCCGAGGCGGCCGCGCAGATGCTGCGTGAAGCGGGTTACAGCCAGCGCTCCGACGCCAAGGATCTGGTCCTGGTGGACGAGGAGAACGTGGTCGAGTTCTTCTACCTGCGCCCCCGCGACATTGCGGTGTACGTCGGTGAGGGGACGCTCGACGTGGGGATCACCGGGCGGGACATGCTGCTGGACTCCCGCGCGCATGCCACCGAGGTCCTGCCGCTCGGCTTCGGACGCAGCCGGTTCCGGTTCGCCGCGCCGGCCGGGACCGAGATGAGTGTGCACAAACTCCAGAACCTCCGACTGGCGACCTCCTATCCGGGGCTGGTGGAGACCTATCTCGCGGAGTACGGAGTGTCGACGCGCCTGATCCGGCTGGACGGAGCGGTGGAGACGGCCATCCGGCTCGGCGTGGCCGACGCCATCGCCGACGTGGTGGAAACGGGCACCACCCTGCGTCAGGCCGGGCTCGAGCTCTTCGGCGAGCCCATCCTGGAGTCCGAGGCGATCTTGATCCGGCGCACGGGTGGCCAGTCGCCGATCGGGCTGGAGCAGCTCGAGCGACGGCTGAACGGCGTCCTGGTCGCTCGGAACTACGTGATGATGGACTACGACGTCAGCGACGCCGTGGTGCAGCAAGCCTGCGCCATCACGCCGGGGTTCGAGTCGCCGACGGTGTCACCGCTGGCCAAGCCGGGTTGGCATGCCGTCCGCGCCATGGTGCCGCGTAAGGAAGCCCAGCGCATCATGGACGACCTCTGGGCCTTGGGCGCCCGGGCGATCCTGGTCACCGACATCGCCGCCTGCCGCATCTGATGGCCGAACCCCCCGCCGAGGAGATCGTCTTCCGGCCGCGGCGGCTGCGGATCCTGGTGATCATCGCGTCGGTGGGCCTGGTTGGGCTATGCGGTTTCGGCTGGTTCGCCTTCCCGGCCGACACCCGAGCGCTGGTCAGCTGGTCGCAGCGGTTGACGTTGTTCGGCATTTTGGCGGCGCTGATCATCACCATGATCGCCATCGCTTCCAGCTCCGTTCGCGCCGACGCCTCTGGTGTACGGCTGCGCAACGGACTGCGGACGTCCGCGATCGGGTGGGATCGGGTGCACAAGATCATCTTGCGGCCCGGTGACCCCTGGGGACTGATCCTGGTCAAGCCGGCCGATGGCCGGCCCTTCGAAGCTGATCTTGATGCCGAGAAGCGTCAGGTGATGGGAATCCAGGCCAACGACGGACTGCTGGCCCAGCAGGCCATTGAGGCGCTACGCGAACGTCATCGCCGCTTTGTCCACCATCAGCAGTGACTCACTCGATTCCGCGTGACTTGAGCAGGGCCTCGATCTCGGCCATGTCCTCATCGACGGGCGCTGGAGACTGCTTGGCGGACCCCCTACCAGGTCGTTGAGCCGGCGCGGCCGGCTTCGAAGACGATGCACGAGTGGCCGTCACGGCTTTGCCAGAGCCGGGATCGACCGACTTGGTCTTGGCTCGCCCGGGAAACCGCCGAGCGAGGAGTCCGCCGACCACCCACAGCACGACGCAGAGGGCGAGAAGGGAGAGACCCAACCAGACCGCCGGCGACAAGATGACCTTCGACGCCCAGGATGCCACCGCCGCCACACCGTTCCACAACAGGCGCAGCAGCCCGCTGACATACAGCGCAATGGGGGCCAGGGCCAGCCCGATGCCTTGGATCACCCGTCCCTTGTTCCCCCGGCGCCAAGCCAATCCGGTGGCGATCACGCCTAACAGGGACAACCCAACACACAGGGGCAGCAAGACGGTATCCACAGCAGGCATGGTTCAACCTTGCCACAACACAGCGATGGCCCCGATCGGGGAGAACACCCCCTGCACCCCCAAAATCGGCGGCCGATGATCCAGCCGGTGCTCCCGCGCGGTCGGCGTACGGTGAGACGGTGGACCGTGACCGCTTGTCGCCCTCGCCCTTTCCCGGCGACGAGGGTGTTGCCTCCGTCGCCACCCGACAAGCACTGGCCGCCGCGACCGCCGATCGGGCGCCGACGGCGTACCTGCGGGCGGTAGCTGCACTATGCGAGGACCGGCTGCTGGTGCCCGTGGTCGCCACCGCGACCCGACGGGGCGAGACCGTCGCTGGGTTGTCGACCGATAAGGAAGCGGAGATGGCCATGGTGCTGCTGCAGGCCAGCGACGGGCGACGAGCAGGTTTGGCCTTCACTGGACTAGATGCGATGCAGGCCTGGCAGCCGGGACCGCGCCCGGTGCCGGTCACGCTCGATCGGGCCGCCCAAACAATCCGCTCAGAAGGTCTGTCTGCGCTGCTGATCGATTGTGCCGGTCCACATCCGCTGGTGATCGATGGTGAGGTGCTGGACGCCTTGGCGGTGGGACGACGCCTCGTCGAGACGGAGCCGGGCCAGTTCGGCTGGATGATGGAGAATCAGCAAGCCTGATTCATATTCGCAGTCTTCATAATTGCGTGAAACGGGTCTACCGTTGTGGTCGTGGACGTCGTCATCGAGACGACAGGGCTCGAGAAATGCTTCGGTCGAGTGCAAGCGCTCGACGGGTTGGACCTGCGGGTCGCCCACGGTGAGGTGCACGGGTTCCTAGGCCCCAATGGGGCGGGCAAATCAACCACCATTCGGATCCTATTGGGCCTGGCCCGATGCACCGGCGGTTCGGCGCGCATCTTCGGCCAAGACCCGTGGGAGTCGGCGGTGGCCCTACATCGACGGATCGCGTACGTACCCGGCGATGTCAACCTGTGGCCGAATCTTTCGGGCGGCGAGACGATTGATCTGTTGAGCCGGCTACGCGGTGGAACTGCTGACCGGGGCGCGTACGCCGCGCGCAAGACCCGGCTGATAGAGGCGTTCCAGTTCGATCCGACCAAGAAGGGTCGCACGTACTCGAAGGGAAACCGGCAGAAGGTCGCCCTCATCGCCGCCCTCGTCACCCCCGCCGAACTGTTGATCTTGGACGAGCCGACCAGTGGGTTGGACCCGCTGATGGAGGCGGTGTTCGGTGCCGAGGTGCAGCGGGTGGCCGCCGCCGGTGCGACCGTGCTGCTGTCCAGCCACATCCTGTCCGAGGTCGAACACCTCTGCGACCGGATGAGCATCATCCGAGCCGGCAAGACGGTCGAGTCCGGCACGCTGGCCGACTTGCGCCACCTGACCCGGTCGAAGGTGTCCTTCGCCCGTGACTCACTGAGCGATGCCCAGCTGAGCACCATTGCGGACGGCGGAGACCTGAGCGTCAGCCAAGGAAGAGTGACCTTCACCGCCGCCAGTGACCAGCTGAATGCGGTCCTGGCCGTGCTCCTCGATCTCGGAGTGCGAGCCCTCACGGTGGCGCCGCCGTCGCTCGAGGAGCTGTTCCTGCGCCACTACGGCGACTGCGCCGCCACCGAACGGGTCCCGAGCGCACCGTGAGCATCCTCGGAATCTTGGTGCGTCACCGCCTCCGCCGCGATCGCTGGCAGCTGGCGATCTGGGTGTCCAGCACTGGCTTCTTGGCGTGGTTCACTGCCTCAGCGATCGCCTCGACGTACGGCGATCTCGCCGGCCGAGAGGCAATCTTGCGGCTGGCCGTATCCAACCCGGCCATTCTGATGCTCCGCGGGCTGCCCCGGGGGGCATCCCTGGACGCCTTCGTCTTCCTCCAGATCTTCACCTACCTGGCGTTGATGGCCGCCCTGATGAGTACGTTCCTGGCGGTTCGTCATACCCGGGCCGAGGAGGAAACCGGCCGGGCCGAACTCATCGCGGCCACACCCGCCGCCCGAATCGGTCCGACGGTCGCGACGGCGACTCACGGCGTGCTGGCCAACGTGGCCGTAGGTCTGGCGGTCGTCGGGGGGTTCGCAGCGGGACGCCTTGACCCGTACGGTTCGCTGGTTGCCGGATCGGCGGTCGCAGCCACGGGGGTGTCCTTTCTGGCCGCTGGTCTGCTCGCGGCACAAGTCATGCGCACTTCGCGCGGGGCCAATGGGATCGCGGCCGCGGCGGTGGGCGCGGCGTTCTTGTTGCGGGGGGTTGGCGACGCGGCCGGTACCCCAGCGGCGGACGGTTTGAATCTGAGGAGTTCGTGGATCAGCTGGGTCTCACCGATCGGCTGGAGCCAGCACAGCGACGCCTTCACCGCCAACAGCTGGCCGCCGCTTTTGCTCAACATCGGCCTGGCCGGGGTGGCGGGCGCGGCTCTGTTCGCACTCCAGGCCCGGCGCGACAGCGGAGCCAGTCTGCTGAGGGGGCGTCCAGGCCGGGTCGCGGCCGGGCCGGCCCTCTCCAGCCCCTTAGGACTTGTCTGGCGACAGTCCACCGCCACGATCGTCGGCTGGTGTCTGGGTGCGGCCGTGACCGGCGTCTTGGCCGGAACTCTGGCTCAGGTGGTCGTCCAGACCATCTCGAACGATTCGAGCGTTGGCGCATCGCTGCAGCGGATGGTGCCCAACGACGGTGCGTCGATGGAGCAGCTCCTGGTCGCGGCGATGTTCAGCATGGTGGGGGTTCTAGCGGTCATCTGCGGGGCGCAGGTGATCATGCGGATGCGCCAGGATGAGGCCGGGGGCACCGCGGAGCTGGTGCTGGCCACGCCGTACGCGCGGGTCCGCTGGCTCGCTGACTATCTGATGTTGGGTGGTGCCGCCGTCGGATTGGTGCTGCTGACGGCGGCGGTGGCCTCCAGCGTCGCCGGCTGGGTGGCCAATGGCGACCGAACCGGAATCGGCACCTCATTCGCGGCGGCGGCGGCACAGCTACCGGCGGCGCTGATATATCTCGGCACTCTGGCGCTGCTCTTCGTGGTGCTGCCGCGGGCGACCATCGGGCTCGGCTGGGCCCTCATCGCCGCCGGCGTGTTTCTCGGTGTCTTCGGCAGCCTGAGCGGCATACCCGGCTGGGTGGTCGACTTGGCGCCGTTTTCGCATACCCCCGTGGTGGTCGGCGTCGCCACGGACTGGAGCGGTGGGTTCTGGATGCTCGCCATCGCGGTTGCTACGGCTCTGCTCGCGCTGCGGCTGATGGTCCGACGTGAGCTGCTCAGCTGACCGCGACAGGTCGACCTGATGCCTCGTGACGAGCGAGCGCTCCGAGCCTCCGTCGAGCGCTCGGCCGCGATCCTGGTCGGTGCCGGCTTCCCGAAGATGCCGGCGCGGGTGTTGATGAGGTTGGTCGTCGCCGAGGGTGCGGGGATGACGGCGTTCGAGTTATCGGAGCAGCTGGGCGCCAGTGCAGCCGCCATCTCCGGAGCGGTCCGCTATCTACAGACGGTCGGCATGGTACGACGGGTGGCCCAGACCGGCAGCCGTCGAGATCGGTATGAGCTACCTGAACACGCGTGGTACGCCGCGTTCAGCAAGAGCAGCCCCATGTATCTCAGCCTGGCCGTGCTCGCCGACCAGGCTGCGGCGGCGATCAATGATCCCAGCGCCCCGGCCAGCATTCGGCTGGAGGAGATTGCGCGCTTCTATCGCTTCCTCGACGCTCGACTGCCTGAGCTGATGGCGGAGTGGGATCACCTTCGCCGCGGCGAGTGAGGGTGAGCCGGGGCGGGAATAGTGGACGGCCGCTCGCGGTTTGGATGAGCGGTCTCTCGCGATGTGCCCGAGGGCGCTGGCGATGATATCTTTAGCACCGACCGGCTTGGTGAACACCGAGTCTGCAAGCGGAGACCCGATCTCCCACCCGTACGACATCCTCGTGATCGTTGTCGGGTTGGTCTGCGAAACCGGCGCTCAGCGTCGGCTTTCGTGGGTTCAGGGTCTTCGCGTGCGCGAAGGCCCTTGCGCGTTGAGGGCTGTCACGCATCCGCAGACGCGGCGATCGCAGAGTCGGTCATCACACGCAACCAACTGGAGGACATATCAGCACCGAACCGCGAATCAACGATCGCATTCGCGTCCCCGAGGTCCGACTCGTCGGACCCGCCGGGGAGCAGGTCGGGATCGTACGCATTGACGACGCCTTGCGCCTGGCGCGCGAGTCGGAGCTTGACCTGGTGGAAGTCGCCCCGATGGCACGACCTCCGGTCGCCAAGCTCATGGACTACGGCAAGTTCAAATATGAGAACGCGCAGAAAGCGCGCGAGAGCCGCCGTAACCAGACCAACACCGTGATCAAGGAAATGAAGCTGCGGCCCAAGATCGACAGCCACGACTACGACACCAAGAAGGGTCACGTCGTGCGCTTTCTCAAGGCCGGCGACAAAGTCAAGATCACGATCATGTTCCGTGGCCGTGAGCAGTCGCGCCCCGAGCTCGGCTACAACCTGCTCAAGAAGCTGGCCGCCGACGTGGACGAGTTCGGTTTTGTCGAGTCGTCGCCGAAGCAGGACGGCCGCAACATGTTGATGGTGCTGGGTCCACATAAGAAGAAGACCGAGGCTCGCGCTGAGGTCAGGGCCGAGCGCGACCGCCGAGCAGCCGAGCGCGCCGCTGATCAGGATGCGGAGCGGGCGGAGCAGGCTGACCATCGTGCTCTGGTGGCGGAGACGCCCGCGCCGAAGCGCAAGCGCGGCCCCGCCGACAACCTCGATGCCGATGTTGACGTGAGCTAGCTCAGTCGACCTGCGCTAGTTCAGTCAACGCGCGAGATCGCCAGGTTCACCCCAGTTCGACCGCAAACGAGAAAGACCCGACCGGTAGGCATGTCATGCGGTTCGGGATGTACACCGAAAGACGAATGGAGCGGCCCTCATGCCGAAGATGAAGACGCACTCCGGTGCCAAGAAGCGGTTCAAGATCACGGGTTCGGGGAAGGTCATGCACCGCAAGGCGGGCAAGATGCACCTGAACGAGCACAAGTCGAGCACCCGGACGCGCCGGCTGGAAGGCGACGCTGTCATGGTCAAGGGCGATGCGGCCAAGGCCAAGAAGCTGCTCGGCAAATAAGCACCACCTCACTCGTTCACCCCACATTTTTAAGAACCAAGGAGTATCCGCATGGCACGCGTCAAGCGTTCAGTGAATGCGCACAAGAAGCGTCGCGAAGTTCTCGAGCAGGCGTCCGGCTACCGCGGTCAGCGGTCCCGTCTGTATCGCAAGGCCAAAGAGCAGGTCACCCACTCGCTCGTCTACGCCTACCGTGACCGTCGAGCCCGCAAGGGTGATTTCCGCAAGCTCTGGATCCAGCGCATCAATGCTGCTGCTCGCGCCGAGGGCATGACCTACAACCGGTTCATCTCCGGCCTCAAGGCGGCCGGGATCGAGGTTGACCGGAAGATTATGGCTGATCTGGCTGTCACCGACCCGGCGGCTTTTGCCGCTCTTGTCGTCATCGCCAAAGCCAACGTGCCGACGGTCGATGCGGCTGCGGCTGCGGCCGCGGCCTGAGGCTCAGCTGCCTGAGGCGTCCCAGTCCGGCGCTCGCACTCCGCCGGAGCTTATTCTCAGCGAGCCGATCGCACCCGCGCCCGCCTCGCGGGCGCAGCTGCGGTCGGCTCGTCGGCTGCTCCGCCGCAAGGACCGTACCCAGACGCGACGTTTCCTGGCCGAAGGCCGGCAGGCGGTCTCGGAGGCGCTGCGATCTCCCGGTACGGTGCTCGACCTTTTGGTTTCCGCCGAAGCGGT
>JAABUN010003777.1_pt1 | contig 22466 bp, 17 predicted proteins | sample 5559311 | NCBI WGS metagenome assembly JAABUN01 (sample SAMN10711877, study PRJNA513370) | rock metagenome | isolation source: Antarctica rocks | place: Antarctica: Victoria Land, Siegfried Peak sud
ATAATCACACAATTATTAACCCACGTTCAATGCTATCCACATAGTGTGGGTAATATTCATCCGCTTTAAATTACTTCTACCCCTTAACAGTATTGTATTGTAGAGTTTACAGACAGACACTATATAGAAAACCTGGGCAACAGTAAAATCAGTCTGCCTGAGCTTTTCAAGATCGGTTTCATCAATTCCAAATTCCTCCAGTGCATTTAGCAGCTTAGTACGGTTTTCATTATCCGGCTGCAACCATATATCCATGTCACCTGTAATCCGTTCGTAGCCATAATAAATTACGGCGTAACCACCTATAAGAATAAAGCTTACGTGGTTGTTAAGCAAAGAGAGCAATAACTGCCGGTGTTCATCAATAAGGATGTTCATAGCTCCTTAAACTTAAGTGTCTTGTCCATTGGTTGTTTCAGCTCTTCTGAGAAAACTTTCTTGGCAAGCATCGTTGCATTTTGCAAATGAGTTTCAGGAGAAATAGCAGCCATTTCCTTAGCGTCGGCCTCGTTCGCTTCTTCGAAGGAGTTAAATGTTCTTAGCTGTTGTTGTTTGCTTTGATAAATAGCTTCTGGTTCATTTACTGTCGTTTGTTCATTGGGTGTTGAATAGATTGTTGGTTTTTTTGAAGGGAGGGAGATATTGCCGAGGCGGTCAACTTGAAGTTTTATACAAACTTCTTTTATCATAACAGCATTTTCATTTATCGAATTTCCTCGTTCACTTTTTTTGGAATATTCAATAACTCTTGAACATTTATCATCAAAACTTGTATGCAATTCCTTGGATTTAATCGCTGTTGCAAAACTGTTTGGTTTAAAATAAATATCTGATTTTGAAAAATCATTCACTTTATAAATTCTCTTTGAATTTTTTTTTTGATTATTCCAATTAATCGCATTTTCCTCTAAAACACCCTTTTGTATTTTTTCTAATTCTTCTCTCGTCGGCACGTAAACCAAATCATTTGTTGAAAGTATAATTGTATTATATCCTTCTCTTTCTTCAGCTATTGGTTGTCCTGCTTTTATTTTTTTGATAACATCATACGATGATAAAGAACTAAAATCCCTTTTTTTTGTTATAATATTTTCATGTATAACAAAAAAGGGATTACCATCTGCTTCGACCAATTTATTTTTAAAAGGGATTTTAATGCCTACATCTTCTTTAATTGTTACCATTCTTATTTTCATTCCATTTTTTTTGTCTAAAGCCTCTAACCCTTCACCGGAAAAAGCTTCCGACTGCGCTTCTTTTATAAGTTTTTCCTGAGCAGTTGTTAGTTTAGAATTACCCCAATCATAACTTGCATCTTCAAGTTTTTTTCTTTCGTACTCCCTCAAATGCTGATGAAGTGCTTGTGGGATTCTTGATTTTTCCGCGTAAGGAATTTTGTCAATTTTTTTATGGTCAAAGTCTTTATCAAGACTTACTCTTTTTCCAGCTTTTTGTACAAATTCCACAATTTGAATAGTCTCAAATTGAATACCACCAAGTGTATACACAGTTTTTTTCTTAACTTGACCGTTCTGATCAATTTTGCCTGTTTCAATTTTTTTTGAATTCTTCTTTAAGAATTTTTCAATTTCAGCAACAAGCTTTTCAGTGTTGTAAACATCTATTCCTATTTTATTAATTACATCCTTAATTAAGGGTCTTGCAGATTGGTCGTAAATGTAACTTGCAGTTTTTCTTTTTTCTTTATTGTTTTCCACCTTCAATCGTTCAATCTGAATTTTGAAAGCGTCTAAAACAGAAACATCCTTTTTTACTTTTAAATAAATAACACCTTGCGGTTCCTTAAACAATGATTTACGAACAGCCATCCAATTTCTACTATGCTCCTGATGTTTTTCTACCTTTTCCCACTTACCATTTTTATCTTCCCATTTAGTATATTTGTTTTGAGGCTTGCTTACTACCTGATTGTAAGATTTAAAAGTTACAATAGTTTCTTCTAATTTATTTTTGGCATCTTCTGTAAATGAAGACCAGGGCAATAAAAACTCTCTTATTTTTCCTTTTACTAAAGCCCTTCGTACTTGTTTTAATTCTTCATTTGTATCAACTGCATTTAGAGAATTAAGATACCGGATATGCTCTATGGTAGTTGCTGCGATAATTAACGCATCCAGGGCATGATGACGATGGTCTATTCTTTTGATATCAAGATTTTCATTTTCCTTTACATTGAAATCAATATCGTTTCTGTCTTTCTTGTTTTCCAAAATATATGTTTCTCCTGTCATTTCTTCTAGTCGCTCAAAACGGGGTTTCATAATTTTTTTCCATTCTTTATTTAAGCCCCATTCTCTTTTTAGTTCAGTTGTTATAGAACCTATGGTAAATACAATACCGCCTTTTTCTTCTCCTTCCTCTGCATCTGTTTTGCCCTTTGCTACCGGATAGAGTAACTCACTTATTTTTTTGGTAATGTATCTTGTATCGTTTATTTGGCGTTCAATGAAATCTTGCGGAATTTCTGATGCCAATAAATTTTGAAGTTTTTTTCTGGAGAAAGTCCTTTTACAATGTTCTACATAATCTGAGTACTCTAATAACTTATAGTCTTTACCTCCGTAGCTGCATTTTCCATTGCTATTTTTAATAAACAACGCGGCAAGTTGTCTTCCCTTTGCTTTATTTATGTCCCATTCAGCAATTACTAAATTGTCGAAACTGTCATTTTTAATTAAGCCCCTTGGCAATAAATGTTCTATCTCATATTGTGTAGGGTCAAACAGTTTGCTTAAAGGAATTATCTTTCCTGTATAAGGTGAAACACATTTTTGACTTAGCCATAAAGTATATTTTTTTATTTCCTGATGTTTAGGAATTTTTTCATCTTTCACTGTCTTTTCAAAGTCTGCATCTCTTAAGCCTGATGCGCTTTTCCAAATCCTGAATTTATCAATATCTACAGGACTTTCGGGATTAGGATTAATTTCAAACTTTGTATTCTCAACCTGTGTGATAGTTAAATCATCATCGTTTGGATTAATATACTGTTCAAAGCCGTCATTCATTAATTCATACAGTAATTTTTTTATTCGTTGTTTTTCTTCAAAATTGCTTGTTGAGTTTTTAGTTGCCTTTTCTCTTTCCTTGGCGTTCTTCTTTAAATCTCTTCCTAACTCTATATGTATTTCATTCGGTTGCCCATATTTTTCCCATACATCTTTTACTACAAATAAAGTTTCTCTAACTACCTGTTCTACAATAGGATTTCGTAAGCTATTGTTTGGTAGTTTCTCCATTATATTAAACTCTTTCGGGTCAGTATATTTTTTACTATCCAATCTTTCGCTATGCCTGTCGTATATTACATAACCTGCCATCCAAACAGGCAGCCCTTTAAATTCTTCCTGTTTATCAAAATGCCTTTCTTTTATAAGTTCGCCGGTTCTTTTATCAGCTTCAAAAGCCCAACCTTGTTTAGTAATTTTTTCAATTCTTTCTTTAGCTTTTGGATGAATATTTTCATAGCTCCAATACTTACCGCAACGCATCAGCGGTAAAAGTTTATTGATTGCTTTAGTCGAATAAGAAGCGTATTGTTTTTTAATTTCCGGCAGCTTTGCAAAAGCCTGAATAACTTCTGGGGGTATATTATATTTTTCTAATCCAGTTGTAATTCCTTTTTCAGACAAGGTTTCATCTGAGGAACTAATTGAATAGACGATGTGCCATAGATTTCTTAATGTCTGTTTATCTGAAAGTAGCTTCTCTCCTTCACTAACATAATCATATTCTGTGTTGGCTTTCTGATTGATGAATTTCTTCCTGAAAATCTTTCTGAATACTTCCTTTGTTTCGTTACCCAAAAGTTTTTTATCAGCATCGAAAAACATATTAATTCGATGCGTTTCATTAGTAAGTTTAACATCGGAGGTGAGTTTGTTTAATTCTTTAAAAATATGTTCTTGTGTAATTTCTTTTGATGTATCGAACAAATCAAACAATTTTTCTTTTGCAGCTTCATTAATAAAGAGTTTGGTTACATCAATATCTACTTTTTCAAACCCATCAACAACACCCTGCTTTTGTAAAATTTTAATATTATGAATGTCCTGCCAAATGCGAAACTCCTGAAATTCGGGACTTGATTTTGGAGCACACTTTACACCATAAATTTCTCCATCTACCCCTTTCACTTTTTCATATTGACATTCGCTAATAGAGTTTTTTTGAGATTTTAATTCTCTTTGATAGTAAATAATATCATCGGAAATCAAATGCAATAAGTCGTTCGATAATATTTCTTTTAATTTTGGTTTATTAGCTTTTGTCTGTGCTATATATAGGATTTCGGCGAGTTTTTGCAGAACAGTTTTGTCATTGTTTAATTGTCTTAAATCTTCATTGAGTTCTATTTGCTTTTTCCAAATATCCTCTAATTCATTTTTTAATCTTTTCCTAAGAACCGGGAATTGCCTGATTTTATAATTTTTATCTTTTGTCAACTCATCGAAAAAAAATTCACCCGGATGCTTTTTTTGTTCCTCCATTTCATTATCAAGCGCTACTACCACAACTTCCCAATCATCATTCGTAGCTCTTTGTGGTTTCAACTGCTTTCCGTTCCTCCAAGTCACAACATACTTGTCTTTCCTTCCTATCCATTCAGGCTTTTTATACATTATTTCTTCCCAAGATTGTATTTCCTCATTGTCTGGTGTGATAATGTATGTGGATTGTCCTTTTTTATTTTTCTCTTCGCTTTTTAGCTGAACATTTTGGATAGTAAGTTCAAAAGCTTTTTTAATTTCTATAACAGTATCATCTTTTAAATCTTTCCTGCTGCTTTTAAAACCTCTTCGTTGGTTCATCATGTAAGTAATGCGAGCCAATTCCGTAAAAGAGATTTCCTCCGATAATGCTTTCTTTCGTAAATAATAGATAATCCAATCTTCTGGTAGAGCAAACTCTCCTTTTTTATTTTCTACTCCCAATAATTTAGTTGCTTCTTCAATGGTTGATTTATCAAATGGTAAATAATCACTGATTTTAAATTTAAAGTTTTCATCATCATTCATTTCCTTTTTAAAGTTTTCAGGAAAGCCTTCATCTAACCATCCTAAAATTTTAAAAACCTGTATCAACCTTGTTCTGCGGAGCTTGTACCTGTGCTTTAATCTTCTTGCGCCACGTTTAATTCTTCTTGCACCTGCTTTGGTTTCAGCTTGTGCTCCAGCTTCCCATTTGTTTAGATATTGAGCATCAACAGGCACTATCCTACTTCCAAGCCATTCAATATTTCCTTCCTTCCCAAAATCACTTAAAGTTTCTGGAATATTAATTAATGCTGCACCGATCGAGTTTGTTCCTAAATCGAGCCCTAAAATCTTTTTCATAATGGTTTATTTATTTTTCTATTTTTGTATTTGAAGCAAATCACAATAAGGATTATTCCGTAATGAAGAGTTTACTTCAATAGTTTTTGCCCTTGTACTTAACAGGGGCTTTTTTATTTCATTAAATCAAGCTTTTACCGTTGTGAAAACATTTAAAGCGGCGCAAGTCGCTTTTTTTATTATCTTATTATCTTTGCACCCATTCTTAATCCCAACCTTCGTTAAAGAGAAATTTAGAGTAAGCAGTTTCAAAAAAATAAGAATTCCAATTTAAACAAAAATCAGCATTTACAGATTACCTAAATATTTTTAATACAAAAAAAAGTATAAACTCTAACAAATGCTTACACCATCCGAACAAACTTCCTCCGCTGCAGTAGCAATTGAACAGTCATCTAAATCTACCGGTTACGTGGTTCGTGTTTCATTAATTGCTGCATTGGGCGGTTTTCTTTTCGGCTTTGAAACCGCAGTTATATCGGGCGCAGAAAAAATTATTCAACAGTTGTGGTCGCTTTCTTCATTTTGGCAGGGCTTTACAGTTGCTTCCAGTTTAATCGGAACAGTAATAGGTTCTTTAATTGCAGGTTTGCCTGCACAAAAGTATGGAAGAAAGAAAGTGCTCATCGTTATTGCAATTTTGTACCTGCTTTCTGCAATCGGGTGTGCAAGTACTTCCATTTGGTTGTTGTTTGTCTCATTCAGGTTTATAGGCGGATTGGCAGTAGGTGCATCATCTGTAGTTGGGCCAATGTATATCTCCGAAATTGCTCCTGCCCGTATTCGCGGAAGGCTTGCAGGTTCATTTCAGTTAATGATCGTAACAGGCATTTTTGTTGCTTATCTCACTAACTTTTTGTTCGTTGATTTTGGCGATACCGGTTGGCGATGGATGTTAGGAATAATGGTTATTCCCGCTGCATTGTTTGCCATACTGCTTCGCTTTATTCCTGAAAGCCCACGTTGGTTAGTATTAAATAACCGTGATGAAGAAGCAAAAGCTGTATTTGCAAAAACAGGTGAGCCGGATACAGCAGGTCTTATACATGAAGAGCATCAGTTATCGCAACATGGCACTAAAGAAAGTTTGTTTAATGGCAAATACACAAAGCCTATTTTATATGCTGTGATACTTGCTATGTTCAACCAGTTATCAGGTATTAACGCCATTCTTTATTATGCTCCCAGAATTTTTGAAATGGCAGGTTTTAGCAAAGCAGACGCTTATTTGCAACCCGTTTATATAGGTGCGGCCAACCTGTTTTTTACATTGCTGGCCATGACGGTGATTGATAAGTTCGGAAGAAAAACATTGCTATTAATTGGTTGTGTAGGACTAATTGCTTTTTTAGGACTAACAGCTCATGCATTTAGTCCGGGTGGTACAATGGGTAAAAATGTTTTGTTTTATCTGCTTGGATACATTGCCTTTTTTGCTTTTTCGCAAGGCGCTGTTATATGGGTATTTATTTCGGAGATATTTCCAAATTCTGTTCGTTCGCAAGGCGGTTCTTTAGGAAGCTTCACACATTGGATTATGGCTGCTATTATTTCGTGGACGTTTCCCGTAATTGTAGAGGGCAGCCCTAACGGAGGTTTTTACTCCTTCGTATTTTATGCTTTGATGATGTTACTGGCATTGATATTTATCTGGAGAGTAATGCCCGAAACCAAAGGAAGAACACTGGAGCAAATTCAAAAAGAGTTAGGAATTAAATAATAAATCTTTCTTTCTATAAAAGCATGGGATTGCTTTTAAAAATATTTCTTTGAATAATTTTATTAACCCTATTTAACCTCTCCCTGCCTTGCTATAATAAACCCGATCATTTCATCCATTGAAAGGCCTGCACGATTTAATGCATCATTTATTTCATCCCTGCTTACGTTTGCTGCGAAGGATTTTTCTTTGAGGCGTTTTTTTACGCCTTTTATGTCCATGCCTTCGTAACCATTAGGGCGCATAAGTGAGTAGGCATGTATGAGGCCACTTAGCTCATCGAATGCGTAAAGCATTTTATCCATTTGTGTTTCGGGCTCAACGCCAAAATGGTTAGGGCCGTGTGACGCTATAGCATGGATGATTTCGGGGTCTGTTTTTCTTGCTTCCAGTTCTTCTATTATTTTTTTGCAGTGTTGGCCGGGCCATTGATCCCAGTCCGCATCATGAAGCAAGCCTGCCATTTCCCAACGCCACTGGTCTGCCTCGTTAAGGTGTTCCTTTTCTTTTGCCCAGCATTGCATCAGGTTTGCTACCTGCTTCATGTGAAGTTTTAGCCTGTCATTTAAAACCCATTGATCTAATAATTCTTCTGCTTCGGGTCTTGATAAAACATTTCCTTTATTAGCAGGATCGCCAAAGGTTGCTCTGTTTAATTGTAAGCTCATATTTACAAACTTAGCAGATTAAGATAATTAAAAATGGTTCTATGATGGATAGTATGGGAATTATGACGGCAAAAAAAACTTATCGTCATGCGGAACTTGTTTCTCTGCAGGATTCCGTAGGACAGCATCCCCTGGCAAAAACTGTTGATTGAATTATAACAGGTTTACTTGCACAGAGCAAGAACGACAGAGATCCTGAAATGAATTCTCAACAGGAGTACTATGTACAGGATGACGGCAAAAAAAGATTATCGTTGATGAAGCGCTTTTTAAAGAGTTGAAAGTGATTTCTGTTTTCGCCTTATTTAAGCCAGCATCTTCCTCACCACCTCTATCAGTTCACCTTTTGTAATCGGCACTCCCATTATTTTATTATATCCTTTTGCATCAACAAAATACTTATCCCTGATGATCTTAATTAATTGACCATTGTTTATTTCGGGGATTAGAACCCTGTCATAATTCTTAATTATATCTCCTAAGTTTTTTGGAAAGGGACGAACATAACGCAGGTGAGCATGCGCTACTTCATAACCTTCGTGCAGTAATTCTTTCACTGCACTTTTAATTGCGCCATAAGTGCTTCCCCACCCAAGTATCAGTAGGTTTCCTTTTTCAGGTCCGTTATCTAATTTTTGCTCAGGTATGTATTGCGCTATTGTCTCCACTTTCTCTTCCCTTATCTTAACCATCAACTGGTGATTATCGGGATCGTAGCTAACATTACCTGTTATATTTTGTTTTTCAAGACCGCCAACCCTATGTTCTAATCCCGCAGTTCCGGGCACAGCCCAGGGGCGAACTAATTTTTCATCGCGCAGGTAAGGATGAAACTTCTCTTCATTATCTTCCAGGTGTGTTTTAAAGTTAACGTCAATCTTTTGCAAATCTTTACTCTGCGGAAACTTCCAGGGCTCTGCACCGTTGGCAATAAAGCCATCGCTTAGAAAGATAACCGGCGTCATGTGCTGCACCGAAATTCGTACAGCTTCATAAATTGCACTGAAACAATCGCTGGGGGTAGATGCTGCAATAACAGGCATAGGACATTCACCGTTCCTTCCATAATAGGCCTGCAGCAGATCGCTTTGTTCAGTTTTTGTAGGTAGCCCTGTTGATGGACCGCCTCTTTGCACATTTATAATGATGAGAGGAATCTCAAGCATTACAGCCAAACCCATAGCTTCAGCTTTTAAAGCCATCCCCGGACCAGAAGTTGTAGTAACACCCAGCAAACCACCATAGCTCGCACCAATGGCTGAAGTAATTGATGCTATTTCATCTTCAGCCTGAAAAGTTTTAATGCCGAAATCTTTATGCTTGCTTAACTCGTGCAAAATATCCGACGCAGGAGTGATCGGATAAGAGCCTAAAAATAATTGGAGGCCACTTTTTTGGCTGGCAGCAATTAAACCATAGCTTAAAGCCTGATTACCCATTATGCTGCGGTAACTTCCCGATGTCATTTTTGCCTTATCTACTTTATACCGCACCGAGAAAGTTTCGGTAGTATCGGCATAATTGTAACCTGCCTGCAATGCTTTAATGTTGCTTTGTAAGATGGTGTCTTTCTTACCAAACTTTTCCGTTAAAAAGTTTATGGTATTTTCCATGCTGCGGTTATACATCCAATATAAAAAGCCAAGCACAAACATGTTTTTTGCACGGTCTTTTTCTTTGGTACCCATCTCATATTCCTTAAGCGCTTCGCGGGTGAGCTTGGTAATGTCTATCTTTATTACTTCGTGATCGGCCAGGCTTTCATCTTCAAGGGGATTAGCGCCATCAGGATAATTTGCAAGTCGAAGGTTTTTTGCATCAAAGCCATCAGTATTGGCAATGATCTTTCCGCCTTTCTTTAAATTCTTCAAGTTCACTTTTAGCGCTGCGGCATTCATGGCTACCAGCACATCACAATCGTCGCCGGGGGTAAAAATTCTGTCGCTGCTGAAATGAAGCTGGAAACCGCTAACGCCAGGCAGGGTGCCTATTGGCGCACGTATTTCGGCAGGAAAATCAGGAAATGTAGCCAGGTCAATACCCATCAAAGCAGTGTTATTGGTAAACTGGCTTCCGGTAAGCTGCATACCATCGCCACTGTCTCCTGCAAACTTTATTACTACGTTTTGTAAAACTTTTTCTGAGCGCATTGTAAATAGTTAAATCAAAAATACACCGTTGGCAAAGTTACGGTAAGTACAAGTTCACGGGTTCACAAGTTTAGGAGTTCACAAGTTGACGAGTTCACGAGTTCACATGTTTCAAAGTTTTTGATTCAAGAAAGGGGTGCAGGTTTACGAGTTCACAAGTTTAGGAGTTCGGCAGTAATGGTACGAAAACACCCAACAAAGCTTTGACATTATCTGACTTTCTCATTTGGGCTAAACAATCCCTCAATTAGACTAAATCTAATAAAAGGCTTCCGATGACCTTTGTTCCATTAAGGGAGTACAAGTTTAGGAGTTCGGCAGTTTTTAAGTTTTTAAATCAAGAATTTGCTTAACTCTTAATTACAAACTTCTGCTGTAAATTCATCAACTTGCGAACATGTGAACTTGTAAACTTGTAAAACACATGAACTTGTAAACTGACAAATCCCAACTTTTTAACTATAAATTACCCAACCTATATTTATATTTGCACATTAATTAAACAACAACTAAAAAAACTAAATATGGCATTTTTAAAATCAGGAAACCCTACTCTAACACAGAAGATCTTTACTACTTCGCTTGCTGATCAGCAACAAGGGGTAATGACTGCCCGGGGAGCAATTAATAAATTTGGGTTTTTATTTTTGATGGTGATTGCCGGCGCGGCTTATAGCTGGCATTTGTATTACCAGGGCAAGGCTCCCACTATGATGCCACTAATGCTGGTAGGTGTTTTTGGCGGATTGGTTACTGCTCTTGTTATTACCTTTAAACGTACATGGGCTCCTTTTTTAGCGCCGCTTTATGGCCTGCTCGAGGGGTTGTTTATTGGTGCCCTTTCGGCTATAATGAATGATGCCTTCAGGCAAAGGTATCCTGGTATTGTAATTCACGCTGTTGGCCTTACAATGGGAGTAGCTGTAGCCATGTTTTTGTTATATAATTTCAGGGTAATAAGGGCAACAGAGAAGTTTAAATCAGTTGTTTTTACTGCTACCTTAGGTATAGCCATTTTCTATCTTGTTACCTGGGTTGTCCGTTTGTTTGGTGTACAAATGGATTTTATGATGATGGGCAACGGAAGCTTGTTAGGCATTGGCATAAGTCTTTTTGTTGTTATCATCGCCGCCCTTAATTTAATAATGGATTTTGATATGATAGAACAAGGTGCGGAAATGGGCGCTCCCAAATATATGGAGTGGTACTGCGCATTTGGATTAATGGTAACAATCGTTTGGCTGTATGTTGAAATGCTTCGTTTATTAAGCAGGTTTGGTAATAGAAATTAATTTCCCCGGTTGACGGTTTGTAACAAAACTACTTTCGGGGAAAATAAAAAAAGGGGTGGCAATTATGCTTACCCTTTTTTTATGAGCCGCCTTTATTACTAAGCGGAATGAAAGCATCATCAATTTTGAAAATGTTTATCTTTATTGCAAGTAAGCTTTTATGCAAAAAATATTTTACGTTTTACTTATAACATTAATCTCCTATCCTTTAATGGCACAACATAAAACAGTGGGGCAGGTAATTTCTCTCGACCCTGCATTTAATGCATTAGTTGATACAGATGCAAAGATTGAAGTGCTTGCCGACGGTTTTCAATGGACTGAAGGACCGGTTTGGGTAAAAGATGGAAATTATCTTCTTTTCTCTGATGTAAAGCAGAATACCATTTTTAAATGGAAAGAAGGCGAAGGCATAACTCCATTTCTTAAACCTTCGGGTTATACAGGACGATTACCGTACAGTGATGAGCCGGGAAGTAACGGATTAATTATTAATAAGAAGGGAGAGTTAGTTGCATGTGAGCATGGAGACAGAAGGGTATCTGCTATGCCGCTGAATAATGGCGGAAAGAGAACGCTTGCAGATAATTATCAGGGCAAGCCTTTTAATAGTCCTAACGACATTGTACAAAAATCCAACGGAGATTATTATTTTACTGACCCCGCTTATGGACTACCTGCTAACGCACCCAGAAATGTATTGGGAGTATATGGTATCTCGAAAGATAAAACTGTAACACTTTTAATTGATGATCTAACTCCCAACGGGCTTGCTTTTTCGCCCGATGAGAAAATTCTTTATGTAGCGCAATCACTTCCGGGCAGTGCAATTATTATGGCTTATCCTGTAAAACCGGATGGAGCACTGGCAAAAGGTAAAATTTTTTTCGATGCAACCTCAATGGTTAAGCAAGGCTTGCAGGGTTTGCCCGACGGATTAAAAACCGACATACATGGGAATATTTTTGCTACAGGCCCCGGCGGTGTATTAGTGCTATCTGCAACAGGAAAATTATTAGGCCGCATAGATACACAACAACCCACTGCAAATTGCGCCTGGGGCGATGATGGCTCAACCTTGTATATTACTGCTAATATGTTATTGTGCAGAATAAGAACCAAAACAAAAGGTGCACAGTTTTAGCCCAAAGAACTTTCATTTCTTCGGCAACAAATAAGGTTATTACAAGCACGATTATTCTTATTTATTCCGTTTTTTCAGAGGCACAATAAACCGCAATAAACTTTAATTAAAATGTTGCTCAGAGAAGTGTTAGAGGCATACAACTTTAATAGTACCGAATATATAATAGAACCTTTCGGCACAGGACTTATCAACCATACCTGGAAAATTTATTCTGCCTACTCAGATGAAGCTTACCTACTTCAACGCATAAATACCACAGTTTTTAAAAAGCCTGAATACATTGCTTCAAACATTACGAACATATCAAGCTACTTGCAGAAGCATTATCCCCGCTACCTCTTTATTACTCCCTTAAAAACCACTGACAATGCTGAAATGTATGTGAATAAAGATGGTTACTTCAGAGTGTTCCCGTTTTTAAAAAATTCATATTCTGTTGATGTTGTAAGTACACCTGCGCAAGCTTTTGAAGCAGCCCGCCAGTTTGGCTTATTCACTAAGTTATTGTCGGGCTTCAACGTAAATTCTTTAAAAATAACATTGCCAGGTTTTCATAATCTTTCACTCAGGTTTCGTCAGTTTAATGATGCAACAGAACATGGAAATAAAGACCGTATTAAAGAAGCACAAACAGCTATCGGCTATTTGTTTGAACAATCCTCTATTATTAAAGTATTTGAAACCATAAAATCAAATCCCGGCTTTAAAACAAGGGTTATCCATCACGACACAAAGATCAGCAACGTACTGTTTGATGAAGATAATAATAAAGGCGCTTGTGTTATTGACCTCGATACCGTGATGCCCGGCTATTTTATAAGTGATGTTGGTGATATGATGCGTACATATCTTCCGCCCGTAAGCGAGGAGGAAAGCGACTTTGATAAAATAGAAATAAGGGAAGAATATTTTAAAGCTATTGCAGATGGCTATTTAAGCCAAATGAAAGATGAACTTAGTGCAACGGAAAAAGCCCACTTTGTATATGCAGGTAAGTTTTTAATTTATATGCAGGCAATGCGGTTTCTTACCGACTATTTGAATAACGATATTTATTACGGAGCAAAATACGAAGGGCATAATCTGATAAGGGCAAAAAACCAGATAGCGCTTTTGCAGCGGTTTATTGAGAAAGAAGAGTTGCTTAATAAAATGGTTGAAGAAGCTTATGTCTTGCGTTAAGATGAATATTAATGCATCTATTTAAGCTTCAACTGTGCGGGGTTTATAAAAGGAATTTGGTACTAACACAGGGCATGAAGTAATTGATTAAGAAACTTTTATTTTTCTTCATACTCATACCTTTCTTTAATCATTTTGTTATAATACCAGCCGATGGAAGGGGCTTGCATAAAAGCTACATATTCATTAATGGGTACATTTTGGTACTGGTAAACACGGCCTGTTTCTAATATTTCTACTTCAAGTATCTGGTTTTCCTCATCGTATCCTACAGATCTCAAAGCAGATGATTCCACTGGTTTCCGTTTCATAATTTTTATGCTTTATAAGGCCCTGGTATAACCTTGCTTAGCCATTTCATATACCGTACCGTTTTAAAGCGATTTTTATTCAGTTCCATGTCAATAATCAAATCTTTTCTTGGTACAGTTTTCCAGTCAACCTGTTTTCCATATTTATCTTCTGTTTGTTGCAACTGGTCTAAAGCCGTAAGTGTGAAAGCATGAAGAAGGCTCATGCGCCGGATAGTGTTTAGTTTGTTGGTTAGCGAAGTATTGCAGGCCATTACCATTGCATGAAGTTTGGTGCACTCATCTAAAAAAAAACCGCGCGCCTCAGCAATAGAAGAAGCTGTGTTAACATAAGTGCGGATGCCATTTTGTGTATCAATATACATATCAAAACTATCGTTGGTTAGCTGGCCTACAATGGCAGACTGATATATGAATTGAAGTTCTTTTTCATCCCAGTCTTCATCTATTAATGTTGCAAACATTAAAGAAGTATGACCGTTTTTCTGCCGAGAAATTTCAATTATCTCCTCAGATGTAATATCAGGATCAAGTTGTTTGGCCGATACTGCCTGCCATTCTAATGCCGTCTTCAATTGATCTATATATGTTTGCGGCACCTGCCACGTTGCATAAAATTCTTTGTTCAGCGCAACCAGCAATTGTGCTTTTGGCGGCAATCCTTTCTCAGAAGGATTATTGAAAATAACATCAAATACTGCGTTGCGCAACCAGTTATCTTCATCAATTAAATCATCACATATTGTTGCCATAGATCCAACTAATGTCAGTCGTTTTGTTTCATCTTTAGTCAGACGCCGTCCTTTAAGGGTAATATACATTTGGGCACATGCAAGCACCGTGAATATAGGGTAATACAAAAGCACTTTCTTTTTTTGCGAAGGCGAAAGTTCATAGCCCAATCTTTGGCAATGCTTATTTATCAAAGGCTTTAAAAAGCTGTTGGTGAAGGCCAGTTGTTTGTAACCGTCAAGGGTTAGGCTTACTCCATATTTCAGTAACTGAAAAGTATTCATCAACTGGCTTTGCCGTCAAATATAATGATACATTGGGGTTAAGGGTTTTTGCGTTAAGACAGTTTTTTATAGCCTTGATAAAAATTCCACAAATTGGCAAATCTAAAGTAGCAGACTCAAGCCGGACGAGTAGAAAAAATTGTCGTTGCATTATTAATTATATTTGAAAAATAATTAAAGATCATGGGAACCGTGTATGCAGATATTGAACTAATAAATTCTGGAGATTTGGAAATGGTGCGCCGGCATCAAATGGATAAAGATGAGGTGAGACGTATAAGAGTAAACATGCTTGCCAACAGTGGCGCTTATATGATGGCAATTAACGAAAACATTCTTCACCAACTCGATTTGCCAATAGTAGATAAACGAAAAGCGCAAATGGCTGATGGCAGCATAGTAGAATATGAAGTTGCCGGACCTATAGAAGTTAGGTTTGCTAACCGTAAAGCAGTATGCAGTGCATTTGTGCTGCCTGGCGATGGCGAGCCTTTATTGGGTAGTATTCCAATGGAAGAAATGGATGTGCTCATACATCCACGCCGCCAGGAATTAATAGTACACCCTGATCATCCTAACTATGCAGTTTTGAAGATGAAGTAGATAGTTAATGGATGGTACTCTTGTTTCATGAAACCTATACCGCTACAAGTTCCGCTTTTAAATGGCTTGGTTGCGGAATTGGCTTGCCTTCTTCTTTTAAATCCTTAATGTATAAAGTAATGGCATCTTTTACATGCTCTTTAGCTTCATCAATCGTATTGCCGCACGAATAACAGCCGTCAAGGTCTGGAACTCTTGCCCAAATGGAACCGTCTGCTGCTTTTTCAAAAACTACTAAGTATTGCATAATTTAAAATTAATTCATTATTTCCCAACCTCTGTGCGTGAATTTCTATGTCTATAGCCTAAAAGGGTACTAATGTTTAGCAGCGCTTCAATTCTGACTTCAATAAAACGCCATGAAACTGCATATTGTTTCTATTGGTTAATTTCGCCCTCTATAATTAACTAACGACTAAATAAGAACTATGAGCTTAGGATATTTCAGTTACCCAATGCCTGCAAACGAACCCGTACAACAATATGCACCGGCAAGCGCAGAGAGGGCTGCTTTAAAAAAAGCATTAGCTGAATTAAAGAAAGAACCTATTGACATACCAATGTACATAGGAGGTAAAGCCATTACTACAAGCAATAAAGTTGCAGTTCATCCGCCCCATGAAATTGCGCATACATTAGGATATTTTCATGCAGGCGAAGAGAAGCATGTAACACAAGCTATTGATGCGGCATTAGCCGCAAGAGAGGGTTGGGCTAACACAAGTTGGGAAAGCCGGGCACACATCTTTTTAAAAGCTGCCGATTTGCTGGCAACAAAGTATCGGTATTATATGAATGCTTCAACCATGCTTGGGCAAAGTAAAAACGCTTACCAGGCTGAGATTGACAGCGCTTGTGAGTTAATTGATTTCCTTCGTTTCAATGTTTACTTTTTAACAGAGATATATAAGCAGCAACCCATCTCAAGCCCCGGCATGCATAACCGAACCGAGTGGCGGCCATTGGAAGGTTTTGTGCTGGCAGTTACCCCGTTCAACTTTACTGCCATTGCCGGTAATTTGCCTTCGAGCGCTGCTATGTGTGGTAATGTGGTGGTTTGGAAACCTGCTAACACACAGGTTTATTCTGCCCAAATGATCATGCGTATTTTTAAAGAAGCAGGTTTGCCCGATGGCGTTATCAATCTTATTTATGTTGATGGCCCAACGCTTGGCAGCATTTGTTTTTCGCATCCGCATTTTGCCGGTGTTCACTTCACTGGTTCTACAGCAGTATTCAATAATATGTGGAAGACGATTGGCGAAAATATTGGCATGTACAAAGGCTACCCGCGAATAGTAGGAGAGACGGGCGGAAAAGATTTTGTTCTTGCCCATAAATCTGCTGATGTGGATGTGGTCGTTACGGCATTAAGTCGCGGCGCATTTGAGTACCAGGGGCAAAAATGTTCTGCTGCATCCCGGGCATATATCCCCAATAATATTGCCGAACAAGTAAAGCAAAAATTAGTAGCACAGGTACAAAGCATGAAGATGGGAACTGTTGAAGATTTCAGTAATTTTATAAATGCAGTGATTGATGAGAAGAGTTTTGATAAGATAAAATCTTACATAGATAATATTGATAACGACCCTAAAACCAAAATTTGGATTGGCGGCAAATGCGATAAAACAAAAGGTTATTTTATTGAGCCAACCGTTATAGAAGCCGAAGACCCTGCCTACATTACTATGTGCGAAGAAGTTTTTGGGCCGGTATTAACCTTACACGTTTATGAGGCAGATAAGTTTGAAGAAATATTGGAAACAGTTGATAAAACCTCGCCTTATGCCTTAACCGGCGCCATCATTTCTCAAGACAGGGCAGCAATTGAATTAGCAAGTAATAAGCTGCGACATGCTGCGGGTAATTTTTATATAAACGACAAACCAACCGGTGCCGTAGTGGGCCAGCAACCGTTTGGCGGCGGACGGTCAAGCGGCACCAATGATAAGGCCGGCAGCATGATTAACTTATACCGTTGGTTAAGCGCAAGAACAATTAAAGAAACTTTCAATCCCCCTACGGATTATACATATCCTTTTTTGTCTGAAGCATAATTGTCTGAACCGGGATTTTACTGGATTAATGGGATCGGGAGGAAATGAAGCTTTAATTTAAATGCTTTTGGCTTAAAAAATACTTGTTTATTTAAGTGCTTTTTATTTTGCAGCCAGGCTATCAGCCTCATAACCCTGCACCCGAAAGATCAGATGGAGCACCGCTGCTTTCTTTTTTCTGTCAGGCTTTATTTTGAGCAACCCGGCTACGCATACTCCTAAAATTCAACAAGTTTAATTTATCTCTTATGTTCAAATAGCAAGGCGTATTATTTGCCTTGCAGATAGGATAGTTATTGGGATACATTTATTGGTGCTATAACAGGCATCATACAACTACACCAGTAAAAATGGCTGTGGATAAAGTCAGATTTTAGAAGTTAACAAGGAAAGTTAATAACACATATTGGTTTATAAGATTATTTTGTTTATATACAACGGGGATTTATACTAAGTATTATTTCACAAACACTTCCAACATTTTTACTACCGGCAATTAGGAGTTTGTACGTGAAAAAGTGGATTATCTGAACCCGCAAAAAAGGGTACTAATGCTGAATATTTGTTTTGAGCTATATCTATTTTTGAAAAAGAATTGGTCCCGTTTTAAATCCGTATCCAAAAAATTGAAAAACCTTTGAAATCTAAAATGCTGCAGCTACAAATGCTGCAGCATGTTTAGCAATAGTTAAAGGTTTAGTCAAAGATGTTCTAATTCAAAAAAACATTTTTATAAATCGTTTAAACTATATCTATTATGATTACAAAATTTTACACTAGCAATCCATTTTCTTCTCCTTCTTCAAGCAAAAATTTCAGTTCTTCAAGTAAAATATATTTAAACAAGAGTAAATTATCTGCTGACATTAAGTGTGCAGAAATTGAGTCTGATGTCTCCATTTTATCCTGGAATTTGAAGGAGGATAGAAATTATACATTTGTAAAAGAACCTGATTTAAATGAAGCAGACCATTGTTTTACATTGGTTTATTTTTTAAAAACAAATGCAGCTTCTGTGTCTACTAATAACGAGCCAGCTAAACGGCTGGTTAATATTCAGGAGTGGGGATTATTCGCTAATAATGATGCCTTAACCGAAATAAATTTTACAGGCGGTGAGCCTGTTAAGGGTTTAAGTATTGTATTTACAGCCGGGTGGTTACAAAAACAATTTTTAAATTCGGGCCTTTTCTTAGACATTGATTCGATTCGTAATCATTCTTCTGACCTGTTTAAAAATACATCCGAAGAAAATATTCTTATAAAAAAACTCCTTGCTTCTATAGAAGATAATAGATCCATCTTAACAGTTAAATCGCATTTTTACAGCCTCGTTTATGGTATGATAAAGCACGTAACTGCCGAAAAAAAAGCAGTTAAATCTGCATTGAAAAACCCGGTTATGCAGGCAGTTGAAGATGTTATTATTGGTTCGGTAAAAGGTAAAATGCCTGCTCTTAAACAATTAGCGAAACAATTTTTTATGAGCGTAGCATCTTTAAAGCGGCATTTTAAACTAACATTTGGCAGCAGCATCTACAATTATTTTTTAAGTAAAAAAATGGAGTATGCTAAAGAAATGCTTCTTAGCGCCGAAAGTGTAAAAGAAGTATGCTATGCCCTCTCTTACGAAAATGTAAGTCACTTTACTTCTATTTTCAAAAAGTATCATGCATGTTGTCCATCCCAGATATGTAATAAACGATATTACATAAGCCAGTACGGACAGAATAAAAATTACACATCAATCGGCAGGATTGGATCTTCAATTGTTGCCGCTTAATAGTTGAAAATGCCATTTCAATCGTTGCCAACTTTTTAAATACACTTATTATAATATCCGGCATTGCCCCATGCTGATACTATATTTTAGAAGCAGTAAGCACTTCGTGTTCTCTTCTATTTGTAATTGAAAAATTGAAGTTCTTTTTAAGAGCTTTAAAATGGTTTAAAAGATTTGAGCTAAAAGCCTTAGTAACTGATCTTTTACCGCTAATGCTTTTTTTGTTTAAAAAATATCTTTGTTCCCCATTATTTTGGATAATCTTTTAAACACATACATATCGCACCAATTTTATGAACCATTCATTGTTACAGGGGGACTTCCAACGGATAGATATAGAACAGGGTACTTCTGTTACAATCTGGAATTTTAAAGCCCTTGAAGATTATACTTATGTATCAGAACCTGATAATACTGCAGAGCACCGGTTTATACTGCTTTATTTATTAGAACCTGCCACCGTTTCAATTGCTATCAACAATAATCCCTTAAAACGTGTATCTTCTTTAATCCAGAACTGCTTAATTACCAATAATAAATCTTTTTTAAAAATTGCTTATCCAAAAGGTTCGGCTATGCAAGGTGTACGTATTGTGTTTACAGCAGAATGGCTGAAAGATCAATTTTCGGATGCAGGTATTTTCTTTGATGTTGACGGCTTATTATCATATCAGTTCTCTGATTTGTTCAGAATGGAATCTGAGGAGAACACAGTGGTAAAAACATTATTTGAGGAAGTAGAATCAAACGGGTCTATATTAATTATTAAAGCGCATTTCTTTAGTTTGGTTTCTTACATGATGACGCATTTAACGGGAAATAAAGATAAAGATAAACAGGGGAGTTGTACCCAGGTGCTTGCGGAGATTGAAAAAGTTATTATCAGCTCAATACAGGGAAAAATGCCTTCAATACAACACTTAGCCAGTGATTACAGCATGAGCGCTCCCACGTTAAAACGGCATTTTAAGCAGGCTTTCGGCACCAGCATTTATAACTATTACCTTACAAAAAAAATGGAATTTGCAAAAGAGATGCTTTTAAAAACAAGCTGCGTAAATGAGGTATCTTATGCGCTTGGATATGAGAGCGTAAGTCACTTTACTGCTATCTTCAAAAAATTTCATGGTTATTGCCCATCTAAAATTATTACATATCGTCGTGCTCAAATTCATTCGATATAAGAATGCATAAGTTTAGTATCTGCGCACATCAACGTTATCTTATAATAGCAACTTTGTTATCCATTATATAACCCATTGATCTGGGTCTTCAAATAAACTGCAGGAATATTTTTTAATGCGCTTGTCAAAACTGAAGAGTTAAAAACTTTCAGTTCATATTAGTATGTGATTCACTAAATATTCGCTTTAATAAATTCCTTTTTAAAGCCTTCTGTTTGTTGAATAAATACATCTTCATCCATAGTTTTTTATTGAGCTTTTTGCGTTAGGGTTTGATACATCTCCGTTAAAAAAAACCTTGGGGTTGACGCTAATTTTGGTTAAGAAGAAAAATTTATAAAAGAATTTATTCAAACACCTCAGTGCACAGAACTGGGTGCACATTTTTGCTAAGGTTTTTACACTTTCTAAATAAAGAACTGATGAAAAAAAATAATCTTCCCGGCATTAAAAAAATACTTCCTGCGGGTACATGCATTCTTCCATTCTCAAACATTAGTGATATTTCCCCGCCACTCTCATCATCTCATTTGTAATACTTTTTTCAAACAACCACTTGATCTATAAAATCTCAATTCTATGAAAATTTCTACTACGTTTCTTTTAAATAAAAATTTAAATAAACTCTTTTTTGCCTTTCGCTTTTTTGCTATACTGGCAGTTTTAAATTCTTTTTTATTTTCTACCGCACAGGCTCAAACTTGTGTTATTAAAGCAACAGCAACAATTGGTGCTGATATAAAATGTGCCGGTGGAACAACAACGCTTACTGTTAATGCCAGTGGCGGATCGGGATCTTACAAGTACAGCATTGACGCGGGCATTACTTATCAAAACAGTAATGTTTTTACTGTACCTGCAGGAGTATATATTGTAACGGTGAAAGATAATAACAATCCACTTTGCTTAGCAGGTGTAACAGCGCAGGTTAATATTAATGCTCCTCCTGCCTTATCGGTAAGTGCAACAGCCGGAGCTGTTGTGGGTGGAGTAGCTACCGTAACGGCCACCGCCATTGGCGGAACAGGTGCATTACAATATAGCATTGATGGGGGTGCAACTTATCAAAGTTCGCCCGTGTTTACCGGTATTGCCGCCGGAACAACTTTAACGGTAACCGTAAAAGACGCCAACGGATGTACAGGCAACAGTGCGATGGTAAAGGTAAACAGCGGCGGTATAACCCTTGCAGCAACATCAACCTTAAGCGGTCAGATACAATGTAATGGCGGAACCACGTCATTAACAGTAAATGCAACCGGCGGAGTAGCACCTTACACTTACAGCCTCAATGGTGGAGCTTTTGTAAGCAATAATGTATTCACAGGGTTAACAGCCGGAGTATATATAGTAGTAGTAAAAGATGCCAACGGCTTAATAGCCACAGCAGCATCTGTAACCGTAAATGCAGCGCCACTTGCCTTATCAGTAAACGCAACAGCCGGAGTAGTTATAGGCAGCGTAGCCACTGTAACAGCAACAGTTAGCGGTGGAACAGCCCCTTACCAGTTCAGTATTGATGGCGGTGCAACATACCAGAGCACCGGCATATTTACAGGAATAGCAGCCGGAGCAAGCGTAACCATAACAGTAAAAGACGCCAACGGATGTACAACAACGGGCACCCCTGTAACAATTGGGGGAGGCGGTATAACCCTTTCGGCAACAGCAACCTTAAGCGGTCAGATACAATGTAATGGCGGAACCACGTCATTAACAGTAAATGCAACCGGCGGAGTAGCGCCTTATACCTACAGCCTTAACGGTGGAGCTTTTGTAAGCAATAATGTATTCAGCGGATTAACAGCCGGAGTATATATAGTAGTAGTAAAAGATGCCAACGGCTTAATAGCCACAGCAGCATCAGTAACCGTAAATGCAGCGCCACTTGCCTTATCAGTAAACGCAACAGCCGGAGTAGTTATAGGCAGCGTAGCCACTGTAACAGCAACAGTTAGCGGTGGAACAGCCCCTTACCAGTTCAGTATTGATG
>JAABUN010003778.1_pt1 | contig 22463 bp, 22 predicted proteins | sample 5559311 | NCBI WGS metagenome assembly JAABUN01 (sample SAMN10711877, study PRJNA513370) | rock metagenome | isolation source: Antarctica rocks | place: Antarctica: Victoria Land, Siegfried Peak sud
GAGCCGGGGGCCAGTTTCTCCTGAATCGTCAAGGCACGCTGGTACAGGCTCTTCGCTCCGGCAAGGTCGCCCTGGTCGGAGGCGACGTTCCCCAGGCTGTTGAGGCTTGCTGCCACATTGAGCGAGCCGGGTGCCAGTTTCTCCCGAATCGTCAAGGCACGCTGGTACAGGCTCTTCGCTCCGGCAAGGTCGCCCTGGCTCTTGGCGACGAGGCCCAGGTTGTTGAGACTTGCTGCCACATCGAGCGAGCCGGGGGCCAGTTTCTCCCGAATGGTTAAGGCACGCTGGTACAGGCTCTTCGCTCCGGCAAGGTCGCTCTGCCTGTAGGCGACGATGCCCAGGTTGAGGAGGCTTGCTGCCACATCGAGCGAGTCGGGGGCCAGTCTCTCCCGAATCGTCAAGGAACGTTGATATAGTGTCTTGGCCCCGGCAAGGTCACCCTGCCTCTTGGCGACGATGCCCAGCATGTTGAGGCTGTTGGCCGCCTCCAGCGATTCGGGAGCCAACTTTTCCAGAATGGCCCAGGCGCGCTCGTAAAAGCCTTTGGTGGCGACCCAGTTGTTCTCGGCCTTGCCGCGCGCGTTCCAGGCCGCCGCGACCGCCAGCAGGTCCTCGCGCTTGTCGCCGGCCTGCTTTTCCGCCTCGGCAAGAGTCGCCAGCGCCGTCGCCAGCGGCTCCTTGGTCGCCCGCTCAATCAGTGTTTGGACGGCGGGCGTCGGTTGAGCCTGCGATGCCGCTTTCTGGGCCACAGCCGCCGGAGGGGGAAAGACGGCTACCGGCGCGAAGGCAAGCAGCATTGTTAACAAGAAGCGGGATTGCCGCATGGATTTGTCTCCTCAACGAACTCGTGCGGATTCACCGATCCCGCGTGACACTTCAGTTTGTCGTTTCCCGCGCGACGGTGTGGGCGCGGAGCCATTCGGTGAACGTGTCGCGCTCCACCTCGCCCGCCGCGAGCCGCAGGATCAAACGTTCCTGCTCCTCCACGGGTGCGGTTATCTCCCCTCCGTTGAGCACCAGGAACGTTTCCAGGGCGGCGTGCCCGATACGCTTGTTGCCGTCCAGGAACGGGTGGTTCTTGACCAGCGAGAAGCCCAGTGCGGACGCCTTTTCCACCAGCGTCGGGTAAAGGTCCTCGCCGCCGAAGGTCATGTGCGGCTGGGCGACGGCTGACTCCAAAGCGCTTCTGTCCCGGATACCCGGCGTGCCGCCGGACTGCGCGATAACGAGACGGTGCAGCGCCAGCACCTCGTCGAGGCTGAGGTAGCGCACGGCGGGCTATGCGAGCCGCCGGTACAGCTCGGCGTTCTTCTTGAGCACGTAGGTCGCCGCCCGCGCGAAGTCTTCCTGGGGCTGTGCCAGCCACTCTTCGACGCTCGCGCGGAGCAGTTCTTCGGGCGCGACACCGGCTTCGTCGGCCAACTCCTTGAGTTTGCGGGCGCGCTCGTCCGGCAGCGCGATAGTAATCGTGGTCATAATTCTCTCCTGCGTCCATTCTACGACTACTTTCTCTTCGCCCTGGTTTCCAGGACATCAGCCGCTCCGCGCAACAGTGAGCGCCTGCTCCGGCGTCATGCCCTGCCCGGCGGCGAACGCTTTTGCGAATGTCTTCTCGCCCAGCGCGGCGCGCCCCACTTCGATGGCGCGCTCCTCGGCGGCCTGTTCGGTCGGGGACAGCGTCATGCCAAGCGATTCGCGCTGCGCGGCGACGGCCCCCAGCAGGTGCGCCGCTTGCTCATACCGGGCCTGCGCCGCCGCGACCTGAGCAATGCCGGACAAACATTCGGCCAGCCCGCGCCCATCCGACAATTCCTCGAACAGGCTCAGGCTTTCCTGAAGAACGGCGTTCGCCGCGTCAGGGTCGTTTTGGGCGATGCGAACGGTTCCCAGGTTCGTGAGCGACATGGCGACGCCTTGTTTGTGGTCGAGGCTGCGGCGCAGAACGAGCGCCTCGTCGTACAGCGCGGCGGCGCGGTCGAGGCTGCCCCGGTCTTTTTCCACGCTGGCCAGCAGGTCCAGCGAGTTTGCCAAGCCGTAGGTGTTGCCCAGGTCCCGCTTGATGGTGACGCTTTCGCTGAGCAGTGCGGCGGCGCGGTCACAGTCGCCCTGGTCGTAGGCGAGCGCGCCCAGGTTGGTGGATACCTTGGCCGCGCCGGTCTGGTCGCCGGATGCGCGAAACAGGGCCAGCGCCTCCTCGTAGCAGCGCGTCGCCTGCTCGTAGTCGTCGTTGTCAAGGGCGACGTTGCCCCGGTTGTTCAGCGCGGTTGCCAGGCCCCGGTCGTCGCCTATTTCGCGCCACAAAAGCGTGCTCTCGTCGTGGTGCGCGGCGGCGACGGCGTAGTCGCCCTGGTCGTGCGCGAGCGCCCCGGCGGCGTCGAGCGCGGCGGCCCGGAGGGCGGCGCGTCCCAACGTGGAATGCGTGTTCGGCACCCGGCCCAGAACGTCGGAAAGAAGCCGACGCCCCTCGCTCGCGTGCCCGCGCACGGACCAGAAGCGCCACAGCACGCCCGACCAGCGCAGCAGCGTTTCCTCAGCGGCGCTGTCACCGCCCGGCGGCGCAAGGCTGCTAACGAGAAACGCGGCGCGCAGGTTGTCATGGTCGGCATGGAGGCGATCCAGCCACGCGGCCTGGTCCGGCCCGGTCAGGTTCGGCTCGGCGGCCTCGGCGAAATCGAGAAAGTAGGCGGCGTGCCGCTGCGCGATGCGGTCGCGCTCAGGGGGCGCGAGTTGGTCGGCCGCGTACTCGCGCAGCGTTTCCGACAGGCGGAAGCGCATCTGGTTTTGCGTATCTTCGGTCTGCACCAGGGAGCACTCGCGCAGTTGGGCCAGATAATCGAGGGCGAGCGGCTCCTCGCAGACCGCCTCGGCCGCTTCCGCCGTCCAGCCGCCCCGGAAGGTGGAAAGAACCGCGAAGAACCGTTGGAGTTCCGGCGCGAGCAGGCGAAAACTCCAGTCAATCGCCGCTCGCAGCGTGCGCTGCCGCTCGACCACGCCGCGCTTGCGGCTGACCAGAAACTCGAAGCGCTTGCTCAATTGCGCCAACATCCGCGTCGGGGTGAGCACCTGGGCGCGGGCGGCGGCAAGTTCGATGGCGAGCGGAATGCCTTCCAGCCGGTCGCACAACTCGGCCAGGGCGGGGGCGTTGTGGTTCGTGACCTGAAAGTCGGGCTTCACGGCCTGCGCCCGGTCCACGAACAGCCGCACGCTTTCGTAGGCGCTCAGGCTTTCCGGGCTGTTGTTCGCGCCGCCCGGCGTGGGCAGGGGCGGAACGACGAACTCGCGCTCGCCGGGCAGGCCGAGCAGATGGCGCGACGTGACCAAAACGGTGAGCGTCGGCACGCGCGTGCGCAGTTCCTGGACGATTTCTGCCCCGCCGATCTCGACCAACTGCTCGAAGTTGTCCAGCACGAGCAGCGAGGGCTGAGACGAAAGAATCGTCACGGCCTGCTCCAACGGCTCGACGCCGGGAAAGCGCGACACGCCGAGCGCGTCCACGATGGCCCCGGCGATCAGGGCGGGGTCGGACAGATCGGCGAGCGGCGCGAACCAGATCGCGCCGTTGCGCGGCTCGATCAGGCGGCCCGCCGCCTCGATGGCAAGGCGTGTCTTGCCGGTGCCGCCCGGCCCGGTCAGCGTCACCAGCCGCGTCTGCGTATCTTGCAGCTGCTCTCCGACCTGTGTGATCTCTTTTTCTCTGCCAAAAAAACGGGTGAACTGAAGCGGCAAACTGCCCGCGTGGGCGCGCTCGGCAACGAGCGGCGGGAACTCGCGCCGCGCCATTTCCGGGTACTCGATCTGGAACAAGCGTTCCGGCTGCTCCACGTCGCGCAGACGGTACACGCCCAGGTCCTGAAGGCGCAGGCCTATTTCTAAATCGCGACGGACGAGGGCGGCCGTCGCCTCGGAAACAAGAATCTGGCCGCCGTGGGCGGCGTGGAGCATCCGCGAGGCGCGGTGCAAAACCAGGCCGTGGTAATCCTCGCCGGCCGCGTCGCGCTGCACGTCGCCGGTGTGCAGCGCCATGCGCACGCGGAGCGCGCCGCCCATTTCCCGCGGCCAGTCGGCCCCATCGAGCGCGCGCTGGGCGGACACGGCGCAGGCAAGCGCGTCGCTCGCGCCCGCGAAGGCGACCAGGAACGAGTCGCCGGCCTCCTTGATCTCGTGCCCGCCGTGCCGCCGAAAAGCGTCGCGCAGCAGGGCGTGATGGCGGTCGAGAGCGCCCCGGAACGCCTCACCGGCGCGCTCCCACAGGGCGGTCGAGCCTTCGATGTCGGTCAAAAGAAACGTGACCGTGCCCGTCGGCAAGGTGGGCGGAGCGGGCAGGGGAGCGGCGGCCACGACGGGCGTTGTCGCTGGAGTCTGGCTCTGCGCCTTTTGCGCCTCGACGCGCCGCAGCAGTTGACGGCTCGCGCTGCCCGGCTCCTCGCCGAACTCCGCATCTAGAACGCGCTCCATTTCGCGGTACTGGCGCAGGGCGGCCTCCGCCTGTTCCATCGCCAGCAGCAGCCGGATCAAATCCTGGTGCGCCTCCTCCCGGACCGGGTCCACCTCAAGCGCGCGGCGCGCGGCGGCGACCGCGTCGGACAGATCGCCGCCCGCCTTTTCCCGCAGCCCGACGAACTGGTGAACCGCTGCCAGGAAGCGCTCGTTCAGCCGCTCCTGCTCGGCCGCGATCCATTCCTCGTAATAGCCGGGCAGCAGCGGCCCCCCGAAGTAGCCGATGGCCTCGCCGAGCCGCCGCGCCCGCGTTTCGTCGTCGCGGGCCTGGGCGGCGTCGCGCAAACCCTGCTCGAACGCGGCCACGTCCGTGCGGACGGCGGCCGGGTTCAGTTCGACCGAAAGCCGGTCCGCCACGATCACCGTGCCGGCCGGCACGCCGGGCGGCTCCATCTGGTTGCGCAGGCTCGACAGGGCCAGGCTCAGGTTGTGCCGGCCCGATTCGGGCGTGGTCGCGTCGGGCCAGAGCATCTCGATGAGTACCTCGCGCGGGTGGCTTCGGCCCAGGTGATAGGCCAGGTACGCCAGCAGCGCGCCGGTTTTTTGCGTGCGGAAGCGTGTCAGGGTGCGCTCGCCCTGCCGCGCGCGCAGCCCGCCGAAGAGTTGCAGATGCCAGGATTGGTGAAGCGAGGTTGCCATGCCCCTACCGTACGGCACAAGTCTCTCAAAATTCTCTCACGCCGGACCGCCTTCTAAAATATTTTACGCCCATGGCCGCGTACCTGAGACGGGGATGCGCAAGGTAGGCCGCGTCGTGGCCGTGCCGCCGCGCGACCGTTCGCGCGGCGTGCTGCATTGGACGCCCGACGGAACCCGGCTCAGTTTCGTTTTCGAGGACGCGTTGTGGACCGTGCCGGTCCCGTGAGCCGGCAGGAGCGGGCCACCCGCGCCGCGAACTTGAGCGCGTGATGGCAACCAATTTCGACTTCGTGAGCGCGGGGCGCATCGTGTTCGGCGCGGGCCGCGCGGCCGAGGCCGGCGACCTGGCGCGCGGCTTCGGCAATCGCTGCCTGCTCGTGCGGGGAAAAAGCGCGGGCGTGAGCCGTGTGGCCGAGTCGTTGCGCGCGGCAGGGTTAAACGTTTGCGAAGTGAACGGGCCGCCCGGCGAGCCGGACGAAACCGACGTGGACGCCGCCGTGCCGCTCGCGCGCGATGCCCGGCCTGACCTGATCGTCGCCGTCGGCGGCGGCAGCGTACTCGATTTTTCCAAAGCCGTCGCCGCGCTCGTTCCACAGACCGAAAACGCACCTGTGCGCGATTATCTGGAAGGCGTCGGGCGCGGCCTGACGCTTTCGGCCGACCCGCTGCCCCTGATCGCCTGCCCGACCACGGCCGGCACGGGCGCGGAGGTGACGAAGAACGCCGTGATCTCCTCGAAGGCCGGCAAGTTCAAAAAGAGCCTGCGCGACGCCCGGATGGTGCCCCGCGTCGCCCTGGTGGACCCCGACCTTCAGGCCGGGGCGCCCCGCGATGTGCGCGTGTGGAGCGGCCTGGACGCCCTCACGCAAAACATCGAGGCGTTCCTGTCTGTGCGGGCTACCCCGATGACAGACGCCCTGTCGGCGCGCGGCGTCGAGGCGGTCCGCGACGGCCTGACGCATCTGCTGAACGGTGACGAGGCGGGCGCGCGGGAGCCGCTCGCGCTTGCCGCGCTGCTGTCCGGGCTGGCGCTCGCTAACGGTGGTCTGGGAGCCGCGCACGGCATCGCGCAGGCGCTGGGCGTGTACGGCGTCCCGCACGGACTGGCCTGCGCGGTCGCCTTGCCGTGGGTCGTCGCCGAAAACGCGTCGCGCGGCGGTCCGGCCGTGCGGCGACGGCTCGCCGCGCTCGCCCGCGTTCACGTTTTCGCGCACGAACGCCTGGACGCCGAACACGCCGTTTTGCGCCTGGTCGAGTGGCTGGCGCGCACCGGCGACGACCTGGACGTTCCTCGCCTCGCCGGCCTGCCCCCGCGCTTCCCAAACCTGCCGGCTCTCGACGAAGCGGGTCTGACCGAAATTGCCGCAGGCGCGCGCGGCAACTCGCTGTCCGGCAACCCGGTTCCGTTGAGCGACACGGACATGGTGGAACTGCTCCGGCGGATGCGCGACGCGAACGACCCGGCGGAGATTTTGCGCGCATGATCCTCGTCGTCGGTTTGTCGCCGGCCGTGCAGCGCACGCTGCGCTTCGCCGGCTCGCCCGTTCTGGGACAGGTGAACCGGGCGGTTGAAACGTTCGTCACCGCGTCGGGCAAGGCCGTGAACGTCGCCCGCGTCGTGACGCTGCTGGGCGGAAACGCGCGGCTCGTCCATGTTCTGGGCGGCGAGTCGGGCCGTTTCGTCGCGCAAACGCTGGACGCGGAAAACGTGCCGTGCGAAACCGTTTGGGCAAACGACGCGCCGACGCGCACCTGCGCCACGCTGCTCGCGGGCAGCGGCGGCCCGACGACCGAACTGGTTGAGGAAGCCTGCCCCGTTTCCGTTCAACACGTCGCCGCCGTTTTGGATGCCGTCCGCGCGCGCCTGGCGAGCGGATCGGTTCGCGCGCTTGCCCTGTCCGGCTCGTTCCCGGACGGCGTGCCCGAAGACTTCTACGCCACGCTGGTTCAGGCCGCGCGTGAGCAGAACGTTCCCACTCTCGTGGACGCGCAACGTGCCCCGCTCAAGGCCGCGCTTGCCGCCCGACCCTTTCTCGTGAAGCCGAACCGCGAAGAGGCAGCCGCCACGCTCGGCTTTTCGCTTTCTGGCGACGCCGAGCAAGACGCCCAAACCGCCGTGGCCGCACTGACAAACGCGGGCGCGGCCTGGGCGCTCGTTTCGATGGGAGCGTCCGGCTCGCTGCTTGGCGAGGCGAAAACCGGCGCGCGCTGGCGCATCACGCCGCCGGGCGGCATAAACGTCAAAAACCCCATCGGGTCCGGCGACTCGCTCGCGGCCGGCCTGCTGTTCGCCCGTTTTTTACAAGGCGAAAGCGTGCCCGACGCGGCCGTCTACGGCACGGCCTGCGCGGCCGCCAACTGCCTGACGTGGACCTCAGGCGTGGTTCGAAAAGAAGACGTGGCCGCGCTTTTGCCGCGGGTCGAAATCGCGCGACTTACCTGAAGGAGGCCGGTCATGGTTCGCAAAAGTTTCATCGAGCGGCAGGTGGAGATGCTCGGCCAGGTGCTCGCCCGCATTCTGGGCCTGAAGGAGCGCGGCGACGCTTCCGGCGCGCTCGAAGCGGTCCGGGCGGGCGGGCGGCAGCTGGCCGGCATGGATTTGGACACCCTGGCCCGGCTGAGCGACGAGGCCGTATTGTCCTTGCTCACCAATTCGCAGACCGGCATTCTCGACGCGGCCAAAGCCGTGATCGCCGCCGCGCTTCTGGACGAACAGGCCCAAATTCGGGAAAGTCAGGGCGAAACGAACGCGGCCCGCGCCGCCCGAACAAAGGCCGCCGTGTTGTTTTCCGAAGCCCTCGCCCAGGAAGCCGAACTGCGCGCCCCGTTCCGCAAACGCTTCGCAAACCTCGCCGCCGCACTCACGGCCGACGGCGGCCCGATTTCGGCCGGCCTTTTGCGTCACCTGGCGCGCGGCCATGAGGCGTTGGGCGACTTCGGGCACGCCGAGGACGCCTTTTTCGCCCTGCGCGAGTCGGGCGACCCAAACGCTTCCGCCGACGCCCGCGCCTTTTACGAACGCCTGCTCGCCCTACCCGACGCCGACCTCGCGCGCGGCGGCCTGCCCCGCGACGAGGTAGAGGACGGCCTGGCATCGCCTCCGGTGGCGCTACCGGAAAGGCAGGGATGAGTCGCGGTCATGTTCCATGCCCACAAAAACACCGCGCTCTGGACCTACATGGTTCGTCTGCTGAAGGAACAGGATGATGTTCGCAGCATCGGACTCGTTGTCACGATGTGGCACGACGACAGCGGCCGGCGGGCCACACTCGACACGTCGCCGCGCCTCGACGCGCTGCTGATCCGGCTTCTGCGCCGCCTCGGACCAGACGATGGCCATCTTCTCGATGATCGTCAACGCCGGTGGCTGCACGAGGAGTTAACAGGCTACAACGTCCCGCTCGTCGCGGCCATTCTCCAAGCCCTCACGCAGATCGGCGACCATAAGGCCATCCGCTTCGTGGAGCCGCTGGCACGGGGGCGCGGCGTGGCCGCCAAAGACGACCGAATCCGCACGGCGGCGGGCGCGTGCCTTCCCCTTTGGTGCGCGCGTGCCGAATTCGCTTCGTGGTTGACCGAGCCGCGCTGAGCCGGAACGGTACGATGATGTTGCCGGTGGCGGCGTTCCGATGAGCGCGCCCGCCGCTTGGAAAGGCCCGTTTCCGCGTTTTGTCCACCTTTTGGCGTCTGCTCGCGTTTTTGCGGCCGTACCGCGCCACGGTCGTTTTCGGATTTTGCTGCCTGGTCGCCGCCGTCGCGCTCGAACTCACGCCGGGCCTGGTGTGGAAGTACGTCGTGGACGTGGTAATCGCGCGGCGGGCTTGGGGCGGGCTGCTGCCCGCGGCCGGTCTGCTGGTCGTGATCCAGGCCGCCGACGGCCTGCTGTCCTCGGTGCGCTCGCGGCTTTTGGAGTCGGTCGGGCAGCGGTTCGTGTTCGATCTGCGCCTCGCGCTTTACGACAAACTCAGCCGCCTGCCGCTCGCCTACTTTTCCGACGCCCGCACCGGCGATTTGATGAGCCGCCTCGGCTCGGACGTGGACGCCGTTCAGGACGTGGTCATTCGGGGGACGGACTCGGTCGTCGCCAACTTTCTGCGTCTCGTCGGCGTTTCTATCATCTTTTGCTCGCTCAACCTCAAACTCGGCCTCGCCACGCTCGCGCCGATCCTGGTCGTCGGCCTGTTTTTGAAGTTGTTCAACAAACGCGTTCGGGGCATCTACAAAGCCGCCCGCGAACGGCTGGGCGAGGTGAACGCCAAACTTCAGGACAACCTTCAAGGCATCCGGGTCATCAAGGGCTTCGCGCGCGAGGACGTGGAGCGGGCAGCCTTCCGGCAGGTCGCCGAACGTTATCTGAACGAGAATTTGGCCGCCATCCGAACGCGCACCGCCTTTTTTCCGTTCGTGCGTTTTTTGGCGAGTTTCGGCAACACGACCATGATCGGCTACGGCGCGTACCTGATCTTGAAGGGACAATTCACCGTCGGCGGGCTGGTCGCGTATCGTTCGTACGGCCGCTACTTTTTCGGCCCGATTGACGATTTGACCCAGATCAACGACACGGTTCAGCGCGCCATCGCGGCCGGCAGCCGTCTTTTTGAAGTCCTCGACACGCCCGAAACTGTTGCCGACAAACCGGGCGCGCGCGACCTTTCCGTGTCCGCACCGCGCGGCGAACTGGCTTTCGAGAACGTGTCGTTCCGTTACAAACCGGGCACGCCGCTCGTTTTGGATAACCTGTCGCTGCGCGTGCCGGCGGGCAAAACGGCCGCGCTCGTGGGCGCGTCGGGCGCAGGCAAAAGCACGCTTTTCGCGCTCGCCGCCCGCTTCTGGGACCCGGAAAACGGCCGCATTACCCTGGACGGCCACGACCTGCGCGACCTGACGCAATCGTCGCTGCGGCGGCAGGTGGTCGGCGTGCCTCAGGAAACGTTTTTGTTCGCAACAAGCGTTGCCCAAAACATCCGCTACGCCCGCGCAAACGCAAGCGACGCGGAGGTCGAGGCCGCCGCCCAAGCCGCGAACGCGCACGACTTCATCGCCGACCTGCCCGACGGCTACGAAACTCTCGTCGGCGAACGCGGCGTGAAGTTGTCGGGCGGGCAGCGGCAGCGCATCGCCGTCGCCCGCGCGTTTCTGGCCGGCGGAAGCGTGCTTCTTTTGGACGAGGCAACCAGCGCGGTCGAGGCCGAATCCGAGCGAATCATCCAGCAAGCCATCGAACGGCTGCTCGAAGGCCGGACGACGCTGATTGCCACGCATCGCCTGTCCACCATCAAAAACGCCGACGTGATCTTCGTCTTAAATGGCGCGCGCCTCGCCGAGCAGGGCACGCACGACGAGTTGATGGCACGCGGCCCGGCCGGTTTGTACGCCCGTATGGTCCGCCAGCAGGAGCGGCGCGACGACGAGGAAATCGGCTTCGCGGCCGGGCCGGGTGTCGTCCGCGCCGCCGTGGGCTAAAACAGCGACGTGGCACGTTTCGCTGGCTACCAAAAAACGGATCGGCCCGGCCGCTTTTCCTACGCGGCCGGCGCGCTGCTGGGCCTGACGCTGGGGGCGCTGGCCGGCTCCGGGCCGGGCTGGGCGGCCGGCGCGTCGTGGCTAAACGGCCCGTGGAACCCCGTGATCCGCTGGCTCGGCCCGAACGTGGCAGGCGGGTTCGGCGCGGCCAAACGGCTCGCGGCGGTCGCGGGAGCGGTCGAGTTCGCGTTCTTCGGCGCGCTGATTGGCGCGGTCGTAGCCTGCGCCCTGGTCGCCGCTCGCGTCCCGCTCACCATCGTTACCTTCGGCCTATCGCTCGCGGCGCTTGCCGGCATTCTCGTCCTGCTCGCCGCCGTCCGCTGAGGGGCCGCCCTCAGCCCGCGCGGCCCGCCCGTCACGCCGTCCTCTTTATGGTGCGACGCGCCGTGCCGGACAAAAAGAAGCCGGGTCGTCATCAATCGTTCGCGGCTCGACGAAGGCGGGGGCGTGTTACTCGCTCAGGCTGATGCCGAGGGTGAACAGGATGCAAGACTCGACAGCGGTCAGGGTCTCCGTACTTACTTCGCCAAGTTTGTCGCGCAAGCGGCTGGCGTCCAGGGCGCGCAATTGGTGACACAACAGCACCGAATCGGCACTCAGTCCGCCCTCGCCTGCGGCCACTTGCACGCACGAGGGCAGGGCGGCGCGGCGCAGGTTCGTCGTAAGCGGGACCACGACCACCGTGGTGGTAAAGCGGTTCACGGCGTCGTTCTGCACCACGAGGACGGGCAGCCGACCCGCCTGCTCGGAACCCTGCGTCGGGCTGAGGTCGGCGTACCAAATCTCGCCGCGCCGCGCCATCACTTCGCATCCTCGGCGGCGAGAGCGAGAGCATACTCGTCCATGCCTTCTTCGGCCAACCGCCGGTCTTCCTCGGCGAACTCGGCGTAGAGCACGGCCAGCGATGCCTCGTCCGGCGCGGCCATTTTCTTCCTGCGCGCCCGGAACTTGAGAAAAGCGAGGTAATCGGCGACTTGCTTAAGTTCCGGTTCCGGCAGACGGTCGAGTTCCTGCACGACCTGCTCTTTGAGGGACACGGGGGGGACCTCCTAATCAGGGTGTCCGTAGTATATGGCATGTCAGCGCGGACGGAGCAAATCTCGGCTCGCCGAACGCGCGCAAGCCGCGATTTAAGCCGCCGAACGCTCGAATTCACCTACGCCAAGCAACGGGCGCGAAGCGCGACGACGCACACCGTTGCATTGGCATCGAGTGAAGTGACCAGTGGCGCGGCAAGCCCACAGCCCTTCACGACGGGGCGTTACCAGGGTTACACCCGTCTCTGGCGGATGCTCTTGATGGCACGCTCCGCTTCGGTGCGTACCATAGCGTCTCCGTCACGGAGCGCCTTCTCCAACGCAGGGATATAGCCATTCTCGTTGACGTTGAAGGCCTCTGTTGCGTGGCTGTACCGCCTGCTGCGCAGCGCGCAGGCGTAGACGGTGCCGCCGCGCGACTGCGCCCCTCTTCGGTAGTCGTTGGCGGCCTGGGGGAAGCCAGCCAGCCCCTTCAACGTCAACGAGAACGGCTATAATCTGTATTCTGCTTAGAACCTGTGTAGAAACCGGCGCCAAGGGCGCCGGGGACGTGGCACCCGCCGTACAGACACGAAGGCGCCCTCGTAAAACCGGAGCCTAGCCCCGTTATCGTAGGGCAGGGACCCACGCTCCGTGCCGGTTTCTACACAGGTTCTTAGGATTAGTTTAAAGTGTCTGTCCGCATTTTGGGCATTCGGCAGGAACATTGTTCCAAGGGAGACGTACTCCGCAAGACCAGCATAGAACATTTGGTTCCTGTGTAGATGCTTCTCGAACGTCTGTATGTTTTATATCCTCATGCTTCGGTTTATACCCGGCCTGATTTTTATCGGGCAGTAGTACCAAGGGAATCATGCCGATAAAACCGACTAGACCATACAGTCCAAGCCACGGTGAATGCCCTTTAGATTGAGCATAAGGCTATGGATCGGAGCGCGTTGTTACCAGCAAAGGTTGCCTGCTTCCGAATCTGAAAACCTGTGCTCGGAAACGAACCCGGAAGCAAGCAGGCGTCTGACTCGAACAACGCGCTCCAATCCATAGCCGAGCATAATTACAGCAGCCCCAAATGAAGAGCAATAACCCAGCCGCAACAGTGATTAAGCCAAGAGTTACTGAGAGAGTGCTTGCTCGTTCTCTCACAAGGCTAATTCCAACAGCCTGAAGAACTAAACCAGCGCCCACCCCGATATTTGAGTTTTTACGCTTCTGTGCGATCATTTATCACCCTACGATTGAAATTCATATTCTTCGTAACGTCGCAATCCCAGAGATTTCCCCTGAGGAAGTCATGAGTGCTTTCTGTTCGAGAATTACGCGGCGCTCCTAACGGCCCGGAAACAGGCCGCTTTCCACCGCTTTTTTGCACCACAAGCCGTTACGTTTTCAAAGTACCAGTACTGCTAACGGCACGCTGACTTCTGGGACATTCTGAGCCACCCCCGGCAGGAGCATTGGCGGCGCGTGCTTCAGCCGTGATAACCACAGCCACACTCGCACCTGGGATATATCCGGCCTGGGGATGGGATAGAGACCACCACGTACGGTTAGGGAAGCATATCTAAGTATTCCTGCGCTTGATCCGCTGCCTTCGGGTCACCCATTCGGAGTACCTCCCGCCACTCTAGACGCCCTGCCAGTCTCTCGCCGGAGCCGTAGAGGGCTAACCCCAGGTTCAAACGCGTTGTGGGCTGGGCAGGGTTAATACGTAAGGACTCCTGGAAGGCAGCGATAGCTTCAGCGAAACGTTTTTTCCCGAGGAGTGCACGGCCCAAAAGTTCGGAAAGCGGAGCCTGTATCTTCATCAACCACTTCTGTGCCTCTGGACTTAGTTCTGCCCCGGCATTTTCAGGCCACAACTGGATAGCCGCCTGGTATTGAGCAATGGCATTGTCGTAGTCGTCAGCACAATGATAGGACTGACCCAAGTTATACCGAACCTGAATTCCCTCAAATTTCGATTTACCCTCAACGGATTTACCCTCAACGGCGATACGTAGCACTTCTTTGTATTCAATAATCGCTTCCTCGTATCGCTTGTGATTGAAGTAAGCAGCAGCCAAATTAAAATGCGCCTCATAACTATCAGGCTTAATACGTAGACCCTCGCGATACTTAGCGATAGCGCCATCAAAGTCACGTTTATCGGATAGATCGCGAGCCTGATTAAAGAGATCTTGAGATTGCCGCTCTACTCCTGACGACGATTCAACAGAAGGTTCCCGCTTAGGTGGAGCAGTGGGTACGGCGGGTGGTATGTTGCCCTTCTCTGGCACCCCGACCTTTTCATCCTGAGGCTTGTTCAACAGATTTGCTAGTGCGGACCTAAAATCTTTCCAAGGAACGTAATCGTTCTTGGTGCTACGCTGCATAAGTTGCTTGATGTAGTAAGCGGAGTAAGCGAAGTTGAGATTCTGGCCGGTTCTCAGCATGAATGAGGTGATCCCCACTACCTCTCCATACTCATTGAGCAGCGGGCCGCCAGAGGAGCCCTGAGAGATGGGGGCAGTCGTTTGGATGATTCGAGTGCCGTTTAAAGAACGTAAGCCACTGATGATCCCTGTGCTCATGGACCCGCCCAAGCCTTGCGGACTGCCAAAAGCAACAACGGTATCCCCGACACGCGCCTCATTACCATTCGTAATCTGGAGAGACTTCACCTGGGAAACCCCAAACGCCTTTGTTGTGGAAACGATCAACAAGGCCAAGTCACGGGACACATCCACGTTTAACACGCCAGCCACTTCTACGGAACGGCCGTTTCCCAGTTGAGCGGAAGCGGAATACCCCCCCTCGATGACGTGGAAGTTGGTGGCAATAATGTCCTGGCGGATATAGAACCCGGAGCCTAAACTCTTTGGTTTTCCGTCGGCCCCACGAACGGTCAACGTGACCACCGTAGGCAGTGCTATCTCGGCTAACCGTCGGAGGGGGATTCGCTTCTTCTGGACACGCTTCGACGGTATCGGCACCCACGCAGAATCCTCCGATGCCACCGTGACCTGCGGGAGAAACAACGTGAGCAGCAGCGTAGACGTCACTATAGAGGCCGAGAATGGGTTTGCACGCATCGCGCATCTTTCCTAAAAACCGGTTGGTGGCACGGATATTCTAACGACGACTATAACATGCATTCTGGCGTGCCAGCAGAACGTAACAACGTAACGAGGTAGGGTTTGTGGGACACGTTCGCGCCCGGCGGCAAGGCATGATGTACCGCTTGCGAGTACTGTTATAGTCGTTTTCAATTTAGTTGAAGGTAACGGCGAGGTTGGCTTTGGCTGCACGTTTTCAAGGGCGTACGAGATGTGCTGGAAGAGGTCGAGCAAGGGTTCTTCAGGTCTCAGGGTGTGAAGCCTTCAATCACTCTGCAAACGACTATAGAACGCGAAGTGCCCAAGTCAACTAACACGGACTCTGCATTCCAGCGTACATCCGACGCCGAATCCTGTACCGCCTTCGCAAGCGCCGCCTCCACGGTCTCGTTTAGCGCATCCCCAGCGAACATATGCCGTAGCCATTACCCATTCGCATCGTCGGGCGTGCGGCGCTCTTCGTCATTGTCTTCGCCGCCGTTTTCAGCAGGCTCGTCTTCAATGGTCACGACCGACAGCGTGGGCGGCGTATCGTCGGCGGTCTGGGCAGCCTCGTGGGCGATCTCGTCGGTCTCGTCCAAATCGCCGCCGCTCGAAGGAACGGCGCACAGGTTGACCGCGCCGACGATGGCCCCGACGGTGGCCGCGCCGGCCGCGACGTAGGCCCAGCCGCCCGCGCTGAACGAGCCGAAAACGGCCCCGAAGAACGCCACCAGCGGCACGCCGCTCACCAGCAGCGCGGCGACGTACAAATTGGCCGCGCGCGGCGTGCCGGACACGGACCCGCCCCCGGCCCTGTCGCGCTCGGTCCGGTAGTGTTCCAGGCGCAGCACCGTGCCCGCGATCACCACGTTCACGAGCACGACGCCCGCGAAGAGCATCAGCGCGATCAGCAGCAAAACCGTGTTTCCGTCCATGTCAATCCTCCCCGGCGTTCCGCAGGTATGCCCGCATTGTAAACGATGCGCGCGCACGGGGGCAACACGCGCGCGCGCGCATCGGCGTGCTCGCTCGGCCGGCCGGTTTGTCCCCGCCCGGCCGACGGGAACCAACAAAACAGTGCGTACCGGCTGCCCCGGACGACACCAACAAAGAAAGTTTTCTACACGATCATGGAAATGAACCAACTTCAGGACCTGTTTTTGCACCATTTGCGCGACATTTACAGCGCGGAAAACCAGGCGCTTACCGGGCTGACCCGGATGGCCGAGCGTGCGTCCCATCCCGAACTCAAAACCGCCTTTCAGCAGCACAAAACCGAAAGCGAGCAGCAGATCGAGCGAGTCAAGGCAGTTTTTGCCCTGCTGAAGGAAAGCCCCGAAGGCGTGACCTGCAAAGGCATGGCTGGCCTGATGGCCGAGGCCAAGGAAATGATCGGCGAAAAGGGCGACCCGGCCGTGATTGACGCCGGCTTGATCAACCAGGCCCAGCACGTCGAGCATTACGAGATCGCCTCCTACGGCACGGCCGCCACGTTTGCCAAACTGCTCGGCCACGAGGACGCCCTGAACCTGCTGCTTCAAACGCTGGAAGAGGAAAAGGCGACCGATGAAAAACTGACCCAACTCGCCAAAACCGTGGTCAACCCCGACGCCGTGCGGTAAATCCGCCGCGTTTGGTGAGCGGGAAAGTCGGGGACGGACGTCGTCCGTCCCCGGCTCGAACGGGGCGTCTTAGAACCCGTTCGTTTCGAGCGCGACGCTTTTCAGGCCGCGCGTCGCAGCATCCTTAAGCACGTCCGGCAAGGCGTTGAGCGTGTGCAAAGCATCGGGCCGTTCGTGAAGAAGCACGATGTCGCCCGCGCGAAGACGAGCGGCGAGGCGTGCGCGCACTTCGTTTGCGCTTACCAGGTCGTAGTCGCGCGGGTCACGGGACCAGGCAACGGTGACGAGACCCAGCCGCGCGGCCGTGCGGCAAAGCGTGGCCGTTTTGAAGCCGTAGGGCGGCCGGAACAGGCGCACGGCGGCGGCCGGGTCCGCGAAGCCGGCCGCGTTTGCGATGATGTGCCGGGCGGCGCGAAGATCAGCCGCCGCGCGCGTCGCGCTTTGCAGAACCATCGTCTCATGGCGCAGGCCGTGAATGCCGACGGCGTGCCCGCCCGCCACGATCCTCCTGACCAGGCCGGGAAAGCGCGCGGCATTCTCGCCGACCACGAAAAAAGTCGCGTGCGCGTCGTGGGCAGCGAGAACGTCGAGCAGGCGCGGCGTGGTTTCGGGGTGCGGCCCATCGTCGAAGGTCAGCGCAACAACCGCGCCCGCCTCGACCGGCAGGCGGCACACGAGCGGCACGCCGCCCAGCGGCGTTCGGGGCGAAAACGTCGCCGCGAAGTAGGCGGACAGTCCGCCCGCGACCAGCAGCCCACCGATCCCCGCGAGCGGCCGGAAACGTTCGGGCGGCAGAGCCGCGCGCAAACCGGCGAGCGCGAGCAGGGCCGCCCCGCTCGTTTGCAGCGTTCGCGTCACGATGATCTGCGCAACCGGGTTCGGATCGTTTTTCCGTTCGGTCACGCCGCGTCGCCTGTGGGAGAACTGCGGCGGCGCAGGCGCGACCACAAAGCGCGCGAAGCGACCGGCCCGCACAAACCCGCCGGCCGGAACACTTCGCCGATTCCTTCGCCTGCACCGGTCCAGAGTGCCCGGCCGTTTCGCTCCTCGCTCGCCTGAATCGTCAGCGGCAGCCGGCGGTAAAACGGCCCCTCCGAAAACGCGCCCCGCTCCGGGTGAAGAGTGGCGACGATTCGCGTTTCCCCCAGCCCATCCCGCGCCGTGAAGCCCACTTCAAGCGCGTGCCGCAGGCCGTACGCGCTGCGGACGGGCTGCGAAGGCGTGCCCAAAACCGACGTAGCGGTGACGGACGGCGGCCCGGCATCACTTACGGGGAGCAGCAGCAAAGCGGACAGCGGGCGGGCGGGCGGGGCGGGAGGCTGAAGATGATAAAAAACGGCCAATCGCTCCTGGCCGTCGTCGCAGGTGAGCGGGACGCGGCCCCAGTACCACAAGTCGGTGTCGTCGAAGGGCAGGCGGCCAAAATTATGATCGTGGTAGCCCGAACCGCGAAACGCAATGCTTTTCCCCGACGGGAGCGCGATGGTGCCCTCGGCGCGGCAAACGGGCGCGACGCAGACCCAGTTGTGCGCCGAGGCGTCGGTATCCGCCAAATGACCGGGCGGCGCGACAACGTTCAGCGAACCGGCACCAGGGGCCGTGAACGTCAGGGCTGCTTGCGTGCGGCCGGTCCACAGGCCCGGCTCGTTCACGTTCACCTGCCAGCGCCAGCCTTGCATTGTTTCCCCGCCCGCCATCCGCGACCCGCCGACGCGAACGTCGGGTTGCGGCGCGGGCGAAAATGACCCGCCCCGGTACACGTTGTAGGCGTAGGCGCGCTCGCGCCAGCACTCGTGAGCGACCCGCTCGTGGACCGACACGAACACGCCGCACCAGTCGCGCGCGTCGGGCGTTTTGCCCCTCGCCACGGCCTTGTAGTACGGCGACATGGGCGTGCCTAAAAAGAAAATGACTACCAGGGCGAAGCGGCCGTCGTCCGACAGCGCGTCGAAATACCACCACTCGTAAACGCCGGGCGCGGCCGGATCAACGTGGAGCGCGTCGTGGGCGGGTCCAAAAATAATACGCACGGGCGGAAAAGGCTTTGGAGGCGGGGTGGGCGCGGGGAGTACACTGACGGTTGTATGTTCGCCGCCATTTCCGATCTGCTCAACGCCGTCCGGCCGCATCTGACGCCGCTGTTAGTGTACCAAGTCGCCGTTTCCATGTTCGTCGTTTTTGCGCTTGGAAATGCATTCGTGGACGGGTTCACGTTCCGCCGCCCGCACCCGGCAGCCGTGCCGGACAACGATTCGTGGCCGTCGCTGTCCATCCTCATCCCCGCGCGCGACGAGGAGGCGACGCTCGAAGCCTGCGTGCGTTCGCTGCTCGCCCAGGATTATCCCGGCGGTCTTGAAATCCTGGTCCTTGACGACCATTCCCGTGACCAAACGGCGCGGGTTCTTGCCGAACTCGCGGCCGGCGACGCGCGCGTCCGACCGCTTGCGGGCGGGCCGCTGCTGCCCGGCTGGAAGGGCAAGCCGAACGCGCTGCGCCAACTCGCCGCGCGCGCCACCGGCGACGTTCTTTTGCTGACCGACGCCGACTGTACGTTTTATCCGCACGCGCTCGCGTCCGCCGTGCGCCACCGGGAGCGCGTCGGGGCCGACTGCCTTTCGCTCATCCCCTACCTCGAATGCCGCACGTTTTGGGAACACGTCGTCGTGCCGCTTCAATACTTCCTCGTGTTTGCCACGCTTCCCGTTCGCAGCGTTTACGCCAGCCGCAACCCCGCCTTCGCCGCCGCGAACGGCGCGTTTTTGCTGCTGCCGCGCGAGACGTATAACGCGCTCGGCGGCCATGAACCGGTGAAGGGTGAGATGGCCGAGGACATCAAGTTCGCCCAGCACGTCAAGCGGTCCGGCCGCAAACTCGTCTACGGCGATGGTTCGCGCGTCTACGCCGTGCGAATGTATGACGGCCTGCGGGCGATCTGGGACGGGTTCAGCAAAAATCTCTTCCCCGCGATGGGCAAGTCGCTGCCCGTGCTGATCGTGTGGAGCCTGTTTTTGCTCGGCACGCAAGTCTTACCGTTCGTTTTCGTGGGCGGCGCGCTCGTCACGGGAAACCGTTCGCCGGCCGGGTTCTGGTTCCCGCTCGCCCATGTCGCCGCCGCCCTTGCGCTGCGGGTCGCGCTGTCGGTCCGCTTCCGGCAGGCCGTTTGGGCCGCGCTCACGCACCCGCTGGGCTGGCTGGTCACGCTCGCCATCGGCGCGAACTCCGCCTACCTTGCTTATTCCGGCCGGGGCCACGCCTGGAAAGGCCGCGTCTACGAAACGTGAAAAGCCCCCGGTCACACGGCCGGGGGCTTTTCGTTGCCGAGAGCGTGTCTGCGCTCAGCGGGAACGCAGTTTGCTCAGCAGGCGGAGCATTTCCAGGTACAGCCAGACCAGCGTCACCATCAGGCCGAACGCGCCGTACCACTCCATGTATTTGGGCAGGCCGTGGCCCGCGCCGCGCTCGATAAAGTCGAAGTCCAGCACCAAATTCGCCGCCGCGAGCGCGACCACGAACAGGCTGAACCCGATGCCGATCAAACCCGACTCGTGGATGAACGGGACGCGAACCCCGAAAATCCCCAGCGCGAAACTTGCCAGGTAAACCAGCATGACCGCGCCGGTCGCCGCGATCACGCCGCGCCGGAACGGCTCCGTCACCCGGATCAGCCCGGCCTGATAAGCGAAGAGCAGCGAAAACAGCGTGCCGAAGGTCAGCCCAACGGCCTGCCCGACGATGCCCGGATATCGCTGATTGAACACGAGCGACAAACCGCCCAGAACCACGCCTTCTAAAAGCGCGTAGATCGGGGCCGTAACCGGCGACCAAGCCGGCTTGAACGTGGTGGCGAGCGCGACCACGAATCCGAAGATCGCGGCCCCCAGAACGGCCGGGTAAATCAGGTCCGGGCGCGCGGCGGCCTGCTGCCACGTCACGGCCGCCGTGACAACGGCGAGCGCGAGCAGCACGAGCGTTTTGTTCACGGTCCCGGAAACGGTCATCAATGCGCCGTGCGCGCGCGGGTCGCCGGGAACGTAGCCACGCAGGGATTGGGCCTCGAAGGTTTGTTCAGAAAGCACCGGGTTGGATGTTGCCATGATCGGAAAACTCCTCATTTTTGTTGTACCCGTGTGCGCGCGCAACCGTTCCCTGTCCGGCCGCGTCATGGGAAAATAGCGCAGATGCCCGTGTCCCTTCAAGAACCTGCCGCCGTGCTGCCGCCCGCCGCTCCTCGCCGCGCTCGGCCGCGCCGCTTTCCGCCGTCCGCGCGAACGGCGTGGCGGCTGCTGCTGGGCGCGGGTGCACTGCTGCTCGCCGTGGGCGTGCCAAGCGCGCGGCCGGCCTTGATCGGCCTGTGGATCAGCGCGAACTTCTTGCTGCTGCTCACGGCGGGCGGCTGGGCGCTGTTCCACCCGCGCGCGGTCCAGCCGGGCACGCCCGCCGCGCTGCGCTGGGCCTTCGCCCTGACCCTGCTGGTCGCGCTGTTTCTGAACGTTTTGCTGGACACCCTCGCCGTGGTCACGCAGGGGCTTTTTCCGCCCCTCCCGCCGCGCCTCGCGCCGCTGTTCTTGCTGCTCGTCGCCCCGCTCGCCTTTTTGTTGTTGTTCGGCGCGGGGCTGCTGGGCGGGGCCGCTTTGGGCGCCTTTGCCGCCGCCCGCCGCCGCACGGGCAGCGACTCGCCCGACGCCGCGCTGGGGGTCGGGGCGTGGTGGGCCGCCACGCTGCTCGGCCTGCTGGCCGCAAGCCTGGCGAGCAGCGGCGGCGGGCGCGCGGGCGAAGCGGCGGCGGGCGGGATCGGGTTCGCGCTCGCAAGCGTTCCGGCGGGAACGCTGGCGTGCTGGCGAATGGCCCGCTCCCGGCGGCTGGACCTGTTCCGGCGGCTGCGGCAAACGCTGCGCGCGCTCGGCCGCGTTCCCGCGTTGGGGCGGCGGCGTTCCCCGCTCGATTTGCGGGGCGCGGCCCTGGGCCTGGTCGCGGGCCTGTTCGCCCTTTGCCTCACCACGATTGGTGTGCTGCGGCCGCTGCAAACCGCGTGGCTGGCAGAGCGGATGGAAAACAGCAACGCGCAGGGTGAATGGGCGGGCCGCTTCCGCCGGCTCGAACGGGCCGCAAGCGACGATTCCAGGGATCGGCCCGCCCACTCGCCCACGTCGCGCCTGGTCCTGCTGGAAATGGACGGGGCAACGCGCGCGGCCATCGCGCGCGGCGAAACGTCCGAGGCCGCCGTGCAGGCGCGCGCGGGGGGGCGAGGTCGTAGTCAGCGAAACGGTTCACGAAGTCGTGCGCGGCTTGTTCACGGTCGAGGCGCGCGACCCGATCACGGTCAAGGGCCTGTCCGCGCCCGTGCGTCCGTACCGGGTTCTGGCCGCCGCCGCCGCGCCCGCGAACGAGCCTTCGCCGACTTGACGAAAACGCCCGCGCGCGGGCATAATCAATCCGGTAAACGACGACGAGGACGACCAGGAGAACGCGAAACGAATGCGACGACGAACAAGAAGAGGCGAAACGGCGATTGTCGCGGCGGGAAGCGCGCTGGTTTTTTCGCTTGCCTTCGCCCACCCCGCGCGGGCGCAGGTGGTGCTGTACGATGGCGCGCTGAACACGGCCCCGTCCGATCAAGGCTGGGCCTACCAGGCGTTTCCAGGACCGGCCGGCGAAACGGCAACCGTGAGCGTCGGCGGCGGCGTGACCACGCTGACCACGACGGGCGCGAACGGCATCCAGGCCGGTTATTCGCGCATCGCGCCGTTCAGCCTTGACCGCGCAACCGGCTTCACGCTCGACTTCGACGTGAAACTGCTGTCCGAGGCCCACGCAAGCAACGACCGGGCCGGGTTCAGCGTGATCGTCCTCAGCCACGACAAAAAAGGGATCGAACTGGGCTTTTGGGACGGTCTCGTTTGGGCGCAAAGCGACAGCCCATTTTTTACCCACGCCGAAGAGGCGTTTGGTAGTGGCTCGCGTTTAGTTGTTATGGTAGCCTGCTTGGCGTCATGGTCAAGCACATCGTCATCGTCACCTGCCCGGCTGAGAACTGCGCCAGCCAGAACGTGATCCGCTTCGGCAAGAAC
>JAABUN010003779.1_pt1 | contig 22454 bp, 21 predicted proteins | sample 5559311 | NCBI WGS metagenome assembly JAABUN01 (sample SAMN10711877, study PRJNA513370) | rock metagenome | isolation source: Antarctica rocks | place: Antarctica: Victoria Land, Siegfried Peak sud
ATTGGTGTGACGGGCGTTGATAGATTAGGAAACGAATCTTCGTTTTTTGAATCCAAAATTAAGTAAATTTTATCTTTTTTGTCTTCGTATGTTAAAAAAGCCAAATTTGCGTTGTCCCGAAAACGCCTGTTTTTGAGACACAAAAGTTATTTCACAAAATGATAATGATGAACTTCTATCTGAATTTGTTTTTTTGGATATTTAATTTTGTAAACTTCTAAAATAGTAATTATGAAAAAATCTATTTTCTTAATTTATACAGTTTTTATTTTAACCAGCTTTTTTACATTAGCTGGAATAACCATTGCGCAAACAAAAAAGTTACCCGCTAATTCTGCGCCACCAGACAAAACCCAAGTACCGAAGATTAGATCAAATTGCACTCCCGAGTATCAGGCAAAAATAACTCAAATACGAGTATATCTAGAGAAAGTTAAATCTTATCAAAGTCAAGAGATTCGAGGAAAATCAACGATTGACCTGAATTCTTTACTCTGGGAATGTGATGAACAGTTTGCCCGGAGTTCATTTTTGTTTTTCTGGCAGCTGCTGGCAGGTGAGATTGAAAGCGCAAAAATAAAAAAGAAAAACGCCGTAACCAACACGCCCGATGAAATTAAGAATCTTGATAAGTCATTATGGACAAACGAATACCTGCAACAGTATTTGATTTCCAGATTACAAAGCCTCGACAAACCCTTAGCAAATCAACTATTAAAAAATCTGACATCCCAAGAAAAAGGGGTTGTCGATTATTTGACGATTGAAGGGAATTTTGATCCGAACAATCCTAACCCGCAACAATTAAATCTAATAAGGCAATTTCTAAGAAATAATTCGACTATTAGGACTATGCCGTTTCTGCTTGATTTGAAAAAACAAAACGCCCCGATTGCCGACCAGTTATTTTTAGAATTGTTGAGTATTTCGCAAAACAATCGAAATTTATCATTCAACAATTTGATGGAACTCGGAACTTACACTTATGCTTCGCGTCTGTTTTACGGTATGGATTCGGGCGATTCAACGTATTTCAATAATCTTCCCGGCGCTCCAAACGTTATAGATTTAACGGTAAAAAAAGATAATGCTGGGAGCAATCTCACGGTTCCGTATTTGAATTTAGCAACAAGCTTTCTTTTGAATGCTGTTTCAGACCAAGTAGAAAAGACACGAAGGTATATTTTCGGAAGAATACTGCTAAGTCATATTTATAGCGATGCACCACAACTTGCCACTCTGATGCAGCAAGCCTTACAGACACACTTTGACGGTGTGCCGGATAAATTCAAAGAAGAAAGTTTTTACGAAATATTCCGAAAAATTAACACCTCTTCCGAACCTGACAATTACGAGAAGAATCTAGAAGATTTGGAAAAAACCATTGGTTCGGATAATCGGGATGATAAAGCTGCACGTCTGGCAAGTGTTCTTTACAACAAAGGACAATATGAAAGAATCGAAAAAGTTGCCGCATACATCTCAGACGTTGATAAAAGAAATTCCATTTTAGATGTCGTAATCTATACGAAAGCTCAGAAGTTAATTGATAACAATAAGATTGAGGAAACAGAACTGATTCTCAAAAAGGCTACTGACCCAACAATTAAGGCACTAATTGGCTTTCGGCTACTTCAAAATTCCAAAATCGCTAAAAATGCAACGACTAACTTACCCGAGCAATTTACTTACGAGGTCATAAACGATACTAAAAAATCAGACAGTGAATATACCCCCCTTCTGCTTTTTGCGTTAGCAAGAATGGTTTATAAACATGATGAAGGTTTGGGATATGAATTAACTGGTGCAGCAGTAAAGAAGCTGAACAGTAAAGAGAGTTGGAGAGGCCCCAAATGGCGGCTTGAAATTCCGACACCGACCTTGGGAATTTACCCGGCTGGTTTTTCAATGAAAAAAATTCAAGGGTTAAGAATACCGGAATCTCTAAACTTTTTGATAAAAGAATCAAAAACAAATTTAGAAGAAGTATTATTAGCCATTAAAAACGAAACGATACATGCGGAAGCGATTTTATTACTTGCAAAACAACACTTAGCAGAGGCTAGAAACAATTCTGCAAGCCCAAAAGATAATACAAAATAGAAAAGCAACTGTCTTTTTTCACTGTTCTATTAAGGGCGCATCAAAAACGCTAATTTGTGATATATCATTAACCACCGGATACTGTTGCCCAATTCAATTTGGATGAAATTAACTCAACAAAATCGCTCGAATTTGCTGACTTGTTTTTAGTTTTTAATGACGCTTTTGAATAGGGCAACAGTATCCCACCGTTTCTGAGACTGATTTGCGGTATTTTGCCCGTATTTGAGTTTTATGCCGCTGTTTAGCGGTATAATAACTAGTGCTTTGACTGCGTAATTTTGATGGATGAAAATATTAGAATCTTGTGAATTTACGGGCTTTTCCATTCATCAAAATCAAAAAGTCAAAGCACTAAGCAGGGGGACAAAAATTTCGAGGTATTTAGAAAACTGAAAGTCTGATTTTTTAAGGCTCAAACAGTTTCTTTATACCGCAAAATATTTGGTCAGGTGCTTAGTTGGGCGTTTCGTGTTATCTTAACAATTCGTGATGATTTGCTTTGAAGTTTATATCAACGGTCAGAAAATTTGCCTCGCCGGAGTTGGTGACAACGGCGTTCTTTCTGCTATGGCGACCTTCACTGCGTCGAGTGAATTGCAAAAAACCGAGTTTCGTGTTGGCGGAATGACTAAAGTTGATGTTGAAACTTCTCAACAAATTGAATGGCTTGACCGCGAATTGTCTGTTGGCGACACTATAACCGTTAAGATTGTTGAAGCCGAAAAATACGATATGCCTTTAGGTCAACAAACAAATTATTTGCAATGCTCGTTCTGCGGAAAGAAACAAGCGGAAGTTGCAAACTTTATAGCGGGTCCGAATAATTACATTTGTAACGAGTGTGTGGTTTCTTGTTTGCAAGTCATAACCGAAGGTGCAAATGTCGGAAACATCTCTTTATTTGAAGCTGAAACAAATCCAAGTTGTTCCTTTTGCGGGAAACAATTTCCTGACGTAGAGAAGATTGTCGGTTTTGAAGAAAACCGCATTTGTAACGACTGTATTGATATTTGCCAAGAAATTATTAACGCAGACAACGATTGAATGCCAAGACACGCCGAACAATTCAGCTATGAAAGAAGCAGTCAAGCACAAAGTTCCACTTGCCTGCCAAATCTGCTGACTGCGGCGGGCTAATGTTGATATTCGCCGGACGGCGTTGCGAGTTTGCCGAGAAAGAAGGTTGAATTAAACCGGAAATGTTGCCGATGATGCCTATTTGCAGTGACCTTGTTCTATGGTTGAACTAGTATCGCTGTTCCAGTCAGCTATTGGAGACTTCGGCTATAAAAGCCGGTCTATGGTCGTATCGGGTAATGGCATTGAATGACGGTCGCCTAACCAATGGACGGAACTCGAATCTTGAAATACAAGTTTCGGCTCATGAATTTAGTTTGGAGACTGACCGTCACCCGCCAGACATTCACCTTTTGGCGACAAATGGTTAATCAATTGGTTCTTTATCAAACAAACGGAAACGCGCCGGGGCATAAGTATTTTACGCCGATGGAGGCTCAACTTCAACGGAAGTCAAATGCCCGTCTTTCATCCTACCAATGGACGTGAGGGGCAAAACACGGATGTTGTTTCGTTTGTCGGCTTGCGTGGTGTTTTGCCCCACGTCATCTCAGCCGTTCGATGGCTTCGTGGTAAATTAAACGTGAAAGGAAGTGAAACTATGAAAAACTTAAAATTGCTCGGTCTTTTGCTTTGCACTTTGTTACTGACAAACTTTGCTTCGGCGCAAAGTGAAACTTCAAACGGTTCAAAACCGACCGACTTATCACCTGCTTACGTCGCGTTGGCTTCGCACAAATCAGCAGTTGCAAGTGAGTTAAAAAAATTGCTTGCCGACTTCACGGCGACTTCTCCAAATGTTCTAAGCAAACAATTCGAGTTGGAAATAACGCAGCGTGAAATAGCGAAAGTTTTGGTGATGCCGGAAACCAGAAAATCGCTTCTAAGCGACTCTTACGGAAAATTGCTCGTCCGTAAAATTACAACGGAAGCGGCTTTACGCAATTTACTTGTTGAATATACGTTATCCACTCCGCAAGTGCGCGGAAAATCGAATGAGTTGTTGGCAATCGAGAATGAATTATCAGAAATTTTGCTGAAGTAGTTGCCGCCAAAAACAGCTTTAATGTGAACGCACCATCGAACGGAAACAGTGAGTCCTTAGAGTAAAGAAATGCGCCTTTGTGCCTAATACCCCAAATTCGGGTTATTTGCAGCATTATTATCTCGACGATGAGTAACATTTTTTGAAAAAAATACCTTTTCATTGCACCATTTCCAAATATAGATGAGTTTTCAGGTTTTAAAGTAACAGCCAGTTAGAATCCGAAACCAACACTAAAGGACATGCTTCTTCCCGGAAAGTTAACTTGCTGAGCTCCGTTAATGATAGAAATTCCGCCGTCTGAAAAGCCCGAAAGCTGCCGCAAAAAGTTTGGCGACGACATATTTCCGATTGGATTTCCTTTATTGATGATATTAAAAACATTATTGACACGCAGGCTGAAGTTTAGAGTTTGCAGCGGCGGTTTTTTGTTCTTTTTGTCTTCGTTAAAACCGAAAGATTTTGAGAGCGACGAATTAAAAACAATATTCTTCGAGCCTCTACCGAGATTTCGCGGAATGAGTTTGTCGGTCGGCGACGGATCTGGGTCGAGAATGCCGTATTCGGTTTCGATTAAACCGGGTTTACTCAAATCGGTGGCAAACGCCGGTCGCTCGCTGAAAAATCCGTCGCCGTTGGTGTCGCGTCCGGCATAAATATTGAATCGGGTGCCGGTGCTGAGATAAAAATCTCCTCCGACCGAGATTTTATAAGGCAGGCTGTAATAATAATATCCGCTGAGACTGTGAACCCCGTCGTAAGGAGTCGACGCAAATTCCTGACTGAAATCATACGGGTCGAACGGCGAGCCGCTGCCGCTGACGACGTTACTTTTTGATTTGATATAAGAGTAGCGGAGGTTGGCAAATAATTTTTGCGATTGCGGAAAATTTAGATTAATTGAAAAGCGGTCGGTTTCAGTTCGCCCGGCGGATAAGGTTTGGTAAACGTTGCCGACGTTTCCGAGCGGTCGAACGATAAGCGACGGGTTGAGCCGGTCGAACGTTCCGGCGAGCGGCGCGTTGATATTTTGCGTAAATGATTGGCGAAACGTCGTTCCGCGCGCGAACGTAAAATTTAAGGTGTAGCCTTTCGGCATTTTTTTGACGGCGGTAATGTTCAGCAGTGATTGATACGGCGTTTCAAACGCAGGGTCGATAAATCTCTGAGTTCCGGGCAGGGCAAACTGCTGAAGCTGGTCAATCGACGGCGCGTTCGGATAAAAATCCAGAGCCGTTCCGTCGGTAATAAAATACTGCGAACGGTCTGTGTCGCTCGCCAGCAATACGCTTAACGTGTTGTTGAGCGCGAATCGGTTATAAAACATTCCGTAGCCGATACTGACGCGCGGCAGCGTGAAAAGCGGATTTTGTTTTTCCTTCGCCACCGGCGCCCAGATTATGCCGAAGCGCGGAGCAAAATTGAAATTACTGCCGATGTTCGTCTGATTTTCGTAGCGCGCGCCGAAGCTGGCGGCGACGGTTTCCGATAATTTGTAGCTGTTCTGCACGTAAAATCCGACATCATACTGCGAAACTTTTATGTTGGGATTGCCGCCGGAAATCGCAAACTGACTCGCGCCGCCGCCGAGTTCCCGGATTCTTTGATTTGAAAAACCCGATTGCCGGAAAAGCAAAGTTCGACGGTAACTTTCAAGACTGCTGATTTGAGCGGTTGCAATCGTCCCGTCCGCATTAATTACCGGATTATTACCGGCGTCTAAAACCGGCGCGGTTCTGCCGCCGAACGTGTATGTGCCGCCGAAATTTGCGGTCGAATTCTGGTTTATCTGCTCGCCGCGCACCCGACCGCCGAAGCCGAACGCGTATTTTCCGATTTGCCACGTCGTTTCGTTCGACACGTCGAAGCGTAAATTTTTACTTGAACTGTTCTGCTGCGAGCCGCCGCCGAAGAAGGCGTCCAGTACATTAATCGCCGCCTCGTTGCTGCCGCCGAAACTGTCGTTCGTAGAATACGCGGCAAGCACGCGCGTTTGATTGACGATGTCGACGTTTAACAGGTAAGTGTCGGACATCTGCAAGTAATGACTTTGAGATTTATTGTCGTTGGCGCGGCTCGCCAAGGAGAAACCGCCGACGTTTTGTCCTTTGCTGCGACCGATGCCGAAATTATAGTTGAGATAAAGTTTGTGCTTTTTGGTCGGGTCGGCGTTAACTGTCAAGTAGACGTTTTCCGAACGGCTCGGCGCGGCGAAAGTTTCTTGAAATTCGATTGCCTGCAGATTGTCGTCCAAAACGATAGCGTTAATCACCTGGCTCAAATCGCTTTCTCTGTGACTGCCGTAAATATAGAAATTGGCTTTTTTGCCGAACAGCGGTCCCGACAAATCAAAGAAATAACTTCTCGATTGATACGGCACGCGCCTGCCGATAAAAGGATCAGCCGCGTTAAGGCGCGAATCGGCAAAGCTGAAACCGACGTATCCTTTGAATTTGTCGACATTGGAACGAGTGAAAATCTCGATTCCGCCGCCGAACGGATTTTCATACTGCGCCGAAAACACGTTTTGATTGACCCGAATCTGCTGGATTGCCTGTTTCGGCGGAATTTTTCCGCCCTGCACGCCGTTGACGCTAATCGGCAATTCTTCCCCGGCGACCGCTTCGCCGATTCTTTTGATGGCTCGTTCGAGTTCTTCCTGATTGTCCGGCAGATTTTCGATTTGCCGCTCGTTCAGAACCGTCATCGTTCCGGTCTTTTCGGCATCGACCGCTTCATCTTCCCCAATCTCGACATTCGACTCAAAGGTAGCAATTTCGAGAACGATTTCGACTCGCTTTGTTTCGTTGTTTTTTACAACAATATTCTCGCTTTTGTACTCTTGAAAGCCCGCCGCCGCGACGGTTATTCGATACTCTCCGGCGGCTATTTTAGAAAATTGCCCAATTCCCAGATTATTCGTTTTAATCTGTTTTTCTTCCCGGTCGGCTTGGCTGAGAAGAATTTCGGCATCCGCAATTGCATCGCCGAACTGGTCTTTGACGACGACAAAAATTCCGGCTTCCCGACTCTGGGCAAACGAACTTAGAATGAAAGCACAGGTTAAAGCGGTAAGAATTAAAGTGTTTTTTACAATTGGCATAAAAACTCCGAAACCTAACTGTTGGGAAAATTTTTTAGCAGGCGGTTACGAAATCGAAACGGCTTAATCTATTAAGATAAAGAAACAGTGCAGATAACGCTTATTTGTTTACCGTCGTTCATCTTACACATTCATCCGGCATCAAAGTTTCATTAAATGCTGCTGTTAATTTTTTTCTAATAGAAGTCATTTCTTTTTAATTGTGATTGTCTAAAAATGGTCGTTTTTGATACTTAAAAGAAAAAACAGGTGCAGATCTTAAATTTCCTAATTGTTTTCCGCAGTTGAAGTCACCAGTTCATATTTGGTTAATTGTCTTACAAACAATTAGTGTCCTTTTTTATGAAAAAGTTTCAGATTCCTTAAAAAACTAGAAATTAGTTTTATAATTCGCAGAAATTACGAAAGGAAATTTATCTCGTCTTTTGATTTTTACAGCTGGTAATTGGAAAGTAAAAACAAAATCACTTTTGGCTTAAATGCTCAAGAAATCAGTTTCAAAACACAAAACAAACATTTGGTCGTTTGAATTATTGATTGCAATTTAATTGAGTGTATTTTCTCAATTATTTCAGGAGTTTGTGAGAATAACGTGAGGAGACATTAATTGAGACACAATTATGGTTAGGTATCGGAAAGTATACTTACTGAAACATCGTTATTGCTATATTTCGTGGGTTTGGGCGGAAAACCCCAAATTCTCCGCTCGGGTCGAGTGAATCGGCTTTATCAATACCTTATCCACACGGTTATGTTCCATCGCTTCGACTTGAAACGAGAATCCGTGCCACTCGAAACGGTCGCCCGTGCGGGGAACTTTGCCGAGATGCGTCATAACGAAGCCCGCGAGCGTGTGATACTGGTCGCGCTCTTCGGCGGGCAGCTCTTTTAAGTCGAGAGCTTCTTTCAAATCAATCACCGAAGTTTGCCCGTCCATCAGCCGCGAGCCGTCCTCGCGCGAAATCGTGTCTTGTCTCGAATGCGAATGATTGCCCGTCGGCAAATTGCCGACAATCGCTTCCAGAACGTCGTGCACAGTTACCAAGCCTTCGACTCCGCCGAATTCGTCGATGACGACGGCGAAATGCGTGTGCGCTTTCTTAAATTGTTCGAGCAATTCAAGCGCCGTTATTGTCTCCGGCACATACAGCGGCTGTTTCAGGATTACCGGTAAATTGATTTCGCCGTCTTTCAAAAGATGCGCCAGCAGAGATTTGGCGGAAGCGTAGCCGATGATGGCGTCGAGACCGCCTCGGCAAACCGGCAATCTCGAAAACTGGCTGTCAATCAGCTTTTGTTTGATTTTCTCGGCGGCGTCTTCGACGTTAAGCCAAGCGATTTTGGTGCGCGGAGTCATCAGGGAGACGACGTGCCGGTCGTCGAGATGAATAATGCTTTCAAGCAAGTCCTGTTCGGACTCTTCAAAGACACCGGCTTTGGTTCCGGCGTCAATCAAGCCTTTTATCTCTTCGTCGGAGACGGGCGGCTCGACGACGGCGTGAACGCGAAATAATTTGAGGACAAAAGAGGTCGGCGCGCTCAACAGCCAGACAATCGGCGAAGCTGCCACCGACAAAAATTTCATCGGGCGCGAGACGAGCGAGGCGATTTTCTCCGGCGCGTTGAGCGCGATGCTTTTCGGAATCAGCTCGCCGATGATTATCGAAAAATAAGTAATCACGCCGACGACGATGACAAAGCTGATGCCGGCGCTGTAAGGAGCGAGAAGCGAAACTTTATCAATCTGCGCGGTCAACTCGCGCGCGATGGTCGCGCCGCCGAACGCGCCCGACAGAATGCCGACCAAGGTGATGCCGATTTGAACGGTTGAAAGAAAGTTATTCGGCGATTCGGCGAGCGCGAGCGCGGTTTGCGCGCCTTTGCTTCCTTTCTCGGCGCTCTGTTGCAGGCGAATCTTTCTGGAAGAGACGACCGACAGCTCCGACATCGAAAAAATTCCGTTAATAATCAGCAATACAAAAACCAAAACAACTTCAAAAGCAATCTCGCCCATAAACTCTCCGCTCAAATCTACTGGTATTCATACCAATAGAATTTTCTATATTAACAGTAAATTTTATGCAGCAGAAAAGAGGCATTGTTTGCGAGCCGGCAAGATTCAACGAAAAACAGCGGCGAAGAGCCGGTTAATCACGCGTACGTTTGAACATAAAACGTGCAATCTCGACGCGGTTGCTCCAGCCTTTTTTCGAGAGAATATTGCTGATATGTCCTTCGACTGTGCGAACGCTGATTTTCAACTCGGACGCTATTTCCTTGTTGCTCAAGCCGTCGGCGACAAGGCGCGCGATTCTCGATTCGGAATCGGTAAAATCCTCGACGACAACAACCGGCAATGTTGCCGTCGCTCTGCCGCTGCCGTTCACGCCGTTCATTAGACGAGAGAGTTCAGCGCCGATACGCTCAGCGCGATTGAGAATATTGGCGATGACGGCGAGCAGTTCTTCCGCGTCGAACGGTTTGGTAATATAAGCGTCAACTCCCGCACGCAATCCGACAATGCGGTCTTCGCGCTCGTCTTTCGCCGTCAGAAAAATCAGCGGAACGAGTTCGGTGCGTGGATTCGAGCGCAAAATTTGAGTGAGCTGGTAGCCGTCCATACCCGGCATTCTAACGTCGCTGATGATTAAATCAGGCGAACTTTCGGCGAGGCGAATGAGGGCTTCCGCGCCGCTGCGGGCAGCCGTTACAAAATAGCCCGCGTCGCGCAGAGTGGCGGCGACCGCCCGCAGCAGTCTCGGTTCGTCGTCAACGATTAGCAATCTTTTTGTCATACGCTTTTTATTTGTTCTTCCAATCTTATTTGTTTTTCCGCAGCGCCACTCGCCGTTTGCGTTTGCCAAATCGGAAGACAGATCGTAAATGTGCTGCCGAAATTTGTCCGGCTCGCAACGCTGATTTTACCGTTCATTGCCTTGACGAGCGAGCGTGCGAGATAAAGCCCCAGACCGACGCCGGAATCTTCCCGCTCGTTAGTTTCAAAATCGCTTGCCGTTTTCCCCCGATAAAAACTTTCAAAAATGTGAGGCAAATCGGCTTCGCAGATTCCGCGCCCGTTATCCGAGATTTCGATATTAACGTAACCGTCATCGTTGTTGATGCGACGAGCATTTAATTTAATCGTGCCGTTTTCGGGCGTAAATTTGACCGCGTTTTCGATAATCGTGCAGATTGTGCGCCGCAGCGCGTTATGCTCGGCGCAGACGAAAGGCAAATCGGCTTCGGCTTCGATTATTATTCGCTGTCTGCGTTCCGCCGCTTCGATGCGCTCGATTTTTTCGCAGGCGAGCAGGACTTCTTTCACATCGACCCGCTCGAATTTAAGATTAACGCCGCCTGCTCTGATACGCGATAAATCGAGCAGATTATTTACGAGGTCAATCTGCCGCTCGCATTCGGCGGCGATGTCTTCGAGGTAGCCGCGCGGCTCGTCTTCGAGCGTATTTTTTCGCAGCAGAAGCCGTGTCAAAGTTTTTATCGTGGTCAGCGGCGTGCGCAACTCGTGCGAGACGGCGGCTAAAAATTCGCTTTTTACTTCATTGGCTTTTTCGGCTTCGATGCGTGCCGCCTGTTCGAGCAAGAGTAGGTTTTTGCGCTCCTTTTCCGCCTTTCTTTGCGACGCGCTGAGAGTTCCGACGACCATTGCGGCGAAAATATCAACGACGAGTTGAAGAAAGTCTCCGTTATCTAAAGAAAATGAAGCCGTCGGCGGCAGGAAGATAAAAATATCTATTAATGCTGATAAAACAGTAGCAAGGAGACCCGCGCCGAGACCGCCGCGCCACGCGCTGACCATCACCGCAATCAGAAAAAGCGATGAAATATCGGGCGGAATCAGCGGAGACAACAAAAGCGTTGCCGCAAATGTAATCGCCACCGTCCAGAGCGCAACAAAATACTGATCAAAAACTCTTCCGAATTTTGAGGAGATTACTTTATGACGCGCCGCTTTTTCCATACTTTCCGAATGATACGCTTGATTATACAAACGAATGTTTGCAAGTGAAAACACTTGATCGAAAACAAGTGTTTTCACGCTTTTTTTCTGATAACTTAAAAGTTTATCCTGTTTGTCAGTTATAAAAAATAATAAAAATGAAATTTCAGAACAGCAAAAAATTGCGCGCGTGTGTTTTGGTCGCGTCGTTAGCACTTGTAAGTTTTTCCTGCCAAAGCACGCCGTCGAGCAATCAAACGGCGACCGGCAAAGAAACCGTCAAAACGCAGTCGCCGACCGAGGCGTATAAAATGCTTTACGCGGCGTGTAAAGCCAAAGACACGGCGACTATCAAACAGTTGATGTCAAAAAGTTCTCTGGGCTTGGCTGAGTTCTCCGCCAGTCAGCAGAAGAAATCGGTTGACCAAATTCTCGAAAACGGATTGGTCGCCCCGACGCTCGCCGATTCAATAACCGAGATGCGGGACGAACGCGTCAAAGACAATTTCGGCGCGGTTGAAGTTTTCAACCCGAAAGATAATCGGTGGGAAGATTTGCCGTTTGTTTTAGAAGACGGCACTTGGAAACTCGCCGTCGGCGATCTTTTCCAAGATACGTTTAAGTCGCCGGGCAAAAGCCAGGAACAAATCGAAATGGAAGCCTCCAATACGATGATGCCGATGCCTTCAAATGGCATCACCGATTTTCCGACAATTCCTGACGGCAACAAATCGGTTGAAGTTCCTAAAGAAAAGAAGTCGAAAAAATGATTGGCAAACGACGGATTTAAGATGAAAGTGTCAAAACCGAAAGGGGAAAGTTTTTGTGATTGAATTGTCATTTATAAATTCGAGTTTGCTTTTTATTTTTAACAGTCCGCAGGAATGGATTTTAGTCGCCGCCGTCGCTTTTCTCCTTTTCGGGGCAAAAAAACTTCCCGAATTGGCGAAGTCTTTGGGGCAATCGCGCAAAGCGTTCAAACAAGGAATGCGCGAAGCCGAAGAAGAGGAAGTAAAAGAAAAAACACCCGAACTATCCTCTCTAAAACCGACCATATCGGAGATTGACGACGAAACGCTTTTAGAAGAAATACGCCGCCGCAAAGAACAAAAGGTTAAGCAGTTAGAAACAAATTGATTAATTTTAGACTTGGAATCGGTGCAGGTGTATTTGTTTTATTTTCAAAAAAAAGTTTATGAAAGTATTTACTTTAGCCTTTGTCTTTGCGGTTATCATTTTTACGGCGGGCTGCGAATCTTCGTCCCGTATAACCGATTCAAACACAAATTTGCGGGCTGTGGGCGGCAACAACGGTTTTAATTCAAGCAATAATTCCGATTCGGTTAATAGTTCTTCAAACGATAATTCCAATTCAAATAACAATCCTTATTCGAGCGGCGACTCAAACTCATCGAGCAGCGGCTCGCTCTCGCCGCCTGTTTCTTCCGGCGGCAATTCAGTTTTGCCCGCATCATCTCCCGACCGCAAATCAACTTCGATGTCGGAAGAAGATAAATACAAGTTGTTTTACGCGGCATCGAAATCCGCCGACGCGTCGCTGGTTTTAGAGGTTTCGCGGAAAATCGGAATCAACGACGCGGATAACCGTCCGACGCCCGCTTATGTAAATTTTTGGAAAGGTTATATTGACTGGACATCGAAAGATAAATCGTTTGCCAAAACGCTCGATACGCCTGAAAAAGCTAAAGATTATGTAAATTCTCGTCTTCAATAAAATGAAATGGAGCGGCAAAATTGTCCGGGAATTTTTAGGATAAGCGAATAAAAGGATTGGAAAAATTCTGAAAGGAGCGGATTATGATTCGTTACAATTTATTGATTTTATTTTCGGGTTTCATCGTCTTTGCGTTAGGATGCGGCGAAAACAAGTCCACCGGCGCGAACTCAAACGCCAATTCAGCGAGCGTCGTCGATCAAAACACCGTCGTTAATCTAAACGCGGCAAACGGTTCTTCAAATGCTAATGCGGACTTTCCGAATATAAATTCAGGAATGCCCGCAACTCCAAACATACCGGCGAATGTCGCCGTTAAAGGCGACCCGGCGCGCGACGTTACATCACAGCTTCCGGGACAATCCGCGCCCGACAATTCGGAAGTTACAACCGCACTCGGCGAAAATCTCGTCCAAACCCGCGTTTTCAAAAATCATCCGCAGATTAACAAAATTGAAAGCGTAACGACGTTCCCTGACGGCAAGGAAAAGAAAACGGTCAAAGTTTATCTGAAAAACGGGCAAGTTCGTGAACTGCCGGAAAGCAAAATCAAAGACGCGATGACCGAACCGGCGGCGAATATCTTAAAAGCCATTGGTTAGGCGGTGTATGATGATTAACTTTCCGCGCGTCGCTCTTTTCGCCGACACTTTTCACGAAGTCAACGGCGCCGCCAATGTCATCCGCCGTCTCGAAGGTTTTGCGCGGGAAAACAACATTCCTTTTTTTTGCGTCAGAGCGGGGAAAGAAACGCGGTTTACCGAGGACGGAAATCTCCGAACGCTCGAATTAAAGCGCGGTCGAGCGTCGTTTCCGATTGACGGCGAGCTGAAATACGACCCGCTGCTCTGGCGCTACAAAAAGCTTATTAAAGAAAAACTCGACGAATTCAAGCCGGATGTTGTTCACGTTACGGGCTTGAACGATGTCAGCCAGTTGGGATTTTATTTCGCTCATTACCAGCACATCGCGGCGGTCGCTTCGTGGCACACCAACACGCATGAATACACGGCTCGTCGCCTGCTTACCGCTTTGGGCTGGCTGCCCGAATCAATTCAAAAAAATATCGGCAGAACCGTTGAGAACGCGGTGATGCGCGGGTTGATGAAGCTTCATTTTCTCGCGCAGGTTCAGCTCGCGCCGAACGAAGAATTAGTCGCGCAAATTCAAAAGATGACGCGCCGACCATCGTTTTTAATGAGCCGCGGCGTTGACACGAAATTCTTAAATCCCGACAAGCGGCGAAGGACGGATTCGACGTTTATTTTGGGTTACGTCGGCAGACTGCGCCCGGAAAAAAATGTTCGATTTTTCGCCCGTGTAGAAAAGGCGCTGCGAAACGCGGGAATTAAAGATTACAAATTCGTGCTGGTCGGCGAGGGCAGCGAAAACGCCTGGCTCAAAAACAATCTGTCGAATGTCGAACTGACCGGAGTTTTGCGTGGGGAAAAACTGGCGGAAACTTACGCCGATATGGATTTGTTTGTCTTCCCGTCGCAGACCGACGCTTTCGGCAACGTCGTTTTGGAAGCGATGGCGGCAGGCGTTCCGGCGGTCGTGATGCCCGAGGGCGGTCCGAAGTTTTTAATCGAGAACGGTGTCAACGGCTTTGTCGCATCAAACGAATCGGATTTTGTCGAAACAATCGTCGAGTTAGCAAAACAGCCCGAACGAGTCGCACGGATGAAGCCGGAAGCGCGAACGGCGGCTTGCGAGCGTTCTTGGGAGCGCGTTTTTGAAGGCGTTTACGACAAGTATTATCTTTCGACAATCGTCGAGAAAAACGTGCGCGTTTGATTTGTAAATTTATTTATATGGAAAGGAATCGTTTAAAAGTAGTTTCTGAAAAGTTTTTATTTTCCTGCTTCTTACTTGTTTTAATGCTGATTTGTTTCGACAGCCGGTCAGCCTTTGCCCAAACGGGAAAGCGCCCGATTATCGTGATTCCCGGCATCACCGGCTCGCAGATGGTCAGCCCTGAGACGGGAAAAACCGTTTGGTTTTCATTCGGCTTCAGCCGCGACGAACCGGACGATTTGCGTTTGCCGATGTCGCCGAATCTGAAACAAAATACCGATACATTGGTCGCCAAAGACATTATTCGTGAAGTGAAATTGCCGGGCGTTTTGAAGATTTTCCCTGAAATCGGAATTTACGGCGAAGGACTCGACGCCATCAAAGCGAAGGGTTACGCCGAAGGCGATTGGGACAATCCGCAGGCGGCGGATGTCTTCTATGTTTTTCCATACGACTGGCGGCGCGATAACGTCGAATCGGCGCAAGCCTTGATAACTAAAATCGAAGCTCTCAAAGCGAAGCTCAAGCGTCCCGATTTGAAGTTTAATATCGTCGCGCACTCGATGGGCGGACTCGTCGCTCGCTACGCCGCGATGTACGGGAAAGCCGATTTGCCCGCGAGCGGCGCAAGCGCGAAGCTGACGTGGGCTGGCACGCGCCACATTAATAAAATTCTGCTTTTCGGCTCGCCGAACGAAGGCTCGTTTTCGGCTTTCGACGTTTTGATAAACGGTTACAGCGTTGCCGGGCGAAACCTGCCTTTCGTGACGGATTTGGGACCGGACGATGTTTTTTCCGCTCCGTCGCTTTACCAGCTTTTGCCGTATCGCTCGGAAGCGACATTCTTGAGCGAAAATTTAAAGCCGCTGGCGGTTGATCTATACAACCCGGCGAACTGGCGCAAATATAATTGGGGCGCAATCGGCAATCCTAAATTCTTAGGCAAGCTCAAGGACGCGGCAAAGATTCCCGGCGTAAAGCCGCTCGAATGGAAAATTAAAAACACGGACGACAAGATTCTGTCGGAAACAACTTACGCGCAGGCGCAGCTATTTTTAGCCGCAGTCTTAAAACGGGCGCAGTATTTCCAGAAGGCGCTGAACGTCAGCATAAAACGCTCGCCGATTGATATTTTCGCTTTCGGGAGCGAATGCACGCCGACTTTAAACGCGGTGGTTTTGCTGCGCGGCGGAAAGAAAAACGAATGGCGGACGATTACCTCGCCGGAGAAAATCCGTACATCAAGCGGGCAGCAAATCTCAAAGGAAGCGGTCGCTAAAGCGATTTACGCCGACGGCGACGGGAGCGTCACGCGCCGCTCTCTTCTGCCGGAACTGACGACGACGGCGCGAAAAGGCGGAAAATCCGTCGCGCAGGCAATCTTTCCGGTCAAATCAACTTTCTTCTTTTGCTCCGAGCATCAAAAGCTGCTTAATAACGAAACGATTCGGAATAATTATTTGACCGTTTTGGCTGAAGAAGCGGCTTCGACCATATTGAAATAATTAAAAGGAAATCCAAATCGTTTGACTTAATATGAGAATATTACTTTTTACGCTGGCAATTTTATTATGCTCCGACTGCGTTCGGGCGCAGGAAAATCCGGCAAATCTCAACCTCTCCGCTCGTAACCCGTTTAGTAATTATAAAATTGAAACGGGCGAAAAATTAACTACATCAGACACTTATTTGCCGCAAGCGAACCAACCCGCTGCCGAAGAAGCAACTCAAACAGCCGTTTCTTCAGGCAATGAATTCAACCGGAAAAAACAGCCGTTTATTTTCGGATTCGCCGAGTATAAAAGGTGCGCCGAAGAAAAAGATACCGATGAAACCAATGCGGAAACGGGTGAGAAAGATGCTGCCGAACGGAAAAATCCTTACCAGACACCGGTCAAAGAAAAGTTTCACTGGAAACCGGCGCTCGCTCAATCGGGCATTTTTCTCGGCATTCAGCACGGTTACAGACTGGCGAGGCAGAAGCGAACCAGAGACGCGCTCGCCGGACCTTTTTTTCGCGATTGGGCGCAGTCGGTCAAAAGTTTGCGCGGTTGGAGAGACGGCGACAAATCTACTATAAATTACATCGGACATCCTTTGCAGGGCGGATTGACGGGCAGAATTTTCGTCAACAACAGCGACGCGGCGAAAAAACAGGAATTCGGAAAATCAAAAGCGTATTGGACGAGCCGATTTAAGGCGCTTGTCTGGACAGCCGCCTGGAGCGCGCAATTCGAGCTTGGTCCGGTTAGCGAAGCTACGATTGGGAATGTCGGACTGCAAAAGAAAAACGGATACAGCACGATGGCTTACGTGGATTTAGTCATAACTCCGACAATCGGCACGGGCGTTCTAATCGGAGAAGACGCCATCGATAAATATTTCCTGAAAAATTGGCTGGAGAGAAAAAGCGACAATAAAATGAAAATTAAAATACTGCGCAGCATCCTGACTCCGACGACCAGCTTTGCAAATCTTTTGCGCGGAAAGATGCCGTGGAAGCGGGACAATCGCCCGCTTTAAATTCGCGCGGCGGTTAAAAAGATTACGAGGATATAAGCAAAACAATTTTTGTAATTTACGAAGTCGAAACTTCTAAATCGTATGCCGTTTTCTGATTTGGTATAAATGGAAGCGAGCTTATCAATGAATTGTTCGGTCTTTAGTATGTAGATTGTGATTTAAGAATTTGGCACGGTTTTTGTAGTTTGCTACGGCGGAGGTTTATTTTTTTATGATTACAAATACACTGCAACGAAAAATTAAATTAGCCGGAGTAGCACTCTCCTTGCTTTTCAGCTTCGTGCTTTTATCAACCGTTTCCGTTCAGGCGCAATACGGCGAGCGCAGAAACAATCGCCGCAACGAGCGGATAAACAATCGATGGGGCAATACCAACAAGCGCGCCGTTGAAATTCTCATCAAGCGGGTCGAACAGCGAACGGATGTCTTTGTCCGTCAGTTTGACAGGGCATTAGATAACAGCCGGCTTGACGGCACTCGTCGTGAAGACCGGCTCAATGAACGCGCCCGTCAACTGGAAACCGCAGCCGACGAACTGCGCCGTGAATTTGACCGCGGCGATAGCCTTCAGGAAAATCGCGACGAAGTTCAGCGTCTCGTAAATATCGCTTCCCAGATTGATAAAGTGATTCGGCGTGGTCGGGTCGGCTCAGGTGTGCAAAGCTCGTGGAGAAATTTAAGAAGCGAGCTTAACGCTTTAGCCAGAGTTTATAATGTCCGTTCAGTGTAAGGAACATTACTGCCGAAGATTTTGAGGTTTAAAGTCTTTAATTTACAAAAGCCTTTTCGTATAAACACGGAAAGGCTTTTAGTTTACCCGTTGTTAAGCTGAATGTCGTTAAAGAAACTTAATCTTTATACAGTGAGAATCGGCTTCAAGACGCTTTGAATCGCAGCGGCGATGGCTTTCGAGCCTTCTACGTTCGGATGACCGATGCTCGCCAGCTCGCAAACCGGCGTTCCGTATTTCAGATTCGTAGCCTTTCGCAAATCGTCAATCGTTTCGCGGCACATCACTTTTCTTTCCGCCGCTAAAGGGTCTTTAGCTCTGCCTTTTTTCTTGATTTCCCAAACCAGACTGTTTTTCGCGCCGATACTGTTTTGTTCCTTAATCGGCGAATCGACAAAAACGGCGCGCTGCTTGCCGAGTTCGGCGTTCAGACGATTTACCGCTTTACCGAGTTCGAGCGTCGAGATTTCCGACGCAATCAAGGTTCGCCCGACCATTTTGCGGCGGTATGATTTAAGAATTTGGCGATTGAGCGGATTATTGACTAAGGATTTCAGCGCGCGCGGAAAACCGCGCACTTCCAGCACGCCGTTAAAAAGGTCGCTCGTCGGCGTGTATCTTGAAACATACGGATGATAACCGACTAGGACGATTAGCGCGTCGGGAAATTGCGCGGCGGCGCGTTTGAGCAGCAGGAACATTTCCCGGTTGCAGTATCTTTCAATATCGCTCTTTAATTCTTCGTCGTCCTTAAAAGGATTGAGAATGGTTGAAAGTTTAACGTCCGTCAGCCCGCCCGTCAGCATTATCAATTTAACCGAGCGCGGATTGTCGTATTCCGCCCGCGCTTCTTCGATTTGCGCGTAAATGCTCGGAAACGGAATATTAATTTCGGGATAAAAAGTTTTGCCGTCGGCGATTTTCGCTTTTTCGAGTGCAGCAGCTATGTTCGGACGCAAGCTGATGTTTGCGCCAGAATGCGCTTTGACCTTCAAATTAACCAGCCGGTCGTTGAAAATTTCGGTCTCCAGCCAGCGCTTCGTCAAATAATAAAATTTTTCTTCTTCCCGCAAGCCCTGTCCCCAGACGAGCGAATCGCCGACCACCAGAAAATTAAAATCTCCGGCATCTTCTGAATTCGTAGCAATCGCCGCCGAAGCCGCGCTTTGTTCGACAAACGCTGCTGCCGCTAAAGCACTTAATTGTTTAATAAAATCGCGACGCGAATAAATCGGCATTATCTCTTTTTATTCTTAATTAAATCGACTTTATTATAACAACAAGATTGAGGTTAGGATGGTCAAGCTACTTATTTTATTTAGTTTTTAAAACGAGAATTTGCTTGACGAGCAGATATTGGAGCTTTATAAAAATCTTCAATTGATAGGTTAGTAATCGATTCCGCCTTTAACAAACAATTTGCTCCACAATAAAACATTTGACCATTGTAAAAAAATTAGCCACATAATATAATCCGTGTCATGATTGCAGAAGTTACAAAATTAACTGCTGGAAACCGCGTCGTTATTCCGTCAAAAATTCGCAGGAGCTTGGGATTACGGGTTGGAGACGCAGTAACGCTCGTTTTGCAGAACAACGGCGAGGTTCGTCTTTTGACGCAAGCCGAAGCCATCAAACAGGCACAGGCGCTTGTCCGGCAATCCGTTCCCGCCGAGCGCAGCTTGGTCGATGAGCTGTTAGCCGAGCGCAGAATCGAAGCCGCCGGAGAGTAAACACGAATGATTAAGAATGTGTTGGACGCTTCGGCTGTTCTGGCGGTTCTAAACGGCGAGCCGGGCGAGGAAAATGTCATTCCCCTTCTGGCGGAGTCAGCCATCGGCAGCGTGAATCTGACGGAAGTCGGCGCAAAGCTGCTCGAAGCCGGAATGGATGAGGGAAGCGCGCAAATTGCTGTCTCGGTTTTGGGAATCGGCGAGGTCGTAGATTTTGACGAGAGGCTCGCGTGGGAAACAGCGAAACTCAGACCTCTTACTAAGAAACACGGCTTATCGCTCGGAGACCGAGCGTGCTTGGCGCTCGCAATAAAGCTAAAAGTTCCCGCAGTCACGGCGGATAAGGAATGGGCGAAGATAAAGTTATGCAAGGTGATCATAATTCGATGAATAAAAGTTTAACCGTCATCACTTCGCTAAGCGCTCCGCTACTCCCGGCGCTGATCGCCCGCGAGGACGAGCGGACAGCCGAGCGGTTTATAGATTTTTTTGCCGTGACGATCCGCAATAAAAATACGAGGGCTGCTTATATGCGCGCCGTCGGACAATTCTTGAACTGGTGCGAGAACCGCGACACAAGACTTGGCGACATTAAACCGTATATAGTTGCCGCTTACATCGAACAGCATCCCGGCTCGATACCGACCGTCAAGCAGCATCTGGCGGCAATCAACATGTTGTTTGATTGGATGGTGACGGGGCATACGATCCGGTCAAATCCAGCCGCGTCGGTCAAAAGTCCGCGCTATTCACAAACCACAGGTAAAACGCCGGTCTTATCTGCTCATGCGGCACGCCATCTTCTTGATTCCATCGATACGAGCCATGTTGTCGGGCTGCGCGACCGCGCTTTGATCTCCTTGATGGTTTACAGTTTCGCCCGCGTCAGCGCGGTGGTAAACATGCAGGTCAAAGATTATTACGTAATCGGAAAACGTTACTGGATACGTCTGAATGAGAAGGGCGGCAAGTTTCACCAGGTGCCGGTTCATCATAATGCCGAACAATACCTGGACGAGTATATAGAGGCGGCGGGAATTAAAGATCAACCTAAAAGCCCTCTTTTCCGCACCGCACAAAAAAAGATTCGCGATCTAACGAATAATCCTATGTCCCGCGTGGATGCCTATAAAATGGTCCGGCGGAGAGCTAACGACGCTGGTATAAATGCCGCGATAGGCAACCACACATTCCGGGCGACGGGAATTACGGCTTACCTTAGCAACGGTGGAACTCTTGAAAAAGCTCAGGCAATTGCAGCTCACTCAAGTCCGAGGACAACTAAATTGTATGACCGCACGAGCGAAGCCATCAGTTTAGACGAGATTGAGAGAATTATAATCTAACTCTACAAGTTGGTAATGAAGCTTGTAGCATTATGATGGCATCAGTAGATTATTAAATTTGGTATTTTTATTTTGAAGAAAGCAGACGAAAACATCGAAAAAACGGACAGAAACGAAGATGGATAAACCACTACGCCGGCGAAAACGCGACAAAAAGAAGCCGTTCGATCAATTTGAAAAGAGCAGACCCGTGCAGCTTACCTTGTTCGAGCTGAGTCCGGAAGATAAGGATTATTCCCAATCGGTCGAACTTTACGATTTTATTCCCAAGTATTCCTGGGGAAAAGTTAAACGCATTGAAGGTGAGTTTTTACGAACCATCAATCGCGAGTTTGAATGCCGCGGCAGGCGTTATCTTCTGACGCTGATGCCGGCACGCATTGAAACTGGGAAGGGCAGTTCAATGGAATATTACCCGGCGCAGCGCGAGGAGCTTGGGTAATTTGTTACAAAAGGTGAAAATGTTTCATGGCTTATTTGATAAAATCCTGATTTTATTTAGTTTAGCGTGTTTTGCGTTCCCGAAATTTAAGGTTAGAAACTTGATTAAAAACGGGAACAAAAAAATCCGATAAAGCTAATGAACACAAATAATTGACAAAAATCCTATGAAACATTTTGACCCTTTGTAACCTTTTAACCTTTATTGTGCCGGAAAAACGCGACCGTTATTTGGAACTGCTCGATTCTGAACGCGGAAGGAAAAAGCTAGTTTGGGGTTTCCACCGTTGCAAAGATTTAGATATGCGTTTTGCTTCCTTGATTCCGCTGAACCAACAAACGGCAGAATCTATTGAACGCATTTTGAAGTCGAAAGGTGCGTCTGACAAATGCTACGTTATGTCGTCGGATTATGAACTTGACGCACAAGAAATGCTTTTGTCCGAAGCGTTGCAAAAAACAGTCGGTCGGGGCGGAACATTTATTTCTTGCATTGCGGGAAAGTCAAGTTATTTTGAGTTTGACGAGCCGAGTAAAAGATATATTCTCGAAAAGTAGTTTTTGTTTGAAAGCAGCTTTGTAAATAACGGGCTGTCGAACAAGTAAAACAACCACCGCCAGAGGCGGGAGCGAAATGCTAATGTTCAAGCAATTTTTCATATTATTTCTTTTAACCATCATCAATATCGCCGCGCCAAGCCAATCTTTGCCAAAACCCGAGCGCGAATTTCGTGCGGTTTGGATTGCAACGGTTGACAATATTGATTTTCCGACGAAAAAAACGCTTTCCGTCGAGCAGCAAAAGGCGGAACTCCTCGAAAACCTGGAACTTGCCAAACGATTGAAATTAAACGCCGTCG